>Ga0190283_1001210_pt1 | contig 12061 bp, 9 predicted proteins | sample 48691801_MG_FD_161669 | JGI IMG/M metagenome (GOLD analysis project Ga0190283, IMG submission 161669) | Hydrothermal vent microbial mat bacterial communities from Southern Trench, Guaymas Basin, Mexico - 4869-18-0-1_MG | ecosystem: Environmental > Aquatic > Marine > Hydrothermal vents > Microbial...
ATAATATTTTCCTGAGAAATTTTCTATTGACAAAGAGTTGCAAGTATAATATTCTAACAGCGAAACGTTTTGCGAATCGTTTTGCTGAGGGGGAGCAAAATCTTAAATATTTTTTGTATTTATATTTAAATGCACCAGTAATTCTATATTTTAAATAAAGTAAATTTCATATTTAGCATATGTCTATATTAATTTTCTCTGTTTAGGGGAAGAATTCTCGAGTTAGGAGGTGAAGATCTTAAGAGAAGAAAGATAAGTAATAAGAACAAGCAATAATTAAAAGGAGGGTAAAAAATGAGTAAGATCAAACTAATCGCACTTGCAGGATTGGTAGTAGCTATGATGTCAACTTTCATAATACTTCCTGCTTGCAAGGCTACTGCTGAACCAGAAGTGATTATAGAAACAGTAATAGAGACAGTTACGGAAACAGTTGTTGAGACTGTAACTGAGGAAGCAAAGGCGGGATATCCTTACTATGAAGAGCTAAGAGGATATGCAATAGCCAATGAAGCATATCCTGATGCGCCTGCGGCTGGACACACGCTTGCATTTACAAATATCATGGGCGGTATTCCGTTCTGTGAGGATGTATGGCAAAATGTCCAGGACCAGTGGGTGCTGGCCGGTGGTGACCCTGCAGATCTGTATTATGCTGACAACCAGTATGATGCAACCATAGGTCTTAAGAATGCAGACATCATGCTTGCAAAAAGTCCTGATGTACTTATTAATTTCCAGTTCGATTCAAAAGTCAATAGTATTATCTCTACCAAATTCGAACAAGCCGGTATCCCCATAATTGCTGTTGATGTACCTACGCCAGGGGCTCCATTTATGGGTGTAAATAACTTTAAAGTTGCCTATCTGGCTGGTGAGGAAGCAATAAAATATGTCGAAGACTTGGGTGGAATTGACATGATCGACAATATTGTATTGATGCAGATGCCTTCAGCAGGTGAAGTGGTAATGCTTCGTTCAGAAGGATTTTACCAGGCGTTTGCTGACAAATATGGAGCGGACGTAATTGACCCGATAACCATCAGGGCAGATGGTGGAGCAGGTGAAGCTGAACAGGCCAGCCAGGCAATGACAGATGTGCTGGCAACTATTCCTGACGCTGAATATGTTGTTTTAACATCTGTTAATGCACAGACTATGAGCGGTGTTATTGCAGCCATACAAACTGCAGGCAGATGGGATCCTGAAAAATGGATAGTAATCACACAGGGTGCAGACGTAACTGCAAATCAGCAAATCGTAGACGGACTTGTAAAAGCTTCAATAGCGTACTTCCCTGAAAGATATGGCGAGTATCTTGTTCCTGCTGCAGTAGCATTGATGAATGGGCAGCTTGTTCCTCCGTTTATGTATGTTGAAAACGAAGTTATATCAATGGAAAATATGGCGGAGTGGTATCCTGAGATGCTGGAGTAATTTAAAGCATTAATTGTATATGTTAAATGAGCTAAAATAGTAATAATTGAGAAGGCCGGGATATATTAAGTAGCCTTCTCAATTATTCATAAGGTTGGTGATATTTTGTCTGAATATAATGATGTCGTTTTAAGAATGGAAAATATTACAAAAACATTCCCGGGTGTTGTTGCGCTTGATAATGTATCTATAGACTTAAAAAAAGGGGAAGTTTTGGGCATCCTTGGTGAGAACGGCGCCGGAAAGTCTACCCTTATAAAAATCCTTGCGGGAAATTATATAAAGGATTCTGGAAATATTTTTGTAGATGATGAAAAATTTGAGATAAAAGGAACTGCGGAAGCTGTGGCTTCCGGTATAAGGGTGATTTACCAGGAATTAAATACTTTCGATAACTTAACTGTTACTGAAAATATATTTATAGGAGAACAGATAGTCAAGGGATCTTTTAAAATAGTAGACTGGAAAGCAATGGTGAAAAAGGCTCATGAACTATTAAATATTTTAAATGTAAAGCTTGATCCCAGTGCAGTTATCGGAGACTTATCTATATCTGAAAAACAGATCGTTGAGATAGCAAAAGCAATCTCAAAGGAAGCAAAAATCCTGGTTATGGATGAACCCACTGCTGCACTTTCGGCAGAGGAGACCCAGTCACTTTTTTCGATAATAAGAACCTTAAAAGCAAAGGGCGTTGCTATAATATATATATCTCACAGACTCAAGGAAATATTTGAAATAACAGACAGGGTTACAGTGCTTCGCGATGGTAAGAATGTCGGAACTTTAAAAACTGAAGATACCGATGCTAATAAACTAGTCGAGATGATGGTGGGCCGGGATATAAAAGACATGTATCCTAAAAAAGAAGTGAAAATCGGCGATTATGTGATGGAAGCTAAAAACCTTAAAGCTGATGGCTTTGAGGATATAAGCTTTAAATTAAGAAAAGGAGAAATACTTGGCATCTTCGGCCTATTGGGTGCAGGAAGGAGTTCACTTGTAAAAGCCCTTTTTGGTGCTAATAAAATAAGAAACGGACAGATCTTTATAAATGGCAAAGAAGCAAGCATTAAAAGCCCGTCATCTGCCAGGGATAAAAGAATCGGTCTTGTGCCTCTGGACAGAAAAACAGAAGGACTTGCCCTTATGATGGGAGTAAAAGAAAACATCACCCTTGCAAACATACAGGATCTGGGAAAAAGCTTTCTGATCAACAGGAAAAACGAGAGGCAAAAAGCAGGGAAATGGGTAGATGAAATAGGTATAAGGACCCCCTCTGTTGACCAGGAAGTAAACAGCCTTTCTGGTGGAAATCAGCAAAAAGTCGTGCTTGCAAAATGGCTTGAAAGCGGTTCACAGATAATAATCTTAAACGAACCGACACGCGGTATTGATGTCGGTGCGAAAATCGAGATATATAGGTTAATGGAAGATCTGTGTGAAAAAGGTGCTTCAATTATTATGATAAGTTCGGAACTTCCAGAAATACTGTCTATTGCTGACAGGATCATAACGATGAATAAGGGCAGATTTACGGGTCAGTATTTAAGAAATGAAGCTTCGGAAGAAAATTTACTAAGCAAAGCTTGCCTGTGAAGTTTAGGGGGAGGATATTATGGCAGAAAATGGGGACGCGGGAATCGGTAAAAAAAGACATATAAAAATAAACAATACAGTAATATTATTTATAATTCTAGCAGCGATGTTTGCCCTGTCTTCCTATTTTGGAAGACCATTTTTCTTTTCAAAATTAAACCTTATCCCCATGATCAACAATCTCTCTTTTATCGGGATAATCGCGGCTGTCCTTACGATGTTAATGGTCGCGGGTGAGATCGATTTTTCTATTGGTGGCAATATCGGTCTTACCGCATGCCTTACTGCTGTCCTTCTTGAATCAGGGCTACCCGGCTGGCTGGTAGTGATCGTCGCACTTTTAGCCGGTGCAGCGATGGGGGCATTCAATGGGATGCTGGTCACAGTAGTAGGCGTAAATTCCATTATTGCAACAATAGGTACCATGTTTATATGGAGAGGTATCGGTTATACCCTAACGAATGGTGAATCGAGGCTTGCAATGAACCCGGTCGTAGATTATATAGGCAGGGGATTTGTTTTTAAAATCATACCATTTCCAATCGTACTTTTCATAATAATATTTATTATTACCTATACAATGATGAATCACTCCAAGTGGGGAAGAAAAATATATGCCGTCGGGTCTAATCCGCTGGCATCTTTTCTTTCCGGTATCAATGTTAAAAAGGTAAAATTTATCGGTTTCTTGTTATGTGGCATTACAGCATCCCTGAGCGGATTGATACTTACTTCACTGACAGCTGTAGGCATGCCCCAGCATGGACAGGGGCTTGAATTGGTCATAATATCTTCAATAATCCTGGGCGGAACGGCGCTTGGAGGAGGGAAAGGCACTATCCTTGGAACACTTGCAGGGGTATTTATATTGAGTGTTTTATATAATTTCCTGACAATAATGAATGTTTATTATTTCTATATACAGATAGTACAGGGTTCAGTGCTGATACTTGTTGTTGCTGCATATGAGATCAGGCAGTCAATGGCAATAAAAAGAGTATAAGGTATTTATTTAAATAATCTCAAGTTTTGGAGGATAAATGGAAAAAGGAGTAAAAAAGTATTCACAGATCATGAATTTCTTGAGAACTCCGACACCTACCCTGATCGGAATATATATAGCGATGATGCTTCTATTTTCTCTTGCCAGTGAGAATTTTTTAGTAGTACAGAATATAAAAGGAATTTTTAATAGTTTTGCCGTGTATGGAATAATTGCAGCCGGTATTACCATTGTTATGATAGGAGGAGGATTTGACCTCTCGGTTGGCTCAACGGCAGGTCTTGCCGGAATAGTCAGCGCAGTGCTTATAATGGATGGCATAGAGATCCCCACCCCCTATGTATTCCTGATAGCATTGGCGATCGGCAGTCTTGTCGGCCTTATAAACGGGCTGATAATTACAAAGGTCGGGATCAATCCGATCATTACCACTCTTGGTACGCTTGCAATAATCAGGGGCGTATGTTATTTCTGGGCCGATCTAAATCCCAGGATAGCAAATGTCTTTGTGCAGAATCTGGGAAGGATCTATCTGAAGAATGTATTTCCCATCACGACGGTTTATATAATAGTTGCTTTTATAATACTGAGTTTGATACTGAAGTTTACCAGATTCGGCAGGGACCTCTTCACGATCGGAGGCAATGAAAATCTTGCAAGACTTGCAGGAATACCGGTTGACAGGGTAAAAATAATTTCCTATGTGATCTCAGGATTCTTTTCTGCAATTGCGGGTCTTCTCCTGATCTCGCAGCTTGGCTCCGGAAGACCAGAATACGGTACAGGTGCGGAACTTGAAGTCCTGACTATTGTTGTGCTGGGAGGAGTAGTGGTCGGCGGAGGCAAAGGTAATTTCCTGGGTGTTTTTATTGCACTTGTGATAATCCAGACGATATCAAACGGGATGGTACTTATTGATGTACCAGTATTTCTCCGTATGGTCGTTAAAGGGGCGCTGCTGGTGCTTGTAATCGCAATCGATGCTATCAGGAGCAGAAGACATCTACTGTTATACTAAAATAATTTTTTAATATTTAAGTTTGTAAGAGGAGGGTCCGTAAGGGTTTAATATCTTATACCAGGGAGGGTCATAAACCGTTTTATAGATATAGGGTATTAAACCCCGGATAAAGTAGTATGAATACCAGAGAACGATTTCGTGAAATAATGAGATTTAACCGGGATATACCCACGGTCAAGTGGGAATTCGGTTATTGGGGTTCTACGATAAAAAACTGGTATAGCCAGGGACTGCCTGAAAGAAGATACCCGGTCATACCCCGGAAGATCACTACACTATCAGCAACGATCTATACTACTGCCTGGACACATGACTGGGTAAAAAAAGGCAGCATCAGGGATGCAAAAATCGGACTTCCAGATGGTATAGGTGTCTGGGGAGGTTCAACCTATTGGCCCAACCAGGGATTTCCCATAGACAATGATGTGACTGGCTACTTTGGTTTGGACTGCTCCCAGATCCTTGTAAAAGTCGAGCAGCTTTTTTATCCAAAGTTTGAGATAAAAATAATCGGTGAAGATGATAAGACCCTGACCTATGTGGATCTTGATGGAGTCGAGAGAATATTTTTAAAGGAAGAAGCAACCATACCGACCTCTATGAAATGGCCGATTACCGGCTGGGAAGACTGGAACAGGATAAAGGAAGAAAGATTGAACATGGATAATATCAGCCAGAGATTTCCGGACAATTGGGAGAACTTGTTAAAAATTTATAAGGACCGTGATTTTCCACTTGTACTTGGAGGTTATCCTGTTGGCATTTTCGGTACGCTTTCCCATCTTATGGGATATGAAAATCTATTCTACTATTATTATGATAAACCTGATCTGATAAAAGACATGCTGCATACATTTACCGAGCTCTGGATAGCCATATGGGAAGAGGCTATGGCACGCATTGATATCGATGCTGTCCATATATGGGAAGATATGTCCACAGGTACTTCATCGATGATTTCGCCACAGATATTTGCCGAGTTTATGACCCCTTACTATAAAAGGATTACTACCTTTTTAAAGTCAGGGGGAGTTGACATAATACTGCTTGATACAGATGGAGACTGTAATGAACTTATCCCTCTTTTTATGGAGGCAGGCATAACGGGACTTTATCCCATGGAGGCAAGTGCGGGTATGGATGTGCTTGCTGCCAGGAAAAAATATCCGGATCTCCAGATACTCGGAGGTGTTCCTAAATCAAGACTGGCCCATGGGAAGGACGAGATCGATAGATTTCTTGAGCCGATTGCAGAGCTATTAAAAACAGGAGGATACATACCGCATGGTGATCATCTCATACCGCCGGATGTGAGCTGGGAGGATTTCAGGTATTACAGGGATAAGTTAAACCACTTAATAGATAATATAGGCAGGTTATAAGGAAAATAATATTATTAGCCTCTAATCCGTATCTTAATAGAAGTTTATTCTAAAAAGTGAAATTAAAAATTAATATGGTAAAGATGAATATACTTTTGATTTCGTTCCTGACAGACAAGGACCTCACAAGATATTAAAGGCAAGCTATCTTGAAAAAAGCAAACTTGCACTGATGGTAATAGACATGCAAAACTATATGACTGATTATACTTATAGGGGAAAATAGTTCGAGAGGTTCAGGGGAATACTATTATAATCGCGCAGAAAAAATTGTAATTCCAAATATTGCAAGGCTTTTAAAATATTTTAGGGAGAGTAAGTTGCAGGTTGTTTATACGAGAATTGCTTCTTTGGACGAAAATTTTTTAGACGTACCCTCGACTTCCAGAAAAAATCTCGTAGATGAAGAAAACATAGATATAAATGGCAATAGGTGGGCCCTGCATGAGAAAGATAGTGCAAGTTTTATTGAAAAAAACTATAACCTTCGAATTATGATATTGTAGTAATAAAAAGTGGTAGTGGAGCATTTTGTTCCTCAGAAATGGATATGGTTCTTAGGTCCAATAATATTTCAAGGATTATTTTTTGTGGCGGCCTTATAGATGCATGTGTTTCTTCGTCATTGCGGCAGGCATGGGATAGAGGATATTTGTGCACAGTGATCGAAGATGCCTGTATTGTTTCATACAAAGAAGATCATGATGCTGAGATAAAGATTCTGGGTAAATATTATGCCTGGGTCACAATAGCGGATGAAGTTATAAATTATTTAGCAAAGAATTGATAGATTTGTATGTTAAATTTTCAATAGCCGAAGGTTTTGATATGAAAAAATATGTTTTCTTTTTTAATTAGTAAATGGAGCGACGGAAAGGAAGTATAGATGGACGGAATACTTGAACAGCTTAAAAGTATGGTGCTTGATTTTGATATTAATAATGCTGAAAAGGCTGCAAAGGATGCAATCGGGGCCGGAGTTGACCCCATTGAAGCTGCCAATGCCCTGACGGATGGCATACAGATAGTCGGAGATAAATTCGGCTCAGGTGAGCTATTCCTACCCGACCTTGTGTGTGCCTCGGAAGTTTTAAAAAAAGCATTTCCTGTAATAAATGCTGAGATCGAAAAAAGAGGAGAAAAGGCTAAAAGTCTTGGTAAAGTAGTACTTGGCACAGTATTTGGTGATATTCATAATATTGGAAAGGATATGGTAGCCACTTTACTGTATGCTGCTGGCTTTGAAGTCATAGACCTTGGAATAAATGTAAATTCAGAAGACTTCCTAAAGGCCGTAAGGGAAGAGAGTCCGGATATACTGGCCATGTCGGCACTTCTTACAACCACCTCTGCCGAACAAAAAAATGTTATCGAGGGCCTGGTAAAGGAAGGACTGAGAGATAGGGTAAAAGTAATAGTCGGGGGCAGTCCGATCAACCAGGAATTTGCTGATTTGATAGGTGCCGATGGCTATGGCGCCACAGCTCCTGAAGGAGTGAGGATGGTAAAAAAATTCCTGGGTATAAAATAATCTGATCTCAGATCTGAAATAATTTTTTAAAAAATGAAAGGTGGCATACATGCAAAAAGGATTTAGACGAAACTTTGACCCCATAAGAATATTGACTGACAGCCAGGTGGAACAGCTTCACAGCTCGACTCTTCAGGTGCTTGATGAGATAGGTTTTAAATATGAGTCAGACAGGGCACTAAAAGTGCTTGAGGAACGCGGATGCATAGTTGATCATGATGCGAAAATAGCGAAAATCCCTCCCGACATTGTCGAATGGGCCATCAGGAAGACTCCATCCAGTTTTATGGTAAGAGCCAGGGATCCAGAAAAAAGCATAAGGCTCGGGGGCAATACTGTATATTTTATGAACTCTGCCGGAGCAAGATATGCAGATGTGGACACAGGAAAAGTCTCAATGCCTACTCTGGAGCAAAACAATGAAGCAGTAATAGTCTCTGATGCTCTGGAATCGGTACATTGCTTTCCATCATATACACCTTATTTTGAGATAGAAGGAGTTCCTCCTGTAATGTCCTGCCCCACTAGCTGTGCACAGAGGATGAGGTTTTCTACTAAACCTTCGAGGGGGGCGCAGCCTACGGACAGCTTTATCTGGGAGACACAACTTGCTCAGGCTGTAGGTGCGCAGCTTATGGGATGTGTTGAAGGTGCTGCACCGCTTTCCCTTGCAGAGGACCCCTGCAATGCTGCCTTTTATTATCTGGAAGCAGGTTTTCCTATCTACATTGCATCCGGATCACTGATGGGTGCATCGCATCCAATAACCGTAGCCGGGGCAACTGTAAGTCATAATGCAGAGCTTCTGGCAATAATCGTCCTGCTACAATCCATAAGACCCGGCAGCGGAGTCATTGCCAATAATTTTGTATCCGGGATGAATATGCAGACCGGGGACTTAAATTTTGGAACATCGGCCGTTGCACTTCACCAGATGGCATACAATCAGATATGGCATGATCTATACAGGATCCCCATTAATAATACAGGATCAGCATTTGCAAATTCTAAGATGATAGATTATCAGACAGCAGCTGAAAAACTTCCCGTAGCTATGTGTTCCGCACTGTCAGGAGCTAATCTAATAGTCCTTCACGGCGGAATCACCGGTGAGCTTGCATACAATCCAATACTTGCAGTAATCGATGATGACGTGGCAAAGACGATTGGAAAAATAATTGAGAGCTTTAATATAACAGATGACCTGATCGGGCTTGATATTATAAGGCAGGTCGGGATCGGAGGGACCTTCCTGGGTACCAAACAGACAAGGACACTCTGGCAGACTGAGGATTATATGCCGAAAGTATATGACAAAACAACATACCAGGAGTGGAAAAATACCGGAAAGAAGACAGTCATTGAACTTGCCAGGGAGAAAATGGAAGAGATCCTGGCCACTCACAAACCGGATCCACTAACGGACCAGCAGGAAAGAGATGTAGAGAAACTCCTTAGGGAAGCTACGGAATATTACAAGAATAAGGGACTTATATAGATAGTATTAATATAATAAAAATAGTATCAATATATTGCCTATGATTATATAATATATTTATGTAAATGCATTAATGCAATATATTGCATATTAAAATATTAAAAAGACATTCTATAAAAAGAAAAGATAAAAATATTAAATTGTCAAAGAACTAAAAATATAAATATTAAAAAGAATTTGCTCTTTGAAAACTAAATAAAGCTAAGCAGCATTTTTTAAAGACACAGGCTGGGAAAATACCCTGGAGGAATCATACCGACTGCCGTATTTGAGCATGGAATACATCATCCTGGCAAGTTTTACTGCCACCTTGATGATTGCCTTTTTTGCCGGCATCCCGGCAGATACCTTATCATGATAGTATTTTTTTAGCTCGCTGTTGTGCTTGATACAGGCGACACTGGCAAGATAAAGCATATACCTAAGCTCCTTGGGACCTGCTTTCTGGATAGTGGGACTCTTCTTCTTGTACTTTCCCGATTCAAAGATGATGGGATAGAACCCGATAAAGCTTACCAGCTTATCGGCAGAGGAAAACCTTGATACATCACCCACACATCCTAAAAAGGTGGCAATGGTACCAATGCCGACACCCTTTATGGAGTTTAAGGTGTCATATGAAGAAGATCCCCCGGAAGGATCATCCGGGCAAAGGATGGATTTTATCTCTTCTTCAATATCAGCTATCTTTTCTGATAGAGATCTTATCTCATCCAGCTGCATGGTAATAGACATACCCCTGGACTTTGATGCTCTTCCTGAATAGAAGCTGTCTTTGGCAGCTGACACAAGCTCTTTTGCCTTATCCAGGTTAAAGTTACATCCCTGGTATCTTCTAAATATCTTTACCAGTCTGGAAGGGCTTACCTTAGCCATATGGCATGATGTGGGATATTTTGATAAAATCTCCATAGATACTTTGGAGAAGGGTCGAGAGATTATCCTGGTATATTCTGGAAATACCAGAAAAAGGAGTGCTAGAACGCTTTTTTTAAGATCTTTTACCCTTCTCTGGAATCCATACTTTATCCTTACAAGTTCCCTCAGTTCAATCGTCGTATCATCGGAGATATAAAGGCTGTCGTACTTTCTGCCCCTTATTAGATCGGCAATGGCCTCAGCGTCGATAGTGTCAGTCTTTATCTTAGCTCCGGTAGCCTGTCGGTATCTGTTTACCTGGTAGGGGTTAAGTAGTATTATCCCAACATCCATCCCCTTAAGGTGTGAGCACATGTTCTCCCAGTAGTTGGAGCTTATCTCCATACCGCAGACTATCTGGCTTGCCTTGTAGCCTGATAGCTTTGAAAGAAGCTTTTTTATCCCTTCTTTAGAGTTGGTAATAGAGAAGGGTTTTACCAGAGCTTCTCCGGTCTCATCAAATGCTGCTACTCTGGAACTGTCCTTGGCAAGGTCAATTCCCACATAGGCTTTTTCTTTCATGGTAGTTTCCTTTCTGTTGTTTTTTACCAAGCAGTTTTCCTGCTTCTTGAATAACTTTAGTAAAGCCTCGTTATAATCAGTGCTTACAGTTTCTGAAGCCTGAACCATTCTTATAATTACTTTTAAGTTATTAGCAAGAAAGCAATAGTCTTTGTTAATTGATCTGTCTGTGACAGTCAAAAGGAGGATTAATTTGTCCTTCTGCCTGGCTTTATTTGGTTAATATTCTATAGCAAATAATACCAACTATAAATTAATAACTTATTATACGAGGAGTAAAAATGAAAAAAGTAAGATTAATAATGTTATTAATGGCTGGACTATCTCTGATGCTGGTATTAATACCTGGTTGTAAACCAGCAGAAGAAATAGTAGTCACGGAAACCGTTACAGAGACAGTCACGGAAACAGTCACAGAGACTGTAGAAGTAGAAAAAGAAAGTCCATATACTTATGAAAAGCTTCGCGAGATGTCAATTGCCCGAACCTATGAAGGAGAACCTGCGAAGGGCCACAAATTTGCATTCGGAAACCTGCTCCTTACTATTCCCCTTTGTCAGGATGTTCAAGATGGAATAATCGAGGAGTGGGGACTTGCCGGTGGAGACCCTGACGACCTTCTTATACTGGATAATCAGGTGGATGCACAGATCGCACTTGATAATGCAGAAATAGTATTTAATAGCGGTTCAGAAGTATTCATACAGTTCCAGGCGGATGCACAGGTAAATGCAATGATAGCAAGAAGGGCAGAAGACGCCGGTGTGTTTATGCTTGGTATTGACATACCGGTACCTGGTTTTCCATTTATGGGTGCCAATAATTACGGAATTTCCCAGATGACTGGTGAATGGCTTGCTGACAAGGTAGATACTATTTATGGCGGTTGGGACAATGTAGATGTGGTATTCATATGCTGGCATCCTCAGAGCGGCCAGGATGTGACCTTAAGGACAAAAGGTGCTGCAGATGTTCTTTCGGCAAGATTTGGAGAAACAGGAGTGCTTGATGGAGAAGGTTCAAAAGTTGAAAGCTTGTATGCTACAGGAACTGCAGAATCAGGACAGGAAGCCATTCTTGATGGACTGGCTGCGCATCCTGATGCAGAAAATATTGTAGTCTTTAACCTGAACAACCCTGAAGCTTCAGG
>Ga0190283_1001211_pt1 | contig 12057 bp, 12 predicted proteins | sample 48691801_MG_FD_161669 | JGI IMG/M metagenome (GOLD analysis project Ga0190283, IMG submission 161669) | Hydrothermal vent microbial mat bacterial communities from Southern Trench, Guaymas Basin, Mexico - 4869-18-0-1_MG | ecosystem: Environmental > Aquatic > Marine > Hydrothermal vents >...
CGATGACCGATTGATGGCCGACCGATGACCGATTGATGGCCGACCGATTACCGACTGATGACCTAATATGACCGACTATGACCGACCGATGACGCGTAATTTTTTTCCAATGAAAAGACAAAAACAGGCCCACCCCATACCAAACTCAACGGATATTGATCGTATTCGAAGCGCAATTGAACCAAAGACAAGAGACTTGCTGTTGTTCGACCTGGCTGTTGAAACCGGGGCGACAGCCAATAAACTTTTGTTGTTGAGGGTTAAAGACTTGGCCGGATTGAATGTTGGCGAAGAGATTCCCCCTTTAAATGGTAAACATGGCCCCAATGAACCTGTAACAATGGGGCCGAGGACATATAAATCATTTCAGCATTATATTCTGGAAATCCGTCCGAGTTCGGATGACCCACTTTTTAAATCAAGGAAAGGAAACAACACACTTTCTCTTCCCAGTGCATCACGTCTGGTCAGCAGTTGGTTTGATCAAGCCGGGCTGAAGGGGATGAGTGGATTTCTGAGCCTTAGGAAAACATGGGAAATGCAGCACCGAAAGTCGAAGGAAGAAAAAAAGGAAAAATTTTCTTCACTGGTATCTGTAGCCTCCTATCCGGTGAATCCCATTCAAACGCCAACCACTCAGGAACTGGTATATAAAGAATTGGAGTGCGCCATTGTCACGGCCCGCATTAAACCGGGGGAGAGGCTTGTTGCCGAAAAGTTGGCCAGGCAGATGGGGACAAGTACGATACCAATCCGTGAGGCCATTGCCCGATTGGAGGCGCGAAATTTTTTAACCGTTCAACCTAAGAAGGGTGTCACGGTCAATGAGCTTTCCGAGAAGAGCCTTAAAGAAATTCTTGAAATACGGCTGCTGCTTGAATTGCCCGCCGCACAGAAGGCTGCCATCGCTGCCACGAAAGACACAGTTGAAACAATTGAGCTGTTAAACAGCCAGTATATTTCCGCCCAACAAAAAAATGATGCGGACAGAGCATTGTCCGTAAATCGGGAATTCCATTTTACGATTTACAGTCAGGCGAATATGCCCATACTGCTTTCAATGATTCAAAACCTCTGGGATCAGGTCAGCCCTTACTATCATCTGATGTTTCGCCAAACGCTTTTTTATGACCCTCATACCGGCCGCGCTTACCATGAAAAGATCATCAAAGGAATGGCGGCAAACGATCCCCGTGAAGTCAGCAGGTGGCTTGAAATTGATTTGTCTGAATCTGCAGCTTTTGTGACAGATGTAATGCGAACAATGCAGACGGAAGCAGAGGAACGCTGATATGCGAAGCAGCTTGAAGCCTCGGCATCAATGCCGAGGATACAATTGAACAATGGCACAGCTGCCTTCAGGCTGCTTCAGCTGTCAGCCTCGGCATTGATGCCGAGGCGATGAGCATCGCCGGGGGATCAATCCCCCGGCTGAAAGCGAAAGCAGCCTGAAGGCAGCTTTAATATCGAGAAAGGAGAAAAATTATGGCATTATGGCGTCTTTATTACCATCTGGTATGGGCAACTAAAAAACGCACTCCGCTGATTACAGAGGATATTGAATCAGACCTTCATGGCTATATTATCGGTAAGGCGGATTCTCTCAGGTGTGTCACCCACGCTGTCGGAGGGATTGAGGATCATCTGCATCTGCTGGTTTCCATCCCGCCAAAGCTGTCGCTTTCGGACTTTGTAAACCAGATAAAAGGGAGCAGTTCGCATTATGTGAATCACAACTTTGAGAATTACCGGAAAAAATTCTCATGGCAGAGAGGGTATGGCGTGTTTTCATTAGGGAGAAAACAGTTGCCTGAAGCTGAGGATTACGTTGTCAGTCAGAAACAGCACCATTCTGAAGGAAATCTTATTCCGTGGCTGGAAAAAATTGAAGAGGAAGATGACGGGCCTCCTAAAAAATCAGAAAAGTCGGAGGTGGCCGAGGAGGTGATTTCCTGGCCTATGAACGACTGCTTTCAGCCTCGGCATTGATGCTGAGGCTGACTTGATAAAGGAGAAAAAATTATGGCATCTTTATTACCATCTGGGAGGTGAAAACCAATACAGACATCATAGCGAGGGAATATGAGATTCAGACCCGAACATTATCTTGAGGTTGCTCAGGAACAGATCGGTTCCGCAAGAGTGCTTCGCAACAGGCGGAGATATCCTGCTACAATTTATTTTGCCGGTGTCTCAGTGGAATGTCTGTTGCTCGCATACAGGACAAGAGAGAAACCGGAATCGTGGAATTCATTCGTCCGAAAGATCGGAGAAGACTGCCTGTCTTTCTGGCGGATGTGTGGACGCGCTGGAAAAACAATTACCGCTTTGCCTCGTCTGACAGGCTGACAGCGGAGTTCAAAAGGCTGAAACTTGACAGAGGGATAAAGGGGGATGTTCTGAAGGCGAATTCGGATATTGTTATCCGCAGCGCCATTGAAATGATCAACATGGGAGTGAGACGATGGAATTCAGAGAGAGGAATTAGAAAATGCCCTGCTTAGGATAGGGCTTGAGAATCCGGTGCTGGAGATTGAGATCAAACCCTCGGGAAGACTCGGGGGGTTCGTCGTTTCCGAAACTTTTTCGGAAATGTCGCAGATTGACCGCCAAAACATGCTCTGGGACGGATTGGAAAAAATTCTGGACGAGGAAAAACAGTCAAAAATCATTGCATTGCTGACGATGACGCCTGCTGAGGTGGAGGATGCAGATTCTTATGACTGATGTAAAGAGCTGAAAGCGAAAGCAGCCTGAAGCATCGTCTCGGCATCAATGCCGAGGCTCCAATTGAACAATGGCACACAGCTGCCTTCAGGCTGCACAGTGAAATCAGTTTTTCTTCATAATCCGTTTGAAGGAGCCTCCCCAATATGTGTTATGAGGCGGAGGCCCTCGTAACAAGTCGAATTTTTTTCTTGTACTGGCAAAAATTTCATGTTATCAAAATTTGATTTTGGTTTTTTCAGGCACACTTTTTGCGTATTTTGAAATTACTGACGCTGGCATTTTCCAGAACAGCGGTTCCCACTGAATAATTTGAGTATAATCAAAACTGAACAGATGACAGAACACAGATTCCCACAGATATTTTATAAATCCGTGTCATCCGTGTTCTATATTTTGGTTACATTTTAATTTAATAATCGGATATAAGAAATGAGCCACTCCATTTTAGACGCCATCGGCAACACCCCGTTAGTTGAAATAAGAAAGCTGAACCCGAATCCGAAAGTAAAAATTCTGGCAAAGCTGGAGTATTTGAATCCTGGCGGGTCAATTAAGGACAGACCGGCCCTCTGCATGATTGAGGCAGGTGAAAAATCTGGTGAACTGACCCCGGACAAAACAGTGATTGAAGCCACCAGCGGAAACACCGGCATCGGACTTGCGCTGGTCTGCGCGGTAAAAGGCTATAAGCTCCTGCTGACCATGTCTGAAGCGGCAAGTGTTGAACGGCAGAAAATTCTGAGGGCCAGGGGCGCGGACATTCTGCTCACCCCGGGACATCTTGGCACAGACGGAGCCATTGAAGAAGCCTATCGTCTGGCCCGTGAATATCCTGAAGCCTATTTTATGACAGACCAGTTCAACAATGAAGCCAACTGGCAGGCCCACTGTTACGGAACAGCCAAAGAAATATGGGAACAGACTGACGGCCAGGTTTCAGTGCTGGTTGCCACCTTGGGGACAAGCGGAACCCTCATGGGAATTTCAAGGGGGCTGAAAAAATATAATCCTGATATCAGCATTGTCGGGGTGGAGCCTTATCTCGGGCACAAGCTCCAGGGTCTCAAAAATATGAAGGAAGCCTATTGTCCTGAAATTTTTGAAAAAAAACGTCTCGACAAAAAAATCAATATTGATGACGAAGAAGCCTTTGAAATGACAAGACAGCTTGCAAAGGAAGAGGGCCTTTTCGTGGGCATGAGCAGCGGCGCGGCCATGGTGATTGCCCGGAAAGAAGCCGAGGCCATATCTGAAGGGGTGATTGTCGTGATTTTTCCGGACAGCGGGGAACGATACCTGAGCACACCGCTTTTTACGGTGCGGGACAAGACTGATATAAAAGTGTTCAACACCCTGAGCCGGACCAAAGAGCCTTTTGAACCGATGGTCCCGGGAAAAGTTTCCATATATACCTGTGGGCCCACCGCACACGCAAGACTGCATCCGGGGGACTGCCGGAGATTTGTGTTTGCTGATCTGCTGTGCCGTTATCTTGAATTCAGGGAATATTCTGTAAATCACGTCATGAACATCACAGATTTGGATGACAAGACCATCATTGGCTCAGAAAAAGCAGGCATGAAACTGTCCGAATTTACCCAAATGCACATTGAAGCGTTCCACAAGGATATGGCCCTTCTGGGAATCAGGCCTGCTGCAAAATATCCCAGGGCAAGCGAACATGCTGAAGATATGGTCAGTATGACGGAAAAACTGGTGAAAAAGGGATTTGCCTATGAAAAGCTCCGGTCCCTGTATTTTGATATTTCCAAGTTTGCCGAATATGGCAGGCTGTCCGGCATTGATCTTGACAAAATAAAACTGGGTGCAACTGTTGACCTGGATGAATATGAAAAGGACAATCCCCGGGATTTCACCCTGCTCAAAAGAACACGGCTTTCGGAACTGAAACGGGGCATCTATGTGAAAACCGACTGGGGAAATGTGCGCCCCTCATGGCATATCCAGTGTGCAGTCATGTCCATGAAATATCTTGGGGAAAGCTTTGACATTCACACGAGCGGACGGGAGCTGATATTCCCCCATCATGAAAATGAGATTGCCATTGCCGGTGCCCTGACTGGAAAACCGTTGGCAAAATACTGGGTTCATTGTGACCGGGTACTGCTTGACGGCAAAAAGGTGAATGAAAACGAAGTTCCCCTGACACTTCAGGATCTGACGGACATGGGGTATTCCGGCAGGGATATCCGCTATTGGCTGATTTCGAGCCATTACAGGAAACCGCTTGCTTTTTCCACTGACAGGCTTGATTATGCTGAAAAATCCCTGAAAAGACTTGATACCTGCATCCATACTTTGTCAAATATAAAGGAAGGAACACCGTATCCTGAACTGGATCAGTTGCTGTATGACATCAGAAACGGATTCATCAACGCGATGGATGATGATCTGAACATATCAGCCGGAATGGCTTCGATATTCAGAAATATCAGGAAAATAAACAAACTGACGTTGGAAAAAAACATCGCTCCGAATGAAGCCTTGAAAATTGCGGATGTGTTCCGCAGTATTGATTCTGTGTTAAAAATTTTCGATTTTGGTGACGCATCTTCTGATCCTGAAATTCAAAATCTGATAAAAGAGAGAGAGAAGGCCAGATCCGATAAAAATTGGGAACTTTCTGATAAGCTCAGGGATCAGTTGGAGGCTCTGGGCATTACGATAAGAGACCGGAAATCACCGTCTTAGTGTGATTTTTTTATGATCACACAAAGAGCACAAAGAACACAGAGAAAAAACTTGCCCCTTTGTGTTCTTTGTGGCTTTGTGTGAGATTTTTTTTATGATATCACAGAGAGCACACTTTTTTTATGATATCACGCAAAGAGCACAAAGAACACAGAGAAAAAATTTTTGTGCCCCTTTGTGTTCTTTGTGGCTTTGTGTGAGATTTTTTTATGATATCACAGAGAACACACTTTTTTTATGATATCACGCAAAGAGCACAAAGAACACAGAGAAAAAAACTTTGTGTCCCTTTGTGTTCTTTGTGGCTTTGTGTGAGATTTTTTTATGATATCACAGAGAGCATACTTTTTTTATGATATCACAGAGAACACACTTAAAACTTAGAAACTGCAGAGGCAAAATGAAACCCATATATTTTCCATTCACCTATATTTCAGAACCGGTTGCAGAGGCACTGGCTTCATGTTTCAGGCAGACGGTCATATATCAGCCTTCATCCCGGAACATGCCTGAAGCGATTCAGAAACGGGCTGAAACGGACATCTTTGATATCCGGATTCCCGTGAACGAAGATGAAGGAAAACTTGATACCTTCATAAAGGAATACAGAAGATGGGCAGAACTCCATCAGGGGAGCGGGCTGTCCGCTTTTTTCAGCCCCGGGGGAAATAAGATTCCCTTTTTTGATGAAACTTCCATATCGCAAATCAGGTCGGATATCAGACAACATCCGACATCCGACACCCAATATCCGACATCCAATACGTCAGACACCCTGTTTAATGCCAGGGTGTTCCTTTGCATTGCACAGGATTTTGACATGCAGAACTCGGAACTGGACAATGATCTTGCATCTTATGAAAAAATGGAGCAGGACATTATGAAAAATCTGAGGGGAGAGGATTCCGAATTCCCAGTTCCCGGTTCCCTGTTCCCTGTTCCGACGGATGACCCGGGGAATCATAAGACAGAAGAGCGGATCGGCGCATGGATTCGGCTGATGCAGCATGACCCGGAAAAATCAGGGATGTTTGTCACCAGCAGCCAGTCTGTGTTTGACCTTATGATTGACAAAGCCCCGGATGCTGAACAGGTACTCTGTTTTGATTCCGTGCCGATCTGGGGAAACAGCAATGCTGACAAGGCTGTTCCCTGGCAGGAAAATTTGGCCAGACATCTTGACATGCTTGCTGAAAATACCTGGCCTGTGTCAGCAGACCGTGTTGAGGTATCTGCCAGCGATGATGATCGCAGAACGATTTCATTGACAGTCTGGCTTGCCCCGGGAAAAACACCGGATGAATTTTTTGGCTGTTATGTTGAAAATGAAACCTTTCAGGCTGGAAATGAGGGTGGGAAATATAAAAATACCCTTCTGGGGCTTATCAGTGTCTGAGATAACTGTCTTGAAATACTTATATTTCAGAACAGTACATATATTATTTCACATTAATATGGAAAAAAGTCACAAGAAGGCTTGACTCGCTTTATCAATTGGTATAAGGATTTTGCCCAATATAGCGGATACATGTCAATTTTAATTGCATCAGATTAATTTTAATAAAAAAGGAGAATTATTTAAATGGCTTTTGTCCCTGAAGTTGATCAAGAAAAATGTGTAGGATGTGAAGAATGTGTTGATGTCTGTCCTGTCGAGGTGTTTGAAATGAAGGATGAAAAATCTGTTCCTGTGAATGCGGAAGAGTGCCTTGGCTGTGAAAGCTGCATTGAAGTCTGTGATGAAGACGCTATCACTGTTGAAGAAACATAACAAGTTTTCATGTTCCCCGGTCTTTTGAATCACAGAGCCGGGGAACAATTTTATCTGCCCGGCAAACCTTATTTTCTTTCCGATTTCCGATTGTTCCATCCCAAAAATTCAACCTGTAATTTTGGCATCCTTCATTATTGATACAAAAGCAGTTGTGAACTGCCATGTAAAAAGTTCAAAGTGAAAAGTTGAAAGCAATTCCGCAAGTGGTTGAAATTGTTAAATGACATATACCGGTTCGGAAAATATCGGCATCAGTGATTTCAATAAACGCTGAACTTTATCAACAAGGATAAAACAAAAGGGAATTTATCTTCGTGTCCTTCGTGGATTAAATATCCATGAAGGACACGAAGGAATACAGCTTTGGGACAGAGGAAATTTGATCTCAGTGTATCTTCGTGCTCTTCGTGGATTAATATCAGACCCCAAAAGCGCAATTGAAAAGACGGGCATTTAGTAATAATAATTGTTAAGAAAAAAGGATCGGTTATGATGTCACATTCTTTTAAGCCTATAGATATGGATCGCCTTAAAACCTGTTCCATTTCAGAGCGGAAAAGCAAGGTCTCTGTGGATGATTTCGCAAACACCTGGAAAAAGGGGGGAAGCCTTAATCATTTCCTTGAGGGGCTTCCCAAGATTCTTGCTGCCGATGATATCCGGGAGGTCATATCTTCCATGGCATCGGCCTTTAAAAATAAGAAAACCGTCATGCTCGCGATGGGCGCGCATGTAATCAAAGTGGGACTGAATCCTGTTCTCATTGATCTGATGGAACAGGGGATCATCACGGCACTGGCAATGAACGGCGCAGGGATTATTCACGATTTTGAACTTGCCATGACCGGCCAGACCTCGGAGGATGTGGCCGCGTCTCTCGGAGACGGCACGTTCGGCATGGCTCGTGAAACCGGAGAATTTTTAAGTGAGGCCATAAAAAAAGCAGGGCGGGAATCCCTCGGACTTGGCGAGGCGGTGGGGCTTTCCATCATTGAAAACAAGTTGCCTCTCATGGATAAAAGCATTCTTGCCGCAGGCGCACGCCTTGGCATACCGGTCACAGTTCATATTGCCATCGGAACGGACATTATCCATATTCACCCCGGGTTTGACGCCAAAGATGCCGGCGGGGCCAGCCACAGAGATTTTCGGACTTTTGCCTCTGCTGTTGCCACGTTGGAAGGAGGGGTTTATCTGAATGTGGGATCAGCGGTGATACTCCCGGAAGTGTTTTTAAAGGCACTCACTCTTGTTCGCAATCTGGGGCATCAGGTGGAGAATTTTACGACGGTGAACATGGATTTTATCCGGCATTATCGGCCTGTGACCAATGTGGTGAACCGGCCCACATTCGGTGGCGGGAAGGGATTCAGTCTGGTGGGGCATCATGAGATTATGCTGCCGCTGATTGCCGCGGGGGTGATTGAGCAGACAGGCTGATCTGCTCTGGTGGATTCTCAAGCGGAACCATGTAAATTTATTATTGCAAAATATACCTTGTAAATCAGCTTGTTCTGTGAATGAGCCAGTATTTCAGGGTTGAAATTTTAATAAGCGGTCTTATTTATATATCTTTATATGCCAGTTCAAAATGAACCGTTTCCCTGCCGGATTTGGCAATCCGGCAGGAGCAGTCAGAAGAGTTCGGCAGGAGCAGTCAGAGGGTTCGGTTTGCTGATAATCATTAGATGGAAAATCCCCGGCCCCTTTCGCAAACGGGAGTTTCCATCTAATGATAATGTTAGGCAATTAAAAACATAAATGATGAAGGAATAAATTATGAGCAAAAGAATAGCCATGTTTAATCATAGATGAAATGTTCGGACATGTTGATACGGTTTTAGAGCAGGACCACAAGAAAAGAGATGAATTCAATCAGACATTCTCCTGCTTAACCGATAAAATTATAAGCTTGACAAATGATTAGAGCAATTCAAATCAAACATTCAAAGAGTGAGAAATTTGTCACATCCTATGCCGGCAAAAAAGATGAAATCAAAATTTGTGCAGGCACTCCCTTTTGAAATACCGATGAAGGGTGAACAACTGTCAGCGACAGATGATGCATCCTTTTTTCCTGTTTATAAAAGTAAGGGCAATGTACTGTATGAGGGAGACAGTCTCGAATGGCTGAAAAGTCTTGAAAGCGAAGCAGTTGATCTCATTTTTGCTGATCCGCCGTACAATATAAAAAAAGCTGACTGGGACAAATTTGAAAGTCAGGAGAAATATGTTGAATGGTCAATGAGATGGATTGAGGAGGCTGCCCGAATTTTAAAGGAAACAGGAACTCTATATATATGCGGGTTTTCAGAAATTCTGGCTGATCTGAAACATCCGTCCATGAAATATTTCAAAGGGTGCAAGTGGACAGTCTGGTATTATAAGAACAAAGCGAATTTGGGAAAAGACTGGGGACGGTCACACGAAAGTATTCTTCATCTCAGAAAAAGCAGAAAATTCACAATGAATATTGATGATGTGAGAATTCCCTACGGGAGGCACACGCTGAAATACCCTTCTCATCCGCAGGCGGAGACGAGTCAGTATGGTAACGGGAAACGAAAAGATATTTGGACACCGCATCCCCGGGGAGCAAAACCCAAAGATGTTCTCGAAGTTCCGACAACCTGCAACGGCATGGGAGAAAAGACACCTCATCCCACACAAAAACCGGAGGAGTTGTTAAGGAGGCTTGTGCTTGCCTCCTCAAATGAGAATGACCTGGTGGCTGACCCGTTTTCCGGTTCCGGAACAACTCTTGTTGTTGCCGAACAGTTGGGTCGCAGGTGGCTCGGCTGTGACCTTTCCCGTGAATACAACAAATGGGCAGTTGGGCGTTTGGAAAATATTGCATACAAGACAAAAGAGGAATGGATTGCCCTTGACAGAGCAAATGACAACAGAAGGAACTCAATCAGATGAATTATCAGGTCATCCCGTAAACAAATTTCTGTATTTGTCAGCATATTCACCTGTAACAATGATAGGGAGCGAATGCCGAATTGCAGCGTGAAAATAAGAAGCTGTGCCAGGACCAGTCAGAGGGAGTTTCAACTTTTAACTTTCCACCTTATAAATTTAGACTTGCATTTATGAAACATCCTGATCTTCAAGTGAATATTGGCGGAATAAAACTGAAAAATCCCGTGATGACCGCATCCGGCACTTTCGGATATGGCCGTGAGTTTGAGGACCTGGTTGACCTGAACCGCGTCGGAGCAATTATTGTAAAGGGCCTGTCCTTAGCACCTTCCAAGGGAAATCCCCCCCCGAGAATTGCTGAAACCCCTTGCGGCATGTTGAATGCCATCGGCCTTGAAAATGTCGGCATTGAGGCGTTTGAGAAAGAAAAACTCCCGTTTTTGGAAAAACTTTCAACGCCGGTGCTGGCAAACATCTACGGAAAAAACATTGGGGAATATGCGAAACTGGCAGAGCGAATTGATCAGATTGAGGGCATATCAGGTATTGAAATCAATATCTCATGTCCGAACGTCAAATCAGGCGGAATCGCCTTTGGCGTTGATGGCGGTGTCGCCAATGAGGTTGTCAGGGCAGTCAGAAACAGAACAGGCAAACCGCTGATGGTCAAGCTTTCTCCCAACGTCACCGACATCACGGAAATTGCCCTGAGCGTGGAAGACGCGGGCGCGGACTCCCTGTCACTGATCAACACGATCACCGGCATGGCCATTGACATTGAAACCCGGCATCCAAAGCTTGCAAATATCACTGGCGGACTTTCCGGACCGGCAATCAGGCCTGTTGCTCTCAGGATGGTCTGGCAGGTGGTTCAATGTGTAAAAATTCCGGTGATCGGTATCGGAGGGATTATGACAGCAGATGACGCACTGGAGTTTCTGATTGCCGGTGCCGCGGCTGTTCAGATCGGCACGGCCAATTTTGTGAATCCCCGTGCGACAACGGATATTATAGAAGGTATTGAAGCGTTTTTGGCAAAAAGAGAAATTCCCAGCGTAACGAATATTATTGGGACGTTGGAAGTTTGACAAGACAGAAAGCAGAGGACAGGGATATATCACCTGACTGTCTCCGTACTCTGCATTGAGGGAGGTAAAAGCATGGCGCAGGAAAATGATATTGTATTGGTATATTTTGAGGACAGTCCTCTTACTTTTGCCAGAATAGAATCAATATCTTCGGATATGAAAAGAGACTGGTATCATGTAAAGCTGCTTATTCTCCAGGTGCCGATTCATGCGGTGACATGGATATTAAAAGACATTTACATTGATGGTGAGGAGTTCACCATGAATGGAAAAAGAATGCGAATGGAACTTGTGGTTTGCCCGGAAGATACTGAAATATCCGATGACCAGGAAGAACAAGCTGTTGAGCAACCTGTTGAACAACCAAAAGAGTTTGAAGGTACAAACGTCATATCTTTTGCAAGCCATAAGAAAAAAAAGGTGGCCCGGAAGAAGTAATGATGAATCCCGTTCAGTCCCCCGAATATCAGGAACGGGGATGCTACTGAACCGTACATTTACGGCAGATGGACTTTGTAGGGTGGGTGCAGCGAAGCGGATCCCACCTTATGGGAATTCTTCAGCAAAATTTCAATATACAAATGAAAATCAATTCACTTCAACTTGAAAACATTACAGTGTTGGCCCCGCTCGCAGGCATTACCAATCTGCCTTTCCGGCTCATTGTAAAAGAGATGGGATGCGCGCTGGTATATTCCGAGATGGTCAGTGCCAACGGTCTCCTCCATAAATCCAGGAAAACTGAGCAGCTTCTCGACAGTGCGTCCGAAGAGAGACCGATGTCTGTTCAACTGTTCGGATCGGAGCCTTCGATTGTGGCGGATGCAG
>Ga0190283_1001213_pt1 | contig 12054 bp, 18 predicted proteins | sample 48691801_MG_FD_161669 | JGI IMG/M metagenome (GOLD analysis project Ga0190283, IMG submission 161669) | Hydrothermal vent microbial mat bacterial communities from Southern Trench, Guaymas Basin, Mexico - 4869-18-0-1_MG | ecosystem: Environmental > Aquatic > Marine > Hydrothermal vents >...
GCGGCTGCTCCGATCGCGGTGCTTTCGTGATCTTGGGAGCCGAGGTTTTTCCGCCCGATCTGGGTGATCTTCCACTGACCGGACCACGCCAGTGGATCTCCTTGGAGTATGGCGCAATGGTGAATCCGCCTCAATATGCCGATAAACCTTTTCCGCCGAATCCGCCGGGATTGGGGCCGTGGGCTCTCGATCGTTACATTCAGACCGGACCACTGGCGGAGACATCGACCTTTGGTGTGGGCGCCGAATTCGGCAGCCGCCAGCAGATCGGTAACTTTCTGTTTGCCGCCGACAAGGCCAATGACGCCGTCGATGTGTTGAACTCGAACACCATGGAAAGGATCACGTCTCTCAGGGGGTTGAAGACCCCCCATGGATTGGCGATCACACCTGATCTCCGGAATCTCTACGTCTCCAACAGTGCGGCTAACAGCGTGTCGGTTTTTGATGTCGATCCACGCTCGGAGGACTTTCTGACGCTGCTCGACGAGATCCCAGTAGGCGACAAACCGATGGGTGTGTGCTGCCAGCCGGATTTTGAGGACGTGCTCGTCTGCAACTACGGATCGAGTACGATTTCGATCATCGATCCCCGGACGAACACGGTCAGAAAAACACTGACGCGGCTGCTCGATGAGCCGATCGATATGGTTGCCGGTCCGCGCCAGAACATGTTCGGTTGGGGAACGGGAGTTTATCACGCCTATGTCCTCAACCAGGGCGGCGACAATGTGCTCGTTTATGAATCCGGTCCTGACGGCTTGGGTGGAATCGGCTGGGATGATATCCTCGGTGAAATCCCACTGGTGGGCCAAAACGGACAGGTCTACGAAAAGATCGAGAAGCCCCGCGGCATCTGTTACGATCCGCTCTACCTCAACAACATCTCATCCGCCCTCAATCTCGTAGGCGGCTGCTTCGTGGCCCATTCTTCGCCCAAGGGCGCGACTGTGACCAGGATCAACTTCGTCGACCAAGAGGGATCTTGGGGACCTATCTATATCGATCCCGCCGGCTCACCGGGATTCGGAAAGCGAAAGTTTCTGATCACCGCCCAGTGGAACGTTCAGGACGGACATCTTTCCGGAAACCTGGCAGCCGCCGACGTGGCTTTACCCGACTTCAACCGTCACGACTGGTTGTATGGCAATCTCAATCAAGGACTGTATGTGACTAATTTGGGGGCTCTAGGTGGCAATCCGTCGTACATTCTGCCGGTCAACAACAAACATCCGATCCGCATTCTAATGGGTGGAGCCGTCCCCACCTGGCTGCCTGATCAGCTCTTCATCTCCTATCCCGATGCCAACGTGATCGATGTGCTCGAGATCGCCACCGGCCAAGTGACCACTGTGAGTGGTCTACCCGAGCCGGTCAAGAAGCTGACCTCCTATTTCAAGAACTGAATTGATTCAACAGCGATCATAGATCGGTCATCACGACAACTCGGGGTGCAGCACGCTGCGCCCCGAGTTTGCTTTCGTCCACTCGGGAAGATATTTTACAGTGTCTGGGGATGTTAATGTACACTTTGGGAGTCAGCGACAGCCTGTCAACTGCTTGAAGGACTACGTTGAGATTGAGCGAAAACTCGAGTTCTACGATGACAAGCATTTCCTTGCCACGTACCTCTATGGCATCGCAGTCGTGGACCTCGCCCTTCACCTCACAATTCTGAAATTCAAGAAACCGCTTCATGGGCAGATAGAGATCAGACTCCATCATCGTTGCTTCCACTCGTTGCGGTTTTGAAAGGGGCGGACGTATCATATCGCAACACGCGTGTGTGATAAATCTTCCCATCGCCGTTGTAAGGCACAAAGTATATGTAGTTGCCGGCCAGTTCTGCGCCCACGTAGCCTCTTGTGCTCATACCCCTGACATTTCCAGCATCATAAGTCGGCCAGCTCGAGGATGAGCGGATGTCACCCATCATATCGTAGCTCGGTACGCGGCCAATGCCTGACGGAGGCATCGCGAAAAGGCAGATAATAGTTGTTATTGCCTTGCCTTCAACACTTCAATCCCCTTCTGTAGAATGATATCTTCAGCGGAAGCAAGCGATTCCTGCGTTGGATGAATCTCAACGTCGGGGATCACGCCTACGCCAACGAATTCTCGTCCGTCAGGATATGTATCACGTTTGGTGCAGATGCGAGCGCCTCCACCCCCAGGAAGATCGATACGGAGTGGCTGCCCGGTTGTACCCGCCGTTTTCTCTCCTACGATCGTAGCACGCTTGCTGGCATGAAGCGCGACAACGAAATCTTCCGCTGCGCTTGCAGTGTTTGGATCGGTCAAAACCACGATAAGTCCCAGATAGGGATTTGCCTTTGTGGGTAGGATCGGGTCACGTTGTCCCTCGTGCCATTGCTCATTCCGTCCCCAGGTGCGATAGGCCGGGAGATACTTTCGGGTGCTCCAGCGCGAACCCTCGATCGTCTCGTTGGTGAGCTTGCCAATAATCGCGTAGCCATTGGCAGTGTCGCTGCCTCCGTTGTACCGGACGTCCAGAATGAGGCCTTTGGACTGTCGTACGTGCAGGAATATCACCTCGAAATCTTTGACAACCTTATCCGACCCGAAACCTGGTAGATTCACATAGAGAATCCCCAGTCGATGTGGCTGCGTTGGTTCTGCTTCCCTTCCTTCAATCGGCTATCCATGTCGTGATTTTCTGAATGTCCAACCCAAACAAGACGATTGCGAGAATCAAACGAGTGCCGTATGCAAGAGCGTGTATGGCAAATTTCCCTCGCCTGTGCCCGAGATAGAGGACGAGCGGTGCTACCGACAAGGATGACAACATCAAGATGAGTCCTAGGGTGGAAGGAAAACCAAAAAGGAAAACCTTAGGATCATGTATGCCGGGAAGTGCCCACTGGCCCAATGCGGCGCTTGCGAGCAACCAGAACAGCAGGACGTAGCAGCAATAGACCAAGGGCATGGCACAGACCACAATGCTCGCATAGATTTTCAGTTCTCTTTTCATGCCGGCCTCGTTCAACGTTGCGGATCAGCCACGCTGATGAGCTTCACCGGCATCCGGCATTTGCAGTTCCTTTCTCCAGTGTTCCAGTTGTTGAATTGTTACCCCGACTCCTCCGCAGACCACGATCAGGATATCCCGTCTTCCTTTCAGGCTTTCGACAGGCGCATACACTGCGGCGAGACTGGCGCCGCAAGCCGGCTCGACAAGCACCCGGGGGCTGTGTAAGGCCTTATTCATATCTTTCTTCAAACGTGTTACCTTTCAATACCTTCAGCCAGTCAGTGAACCACTCGACAGGAAGGCGGACGCTGGAGAAATCCAGTATTTGCAGTGCTTCAATCTTGTACGTATTCACCAATAAGATGTCCCATTGGCAGTCAACGTCGGCAGCGACGGAAACTGCTTTATCTAGATCTGGCTGGCTCACCTTGGCCTTCTGTGTATCACCAATCTGTGGCAGCAGCAACCTCCATGAAACCTGCCTCACAAGCGTTGCTTTACTCGTCATTGTTCCTTTTTACCCCAACGACAAGCATCAGCGGCGCGCTTCCGGCGCGTCCGATGGATGCAATTGTTAGGGCTGGTATCCAGTAATCTCGCCCACAACGTCATAAATGTGAAGCTTGCTATCTCTGCTGATATCTCCTGGGTTTGATCCAGGTTCTCCCTCTGGAACATCCATACCAAAGTAGTTATAGTATCTTACCCAGTATTCGTGAACTTCGCCGGTTTCGAAATCTCTAAAACTCATTGGCGACTCTTTAAAAAACTCTATTCCATTATTAGCAAATTTAAACATATCTACAATAAGCTCGCTACAGTAAAGCGCAGCCTCATCGGTAATATAACGGCGATCGTAGGGTATGTCTCTTTGTTTCAATCCATATGCAATCGCCTCAGAGATAAGCCCTCTGTGTTCTTGCTCGAGTCTTGCCGCTAGAAAACGTGGATAACCAGACGCGTCTTTAGAACGATTGATAAACACTTTGATACTCGTAAGTCGAACTTCTGGAGGAAATGCTTCAAGCACAAATTTACCTAATTGAGTTTCTATTAGGATACCTACATGATTAATCCTTGCTCCCTTATATCCTTGTGTTACAGCAGATATCGCGTTTGTTGCGGATCCTGTTTGTGTAAAAATCAGATCACCCGTAATCATATCTCTGCCCTCTCGATTGCCCTAACTATGATTCGGTTGTTCCATATAGAAGCCACGGATTACGTGGTTGTCGGAATGTATGGCAGCTCACGCGCTTGATCAATCCGGCTCGAACAACGGCCTGCTTGACGGCACGTTGCACGGTCGACTTCGAGGTGCTGTCAAAGGGACTCTTGAACGGCAATGGGAAACATCTTCAATCTGTCCTTGAAGCCCTTACCGTCCCGCACCACAATCTGATTCTCCGAAAAATCCAAGTCCTGCACGCGTAGGCGGAGACATTCCGAAAGCCTCAAACCGGCACCGTACATCTGGCCGCCCATGAGCCATCGGTCCCCGTCGAGATGATCCAAGATTAGGTTGACCTCCTCACGGGTCACGACGACCGGCAGCCGTTTCGGGCTTCTGGCACGAAAAACGCGACCGAGATCTTCGAGTTCGCGACGCAGAACATGATGGTAGAGAAAGAGCAGAGCGCAAAGAGCTAGATTCTGCGTCGAGGCGCTCATTTCTGTTTCACCGCCAGATGGCTGAGAAAAGTTTTCATCTCCGGCTCTCCCATCCTCGCAGGATGCCGTTTGTTGTTGAAATCGATATATCTCCGCAACCAATAACAGTAACTCTGCTCGATTCTCGGACTGTAATGGCGTCCGCGCAGCTCGACGATCATTCGGTTATACGGTCTCGGCCGAGGCCGGCCAGGCTCGAGGCCCAACGGTATCGTCGAACGTGCTTTAAATTCGGCATCCTAAAGATCCTGAGACTCGCCCAACCTTGGAAAATCACTGGACTTGCCCTGATTATCCATGCAAGCCTCCTCACGAGGAAATGTCAACAAGAAAGCTGCAAAAACCTTCTCAGGCCGACACAGGTTCTCTCGTGTCATTCTCGGCAGTGCGCAGGTGTGGACAGTGTTTTGCCGCGAAGAACAATGGACTCGTCCGCAAAGCACATAGGTCTTATGGGATTACGAATCTCGAGCCGGAGAACTCTCTTGGTATCCCTGTCGCGATTCATCAAAAAGTGTTACCAGATTTTTCGAGTTTAAACTGCGGCCGGCAAATCGGGTTCTTCGATGATCAGTGCAGAATTCTGGAACAGATCGTCGTATTCACCGTGAATTCGTTCGAAAATCGCAGCCCAGTGGTGTTCGTTCGTGTGGAGAAGATCCGCGTTTTTGGTGAGCGTCGAGTCTAGTTCGACAGCTCGGGCTCCAGCGATCCCGGTCGCGACGGCTGGTGTTTGCGCTCGTTCGGCTCAGTCTGAATCTCTCTTTTCCGGCTCGCTCGGCAATAGGAATCGGAAAACCAAGGAGACGACCACTCCGACGACAAGACCCACCACTACCGCGGCAGCAACAACTTGGCCAAGCGAGAAATCCATGGTCGCCGCGAGACTGCCGGAGACTCCGCCTGCCGTGCCACCTGCCGTGCCACCCATCAAAATGAAGCGTTCTCTCTTCTTCATGGTCTCAAATCCTTCTGTCAAATCGCCTTGACTTCGGTCTCAACTTTCACGGTAGGTGTCCCCGTGCAACTCAAACACGATATGATGAGCACTGGAACGAGCACGATGAGTCTTCGGTAGTCCGTTCTCAGCTCCCTCTTGAATGAAACTGTGTGGTGAAACCTTGTCAGTTGCTGCTGCCTATTGAGCTGACGAAGCTCTCAGCTTCCTGCATCTCCAGTCGGAATGATGCCGGCGTTCTCGACCATGATCATCACGGTCTTCTCGGGTGCGCGGGTGCGGTGAACGACACCCTTGGGAACCACGTATCCCTGCTGCGGCCTTAGCTCGATCGAGTCTTGGTTCTCAATGTCGACGATCAACGTGCCGCTCAGCGTGAAGAAGAACTCATCATCCTCGTCATGTTTGTGCCAGTGGTATTCGCCTCGAACGACTGCGAGCCGTACGACCGAATCGTTCACCTTGCAGAGCGTCTGATTGTACCACTGGTCTTGACAGGCGTCGACGAGCGACTGAACGTCGATGCGCTTCAACGAATCAAACAAGACGTTCAAATGAGTCACGTATGGATAATCGGATTCCTGCATATCGATCGCTCCTTGATCGAGCCGTCCTGCACCAGAACTCGCTATCCAGCGGTTTGGTCGTAGGATATATGGAAGCTTCGAATGTCATTAACGGTGGTGCGAGGCTCAAACGTCCATGGCTTAAAATTGCTAGCCCACTTTCGCGCCTTTCGTGTGTTTCGTAGTTCTCTCTTACTCTTTACGAACCGTAGCCTTCAAGCTGAAACTGAAGGGCATCTTGTCACGAAAATCGTGGTAGCAGAAACAGCTCTGGCTGAGCTCCTGCATCCCCCCGATATCGAAAAACGAAGTGTCGAACTCGTTGAAAAACTCGAGCGTCAAGCCAGCTTCGAGCAGCGCATTGATCATTTCACCGATCGTGTACATCCAATAATAATTTTCACCCTCGCGACGCTCGGCGGCGTATCCCCCGATCGTGTCGTCCTTGTCCGGCTGCTTGACGAAATAGGGATACTTGATCGACAATTCGCGCTTCGTGATTTTATCTTCATCAAACATCAAATAGAATGGATGCAGGTCCATGACATAAAAGAAACCAGCGTCCTTCAACAGATGCCGGACGGTCCTACCCCATTTCGCGAGATCCGGAAGCCACCCGATCACCCCTTCTGAGGTGAATACGATATCGTACTTCTGATCGTGGCTCTCCATGAACTCCGTGAGATCCGAGACAATGAAGGTCGTGCCTGAAATTCCCAGATCCCGGGCAAGCTGGCGGGCATAGCGGATATTGTCCGGAACCAGATCCACACCGGTCACCGTCGCTCCCATCCGGGCGAGTGATAGCGTATCAGCGCCGGTATTGCATTGCAGATGGATCAATGTCTTTCCGGCAACATCGCCCAGTTCTCTCGTAATGATGTCGCTCAGAATTGTCGGCTTCTCCCGAAGACGTTTCCCAAATGTTTCATAATGATCTTTCGATAGAAGCCCCCAGGCTTTTTTGTTGGCTTCGATCTCCCGCATCGACTCCTCCCTATTTCACGACCACAGCGCACTTCCGATTTGGGAACCGCCCGTTGCGGCGCTGTGGCATCAAATTGATGGTAAGTCAAACTAAAATGCTTCGTCAGGCAGCATGCTGTCATGATGCCTAGTCCCACCCAATCACAGGCTTGGCAACTACACACCATAAAAACCAATCTGTCAATTGTTTGTAATAAATCATGCATCTCGAGAACAATCCAGAACGAAAAGTGCAGACGATCAACGGTGGCGATTACGCCGTCACCACCCACAAGGGACCCTACGAGAAGCTCAACGAGACTTATGCCCGACTCATGGGGCAGTGGTTGCCGCAGAGCGGCCGTGAGCTGCGGTCGGCACCCTGTTTCGAGCTCTATCACAACAGCCCCGACAACACGGCCCCCGAGGATCTGATCACCGACATCCACGTTCCCCTGGAAGGTTAGGAAATAACGATGATCGATTAAATAAATCCCGCTTACCGTATAATTTGAAGAGTCGCAACGCCTATATAGAATCAAAAGCCTACACTGATCCTGATTTGGAGACACTCTGATGAGACACCTGCCGGTCGTTGTTTTCGCTCTCCTCATGCTCTCCATTACCCTGGGCGCCTTCAACGAGATCCATCATCCCGAGTTCATCGACCACATCCCTTCAGGTCGAGCACAGGACCGTGATGGATTTCGACAGGGAATCCAAGCCCTCTACCGAGCATTCCCCGACTTCATGGGCCAAATCGACGATCTCGTAGTTGATCCAACGAAGGGCAAAGTGTCCATCCGATGGACCGCGGTTGGCACCCACCATGAAGAGTTGCTCGATGTGCCTCCAACGGGAAGACGGATTCGCTTTGCAGGGATCGAGATCATCGACGTCAAAGACCATCAGGTGGTTGCCCGGTGGGGTGGAGTGGGACGGGTTCGACATCGAGGCGCAGCTCGTATCGACGACATCTGACCGAGGTCCTTTAGCCAGCCACGTGTTGACCATCCTGGCGGTCGAGGATCTGAAGTTGGCCGCGAAGTTCTACGAACAAGCATTTGGTTGGCCAGCGCGTGTTGAAGTGCCCGTATATGTTGAGTTCGAGCTACCCGACGGCCGTGGGTTTGGTTTGTACCAACGAGACGGATATGCGCGAAATACCGGTCAGCTTCCTGCATCCCTATCCAAGGACGATATCTCGGGAACAGAGGTCTATCTCCACTGCTGCGATATCGATGATGCTATCAAGCGACTGAAAGCGGCAGGGGCACGAAAGCTGTCAGATTTGGCTTTTCGGGATTGGGAGGACGAGGCGGCCTACTTCGCCGATCCTGATGGGAACGTGCTTGTCATAGCGCGTCCTCTCGCTGAGAATACGCGGGAGGAAGAAAAATCGAGGGCCCGCGGTTGACCTTGGAGCAGTCCGAACGGCTGCGGGCGGGTGAAGATGTTCCCGAAGCCGATCCGGACGATGCTCGAAAGCTCTTGTACAACCGCAAGGCTTTTGACCTCGTGGCCGAGGAGGAGACCCATAATCTGTTGTATAGGTCAGAGAAAAAGGCGCGTTGATGTTTGCGACGCACCTTTGGAGGGCGTCTGATGAGCCGAAGTAGTCGAAGAGGAAACAAGGACCTCGACTTGAGCAAACCTGTTGCGCTGGTCGCACTCTCGGTTATGGAGAAGGCAGCCCGGTGCCGCCTGTTGGAAATCGTAAACAGTTCGAGCCGATCGAGCGGGCTATCGAAGCGGCACGGTCTTTCGGCAGCTTCATCTTCTAGGCAGCCGAATGGTTGAGCCACCCTTTCTGGATCGAGCGAAGGCACGCTGGATAAGAAAACCGGAGAACAGATGAAACGTTATCGTTCAGAATATGGGATATCCACCCTTAAAACGGCTCTTTCCGAGTACATGACCGTTGAAGAGCTCAAGAAGCTTGCGCTTTTTCTTCTACAGCAACGGCATCATGCCTGCTGATCTCAAAAAGAGGCTCGAGACGTTCGTTCCCCGCCCCATCCAAGCAGAGGTGAAATCACTCGAAAAACTCCCACCAACATATGATCGCCCCTACAAACACTGGAACAGCAAAACCAGGAAGACCGAGAAGGGAACACAGGCGGTTCCCTTGGCAGTTCGTGAGTCGGAGCAGTCAGCCCAGCGTGAACTCCTCGCCATTCTGCGTCTCATCGACACGGGCAAAGTCGCTGTGAGCGACAAGACCCGCAAACCGGCTGCAACGACAATCAAGGCCGTCACCTCCATCTTGGAAGGCGGCGATTTTTATCCGCACGAGCCTCCCAAGGACTAGTACTACGACGAAAACACTGGACCTATTCGCGCTTTTGCGTGGTCCCTGATAGTCCAGGCCGGCAAGCTCGCCCAGCTTTCGGGGAAACGTCTCCAACTGACCAAGGCAGGTCGCAAAGCGTTGTCCGATCCTGCAGCCGATACAATCCGTCGGTTGTGGTCCAAATGGACCGACACAACCATTCTCGATGAACTCTCGCGTATCGATTGCATCAAAGGACAGACGGGCAAGGGCAAACGCGGGCTCACGGCCCTCTCAGGACGACGAGATGCGGTATGGGACACGCTGGTCGAATGTCCGGAAAACCGCTGGATCTCCACCGAGGAATTTTTTCGGTTCATGCGGGCATCGGGGAACGACTTCGCAGTGACGCGCAACGCCTGGAACCTCTACATCGGAGAGCTGCGATACGGGCCGCTCGGCTACGAAGGCGGCGAACGGCTTATCAATGAGCGTTACCTTCTTTGCCTTCTTCTCGAGTATGCCGCCACGCTCGGCCTGATTGATGTTGCACTGATTCCGCCTGCAGGTGCCCGACAGGACTATGGTAGCCTGTGGGGCACCGACGACCTTCCGTACTTCAGTCGCTATGACGGCCTTATATATTTTCGCATCAACGTCTTGGGCATGTATGGCCTGGACATGTCGACTGCCTATACACCTACTCCCGTTGAGGTCAAGCCGATCTTGCAGGTGCTACCAAACCACGAGATTGCAGCAATAGGAGAAAAGATCGAGCACGGCGATCGCCTTGCGCTCGACATCTACGCGGTGAAGGTCTCGGACCGCGTGTGGAAACTCGAAAGGGGCAAGATCTTTTCTGCCGTAGAGCAAGGTCGGTCGGTCGGCGAAATACGTGAGTTCCTGGAGGCGCGCAGCAGCGCACCCCTTCCGAAGACGGTCGTCCAACTGCTTGAGGATTCGGCTGGCCGCTGCAAGCGTGTCCACGACCGCGGAACGGCCCTCATCGTCGAATGCGATGAACCAGCGCTGGCCGCGCTGATCGCCAATGATTCACGCACACGGAGCTACTGCATGCGAGCGGGGGACCGCCACCTCGTCGTGCCTAAATCTTCGGATTCGGCTTTCAAACGTAATTTGCGCGACATCGGCTATCTTCTGGCCCCAGGCGAACCCGCAAAGCCCGAGTTTCGTCGAAAAAAACGAGTCAAGGGGTCCGACGTCATTGCCTCTCAGGAGTAGCAAGTGGCAACTTGTGCCGAAAATGCGCTGATTGTCCAGAGCGACGCCACGGTGTTGCTGGAGGTGGGATCACCGCGAGCAGACGAAGCCCGGGCGGCTCTCGCACCATTTGCCGAGCTGATCAAGAGCCCCGAGCACGTGCATACATATCGGATCACACCGCTGTCGATCTGGAACGCTTGTGCGAGTGGCGTCACCACCGAGCAGATGGTGGCAGCCCTTCACGAACACGCACGTTATGACGTTCCGCCGAGCATCGAGCAGGATGTCAGGGATCTCGCTACGCGCTATGGGCGCGTAGTTATTTTCCGTGATGGCGAAACACAGCGCTGTACCTGTCACGATGAGACAATCGCGGAGCGTCTCGCGCGCGATAGAAAATCGGGCCAGTACCTGACTGAGCGCATCAACGGGACCTGCTTCCGCATCGATCCCGCGGCACGCGGACTCCTCAAGCAGGCCCTGGTTACCGCCGGATTCCCAGCAGAGGATCTTGCCGGTTATGTAGCTGGTGAGCCCCTTACGCTCGAACTCCGAAAAATCACGGGCACAGGCACCTCGTTCCAGGTTCGCGATTACCAGCTCCAGGCCGCAGAGGCGTTCTTTGTCGCCGGGACTGAGCGCGGAGGGAGCGGGGTTGTAGTGCTCCCCTGCGGATCTGGCAAAACCGTTGTCGGAATCGCGGTGATGGAAATGCTCAAACAGAACACGCTCGTGCTCACCACCAGCTTGACGGCCGTTAAGCAGTGGCGGCGCGAGTTGCTCGACAAGACGACACTCGGAGCGGATGACATCGCTGAGTACACTGGCGAACAGAAGAACACAGGACCCGTGACTCTGAGCACGTACCAGGTGCTCACCTGGCGTCCAAGCAAAGACAGCGACTTTCCCCATCTCGAGGTGTTTAAAGCGAGATCCTGGGGACTCATTATATACGATGAGGTCCACCTCTTGCCGGCGCCAGTATTCAGGGCCACCGCCGACCTGCAAGCTCGCCGAAGGTTGGGCATGACCGCCACGCTCGTTCGTGAAGACAAGCGCGAAGGAGACGTGTTCGCGCTCATAGGCCCCAAACGCTTCGATGTGCCGTGGAAGGATCTGGAGCGCCAGGCTTGGATCGCTACTGCCACCTGTACCGAAATACGCGTGCCGATGAGCGCCGACCGCCGGATGGATTACGCGCTTGCAGATCGGAGATCTCAGTTCCGTGTTGCAGCCGAAAACCCGGCGAAGATGCACAACCTGCGCGAGTTGTTAGATCGGTTCTCCGAAGGACGCATCCTCATCCTCGGCGGATACCTCGCTCAGGTCGAGGCGATCGCAAAAGAGTTGGGCGCACCGCTCATCACGGGCAAGACCGCCCAACGCAAACGGGATCGCATCTATG
>Ga0190283_1001214_pt1 | contig 12048 bp, 10 predicted proteins | sample 48691801_MG_FD_161669 | JGI IMG/M metagenome (GOLD analysis project Ga0190283, IMG submission 161669) | Hydrothermal vent microbial mat bacterial communities from Southern Trench, Guaymas Basin, Mexico - 4869-18-0-1_MG | ecosystem: Environmental > Aquatic > Marine > Hydrothermal vents >...
CCTCCCGTACCGTCTTCCAGAAAATTGTGTCACGGATAATTGGCTTTGACGGATATCCCGAACAGCATGTCAATTCCGCTGTCATGTCCGGCTATGAAGGGCGGAGGCCATATCTGAGGGAGGCTGTAACCCGTGCCCATCGTCAGATACGTCCACGCCACTCCCGGTCCGAACCCTTTGTCGAATTCTCCGTTCAAAGCTTTTCCGGCAGAACCGGTGACAGAGGCGGACATATAGGTTGCAAAGCCTGTAAGCCCGAGGGGGTTGTGACCGTACGCTCCGGGAGTGTACATTGTCAGAAAGCAGCCGGAAGCACCGCTGCTGAGTGAGAATCCGCCGAAAAGGAGAAGATAGACGGCCTCAACCTCTTTTCCCCTGTTTTCATCGACAACCGCGGAAAGATCAGCAATAAGGAATCCGGCTGAGGGAGTGATTCCTTTCGGAGGTGCGTTGACAACACCCACCCCCATGATACCGTTCCATTCAATTTTCTCTGATTTGTCAGCTATATGTACGGCAATATTGCCTGCAATCTGAATGGAACTTGCCATCAGTGTCATAAGAACCACCTGGTTGGCAATTGAGATTTTTCCGCTCGGATCGGAATACATCACCGGATTCGCATTCCCATACAAATACTTATGTAGCGTAATCGGATCATCTATATTCCCCGGCCACGAATCATGCGTCAGAAACCGCCCGCTTTTCGGATCGTAATACCTCGCTCTGAGATAATACAGCCCCGCATCCGGGTCATACTGTTCTCCGGTTGGGTGAGCGGGGTCGGTTGGGTGAGCGGGGTCGGGCCACACCAACATACTGAAAAATAAGTGAAACAGTCTCAAAAACAGGCGTTTTCAGGGCCTATATCGCCCTTTTTGGCATCAAAAAGAGCATTATAGGATTCTGAATTTTTTCTATATCGCCCTTTTTGGCCCCAAAAAGAGCGATATAGGCCCGATTTGAAGGCAAAATAAGCAGCTATTCCGTTTAATATTAAATACTTGCTGTGGCCCGACCCCGTACACCCCACTGATTCTGTGTCCCATTCTCTCTCCTCTGCAAATCCAAATATGTTCAATGATTCCGTTTATGTTTATAAGGTGGGTTGCGGTTTCGTTTTTTACTGCGTAAAAAATCGAAACCTTCACCCACCCTACAAGCTACAAGCTCCATTCCAATGCTCGAATTTTCATCTGTGCGTATGTCATCGGCGGGCCGATACGCCTGCATTTATCACGCCTTCTGACAAATTGTAATTACTTCTTTTATTTTATTTTCAAAATCCGATAAAATATTTTCAATGCTTTCCTTTTGATAGCACTTGCCGTTCATCGTAAAATATAACAGCAGCTCTCCCTCAGCAACGACCGCATTTATATCCATGTCATGAATGATCTTTGCGTTTTGACTGACAGCATTGCCGGATGATTCTTCTGCAATTTCAAAAAAATCGTTTCCATAAGCGTCAAACTGCCCCAGATAATTAAAACTGATCTGAGGTTTTATATCAAAACTGAGGTCCCGTTTATATTCCTGGGGCGTCACATATTTCAAAATCCCGTATCCTATTCCCCTGTGGGGGATATTTCGGAGCATACTTTTGATCGTCTCAATCTGATACCTCACATCGGAACCATCAGGCGAATCCAGAATCACCGGATAGGTGCTTGTGAACCAGCCCATTGTCCGGCTGATATCCGCATTGCTGATAATATCTTCCCGGCCATGCCCTTCAAGAGTGATTAGCGTCTTGGCGTTTCCGTGCCACTGTTTCAGGGAGTATGCCAGCGCAGTGAGGAGTATCTCATCTGTTCCCGCGCCGTAAACCGGACCGGCTTTTGTCAGAAGTACCTCTGTTTCCAAAGGTGGCAGAGTGAACTCAATAATAAAGGTATCTTTCATCAGCGCATCTTCCGGGAAATCATCATCTCGCGGCAGTTCTCCCACAGAAGCGGTTTCCAGCATCCGCCAGTATTCCTTTTCCCTGAGAAGTTCCTCGCTTACACTGTATTCCTGAATCTGCTCCGCCCATTCTTTGAAAGAATCTGTTTTCAATGGCAGGGTTATGGATTTCCCCGCGATATGCTGCTCATATCCCTGCGACAGGTCTTCCAGAAAAAAACGCCAGGAAACAGCATCACTCACCAGATGATGGACAACAATCAGCAATCTGTCGCCGTCATCCAGGCGGAACAGCACCGCCTTCATCAGCGGACCCGTCTCCAAATTCAGACCTGCCTGAAGCGTTTCCGCATAAGATTCAAGTCTTGGAACCGCCTGCTCAGAACCTCGCAAGTCCAAAGTTTCAAAATGCAGAGGATACTCCGCCCCGCAGATTTCCAACATCGGAGATCCAACTTCCCTCCACTTCCCAACCCTCATTCTCAGGATGTCATGATGTTCCTGAAGTGCTGAAAAAGCCACACGCAAGGCTTCTTCATCAAGCCTTTCTTTGGAATGGAACATATCGGAATGATTGAAGTGATGCTTCTCATACACAAATTCTTTGAAAAACCATGCTGTAATGGCAGTAAGCGGAACTGCGCCGATAACCATCTCCTGTGTTCCAACACGTTGCTCGGATGAAACAGCGAGTTTTGCCAGTTGCATGACAGTCGGATGTTGAAAAATATCTCTGACCTTGATTTTCAGATTTTCCTCATGCAGACAGGAGACCGCCTGAATCGCTTTCACAGAGTCGCCGCCAAGTGCGAAGAAGTCGTCACGGATGCCTATCTTTTCTTTATTGAACAGCTTTTGCCAGACGTTTATGAGTGCGGATTCTGCTTCATTCTGAGGCGGAACATACTCCGTTGCATCCCGGGTCAGATTCGAGGCTTCCGAAACATCAGGCAATGCCCGCTTGTCAATTTTTCCGTTCACGGTCAGGGGAAATTTTTCAAGCAGCACAAAATGGGCAGGTATCATAAATGGCGGAAGGGTTTTGCCCAGGAAGTTTCTCAGTTCTCCGATATCCATTTCTGACTTGGTAATGATATACGCTGCAAGCTGCCTTGCATTCTCGTTCTCTCCGATGGCCAGAACCAAAGCGTCCTCTATTAGAGGATTCTGTTTGAGCCGGCTTTCAATCTCCCCGAGTTCAATGCGAAATCCTCTGACTTTTACCTGATCATCCTTTCTTCCGAGAAAATCTATATTTCCGTCAGGAAGCCACCGTCCCAGATCGCCGATTTTATATAAACGCTTTCCGGGATGAAACGGACTGTCAACAAATTTTTCAGCCGTCAGTTCCGGTTTGTTCAGATACCCTCTGGCAAGGCCCACGCCGGAAAAGCAGATTTCCCCTGTCACACCCACGGGAACCGGACGCAATGTCTCATCCACGATAAAAACAGACGAGTTGGCAATGGGGCTTCCAATGGGAATACGGAAAGCATCGTATGGAATTTGAAACGCGGGATCCACCTTGTAAAAAGACGTGCAGACCGATGTTTCCGTAGGCCCATAAGCGTTGAAACACTGCTTGTCTTTGCAGTAAAACAGCACGTCACTGAGAATGGCGGGTTCCCCCGCTGTGATAATCGTCCTCACGGTGGGCAGCGGGTGTTTGTTGAGCATATTGAGATACACAGGCGGAAACGTGATGACGCTCACGTCGTGTTTGTCAAGATATTCCAGAAACTGTCCTGTGTCATTGATGGTTTCCGTGCTGATCATCACCAGCCCCGCGCCTTTCAGCAGTGCCATGAATATCTCGGACAGGGACGCGTCAAAGGAGGGAGAGGAAAATTGCAGCACCCGGTCCGACTCCCAAATCCCGAATCCTCTGATCTGGGCCAGCGTCATATTCACAAATCCGCGGTGTTCGATCATAACTCCCTTGGGCTGGCCGGTGGAACCCGATGTATAGATGATGTATGCCAGATTCGAGGAAGTGATGGGAGACTGCGGATTTTCGATTTGCAATTCGTCATTCGTGAGTTGTGAATTCAGCGTTTCAATCTCCAGACACGGGATATCGATATCCGGCATCTGCATTCCGCTTTCTGTCAGCAATACCTTGCACGCGCTGTCGTTGAGCATATAATCTATTCTTTTCTGAGGATAGGCCGGGTCTATGGGCAGATACGCGCCGCCTGCCTTGAGGATTCCCAGGAGGCTGATAATCAGTCCTTCACTGCGGTTGATGATCACGCCGACCAGATCATCCGGCTGAATCTGATATGTCTCTCTCAGATGATGCGCCAGTCTGTTGGTCGCCTCATTCAACTCTTTATAGGTGAGACGCTTTTCCTCAAAAATGACAGCGATGTTGTCCGGAGTTCTTTCAACCTGCTCCTCGAACAGATCTACCAGCGTTTTTTCTTTGGGATATTCCGCTGCTGTGTCGTTAAAGTCAGTCAGAATCTGCTGCTTCTCTGCCTCGCTTAATATATCCGGATCAGCAATAAGCTGATTAGCGTCTTCTGATATACCTTTCAGGAATACTTCAAAATGAGTCCCCATCCGCGAGATGGTTTCCTTTTCAAACAGATCCGTATTATAATTCATATCAAGCCTGAGTTTGCCCTCATCTTCCGTAAAGATCAGGGTCAGATCAAACTGACTCAGGCCGGTTTCATATTCAAAAGGCGTTATCTCCAGATTCTCAAAATCAGCGTTTACCTCCTCAGTATTCTGCAAGACCAGCATCACGTCAAAAAGGGGAGAACGGCTGACATCCCGCTGAATATCAAGTTCCTTCACCAGTCTGTCAAAGGGATACATCTGATGCATAATCGCCTCAAGCGTGGTCTGCCTCACTTTTGCCAGCAGGCTTTTGAATGTTTCATTGCCGCTGACTGTATCTCTCAGTGCAAGAGTGTTCACAAAGAAACCAATCTGATCTTCCAAATCAGGATGGTTTCTGCCAGCAATGGGAGAACCGATGATAATGTCCTCCTGCCCTGTATAACGAAACAGCAGAGCTTTTGCCGCCGTGACCAATGTCATAAAAAGGCTGACTTGATTTTCTCTGCAAAAGTCATCCATAAGAGCGGTCAGTTTGGCATTCAGAATAAGCGTGGTCGTACTTCCGTTATAGGTCTGGACCGGGGGACGCGGATAATTCGTGGGAAGATTCAGCACTGGCAGTTCACCGGATAATTTTTTGTGCCAGTATTCCTGATGAATCTTGAAATTCTCGCTGTCCAGGAGCTGGTTGTGCCATGCCGCGTAATCCTTGTATTGTATCCTCAACGGAGACGCGTGAATTGTTTTGCCTGCTGCAAAAGATTTGTGTAGCGTCAGTATCTCATTTTCAAAAACGACAAGCGACCATCCGTCACATATAATATGATGGATATTCATGAGCAATATCCGGCGATCCTCGGAAAGTCTCAATATTTTTACTCTCAGCAGAGGGCCGTTTTCCAAGTCAAGCGGAAGTGCAGCTTCTTTTTTTGCATACTCCTTTGCCAGAGTTTCGTTATCCTCCATCCCTCGCAGGTCACTCTCTTCTATCTCAATGTCCAGAGTCTTACGAATCTTCTGCCTCGGCTCTCCCTGCACAGTGACAAACGTGGTCCGCAATGATTCATGGCGTTCGCAGACGGTTGTGAAAGCATGTTTTAACGCGGAAATATCAAGGTTTCCTTTAAACAGAAAACCCGCAGACTGATTATACGCGATAAAGTTGTCTTCCATTTTATCCAGCACCCAGAACCGGTGCTGGGAATGAGAGACAGCATAATGTTCCTGATCAGGAAGCGATTCAATCTCCGCGTACTCACTGGAACCCTGAAGGCATACAACTTCGCTTAACTTTCTGATATTCGGATTATCAAAAAAGTCCTGCATATTGATTTCAATTTCAAATTCTTTGTGTATTCTGGATACGATCCGCGTGGCCATGAGACTGTGGCCGCCCAGTTCAAAGAAGTTGTCATCAATGCCGAGAGACGTTTCAGGATTCAGGATTTCATTCCATATTGAGAGCAGTTTTTCCTGATGTTCGTTTTCCGGTTCAGCATATTTTGCGGATACACTTCTTGAGCCATCTCTCGCCACAGAAAATTTCAGCAAGGCATCGTTGCGCTGTTCCCTGGCTTTTATGTATGTTTCTTTTTCATCTGAGGAGAGAATCTCTGTCTGCCCGGGTTCTGATTCTTCATCTTTCAGGATCGCTTCAAATATCGCTTCAAGATGAGGTGCGATATTTTCTATAATCATCCGGTCATATAGCGACGCGTTATAGATGATACGAAAACTCAGTGTCTCGCCAGGGAATATCTGCACGGAAAGATCGTAATTCGTGAGTTCGAATTGTTCAAACTTGTCAACAACAAACTCGGTCTTGCTCCCTTCCTGAAATTCTCCCAAATCAGGATAATTTTCAAATATCAGGAGGTGGTCAAGCAGATGCTGTTTCAGAACAGTGTCTGCCTGTATGTCAGCCAATGAATAATAATGGTAGTCCTGATTTTCCGCAGCGTCCTCCTGAATTTTTTGCAGCAGGTTTCTGAGCGTTTGCCCGGGTTTTATCTGGATACGAACCGGAATCGCATTGATGAACAGTCCCACGATGCGCTCAATGCCTTTAATATCAGCAGGACGTCCCGACACGGTGGAGGCAAACACGACATCCTCAGTGTCATTGTATTTTCCCAGCAAAATGCCCCAGGCCACCTGAATGACCGTATTCAGAGTTATATGATGATGGGAAGCTGTCTGGTTCAGTCCTGATGTCTTATGTTCGGTGAGGCTGAATTCAAATATTTCCTGAACATAAGCCCTTTTATTTTCGCTGGCAATGCGAGGAAGACCAGCCAACTGGCAATAATCTGACAGATATTCCCGCCAGTAATTTTTGGCTGCGTCAGTATCCTGTTTTTTCAGCCACTTCACATACTCGCCAAAGGGAACGGCCGGAGGGAGTATGGCATCTGTTCCGTTTCTCATGGCATCGTAAATGGCAAGAACCTCTTCATAAACCACGCCCACACTCCAGCCGTCCATGACAATATGGTGAAAACTCCAGGTGACATTGAAGGATTTTTCTCCCAGTTGGAAGAGTGCAATCCGCATCAGAACATCTTTGCTCAGGTCAAAATATCTTTTCTTATCTTTTTTCCTGTATTCTGAGCAGTATGCCCGCTGTTCATCGGAATTGATTGAACAAAGGTCTTCAGAAAGGAAGTCCATCTTGCGTTTCCTGAGAACGATTTGCAGCGGCTGAGGAACATTTTTATGAACAAATACAGTTCTGAAAATATCGTGACGCCGCATCATCTCATTCCAAGCATCCTCAAAGATATGGACATCTATTTCTCCGGAAATATGATAGTTGAACTGTTCAAAATATATCGCGCTCTCTTTGCCATATAAGGCGTGAAACAGGATACCTTCCTGAAGAGGTGTCAATGCGTAGATATTTTTAACATTTTTCTTTGCAAACATAAGAGTACTCCTTGAAATTTGAACTATGAAAGCGGAAGCGGGCTTCAGCGTACTTTTGCTTTCAGCCAGGCGTTTGAACGCCCGGCTTTGCTAATAAATCGGCATCACCAAAATATGATAGCCATAATCACACAACACATCCGTGCATTTCTCAGCCGCGAAAGATCTCAGTTCGATTTCCCGTTCTTCATCATCCGGCGCGGTGACACATACCCATAAGGTGTCGGGATTTTCAGGGCTTTCTGTAATTTCAACAAGCTGAGTTTCAGGATATTTTTTTCTGATGCTGCTTACGACCCCTTCAACAAGCTCTTCCAGTTTGTGGTTCAGTCTCATTTCATTAATTCCTTTCTGATTATTTCGATCATCTCTTCTGACCGGGACACTTGTTTTGAAGCAAGTCTTTTACTGACATCTTTGACAGAATAATCGGCCTGGTCTCTTACAGCCTGCATATCCGTCAGATATGATCTGAATTTGCTTGGAAATACTTTTTTCCTTTTGATCAGTCTCTGACTGAAATCAGCCTGAACTGTACCGTGATCAATTCTGTCTCTTTTGAAACCTTTTGATGCAAGTACGGCTACCGCTGCCTGTAATGTAGCGTAATACGAACGGTTGGCGCATGCATTATACAGTCCGCTTTCAAATAATAACCGTGCCGCTTTCAAATTTTTTTCTGCTTTGGAAAAGAATTCATTTATCATTTCAGCAACTCCTCCTTGCTCAAGCCAGCGAATTAATCCCTCGACAATGTATTATTCTCTGAATCCTTCCGGCATCACTTCCATTTTCTCCGGCAACTGTTCTCACCAATGTCGGAGAATATTTTCTTAAACTGCCATACTTCATACGGACAGATAAGTCTCGGAATCAATTCCGAGGCTGAAAGCAGGCTGAAGACAGTTTCTTCCGAGGTGGTGTTCAAACATCCAATTTCTAATCTCCTCTTCTCAATTTTTTAAACCTTCCGCCATGAAACGAATGATCTGCCAGCACCACTTTCTGAGGAATTTTGAAAGGTGCCAGTTTGTCTTTGCAAAATGTTCGCATTCTTTTCCGAAAATCCGAAAGCGTTTCCTCTGTGACAAGCTTGACGGCTGCCTGAACCATCTGGCCCGTTATCGGACTTTTTATGCCGATAACCGCAACATCCTCCACACCCGGCATCGCCTGAATCACTTCTTCGATTTCCGCAGGCCAGACTTTTTCTCCGCCAACATTGATGATCTCCGACTCTCTTCCCAAGATTCGGATATAATCGCCGTTCGTCTCCACAGTGTCGCCTGTGTCAAACCATCCGTCCGGGGTAAACGGGCTTGGCGCATTCAGATAACCCATCATGGCAGAAGGTGTTCTGATGTGAAGGATATTGTCAACAATGCGGGTTTTAATGCCTTCTCCGCCAATTTTCATCCACAAAGAATCTGAAGACTCCGATTTTGAGCGCATGATTCCGATTTCCGAGAGGCCGTAAGTTTGCAGCAGGCGAACATTCGGAAAGCATTCGTGAAATTTTCTCAGCGTACTTTCAGGCATGACTTCTGTGCCGTAAGTTACCAATTCAAGGGAACTCAGGTCATATTTGCGATACGCCTCACTGAGCAGCATGAGATTGATAAATGTCGGAGATGTCGGCAACAGTTGAACCTTATGCGTTTCAATTGCCCTGCTTATGTCATCCGGGGAACGGTCCTGCACTGTGACCACACATCCTGCATTGGAAAAGACATGAAACAGCGTGTTGATGCCGCCGATATGATCAAATAATAAAAACGTGAGGGTTCGCATGGCATGACGGCTCACTTCAAATTTTTCCAGCAGAGGAACAAAGTCATGCAGCGCAGCCTTGCTTTTCCCAGTGGATCCCGAAGAGAAGAGAATCAGGCCCGGGTGTCCCCGGTCTTTCAGTTGTCTCAGCAACTCGTGATCTGCTCGGCGGGATATTTTATCAAAAGAGACCGCATCTTCCTGATCAATGGTGATAATATTTTCAACCTGGGCGATCTCACAGAATTCCTCTTTTTTTGCTTTTACCGAAGCGGTCAGCGGCACGACAATACACGAATGTTCTATCAGTGCAAGCAGTAAGGCGACCGCGTTGGGCGAAAAATCCGCTTCCAGCAGAACCACGTCGTTTGCTGATACTGAACTTTCCGCAAGCTGTTTCATCCACTCCCGGAAGGTTTTCAGCAAAAATCTGTATGAATATGTTCTGCCTTGCCAGATGATCGCATCTTTTTCCCTGTTATTTGAAAATATGTCTGACAAAAAATCAGTAAACATCAGATTCCTCCGAGAAACAACGCCTGTCCTGTGATAAAAGAACTCTCTTTTCTGAGAAAAAAATCAGTGACATTGGCGATATCCTCAAATTTGGCAAATCTCGGAATGGCCTGCTGATTTAACAGATTTTGAATCTTTTCTTTCGGAACAGCCGCTATCAGATCCGTTTCAACAGGTGTCGGGCCGATGGCATTCACTGTGATGCCAAAGTCCGCCAGTTCTTTTGAGACAATTTGGGTGAAAGACAGAACAGCGGCTTTTGATGCCGCATAAATGGCTTCTCCTTCCAATTTCAGAGGAACAGCCACAGTGGAAAAATTTACGATTCTTCCGTATTGCTGCTTTTTCATCAGCTTTGCGGCCTCACGGCAGAAAAGAAAGGTTCCCACGAAATTTGTGTTCATAATCTTATGAACTGTCGAGACTGGCGTAAGCAGAAAGTGATTCATGGAGGCGATCCCCGCATTGCTGATGAGATGATCCAGTTTTCCGTGTTGTTTCCGTATGGCGGAAAATATCTTTTTGACTTGGATTTCATCAGATACGTCTGCAATATGATGCTCATATCCTTCCAGATGCCAATCTGCTTCTGAGCGACTGCAACCAATCACCTGATGTCTCTGGGCGAGATAATGTTCCGCCAGAAATTTCCCGATGCCTTTGCCAGTGCCTGTGATCAATGTTATCGGCATTTTCAATTAAAGTTCTCCTTTGATAAGCTTTTGAACGTAATCGGACAAACTGCCGATGGTTCTGAAGGGACTGGTCTTTTGCGACATGGCTTTTTCATCCGCTATGGTCAGAGCAGCATCAAATTCATCTTCAAGACTCTGCTCAACAGCAACGATCAGCGTAACAAGTGCGATGGAATTCAGGACACCGTCACCTCCGAAAAGAGGTGCTTCCGTGCCCAATTCGAGAGGGATTTTGCTTTCCAATTCCTCATTCAGTTCTTTTGCTTCAGCAACAATTATATCAACGATTTTATCATACATGAGAATAATACTCTCCAACTTTTCTTCTGTTAAAAAAAATTAAAATCAGCCCTTAGCCCGTAGGCGGACGGGGTTGCAAACCCCGTCCGGCAGTGAAGTGAACAGTGAAAGTTCGGCAGTGAAAAGGTTTCGGACGGGGTTGCAAACCCCGTCCGGCAGTGAAAATATTTTAAGATACAGGATCAAATATCTTTGTCTGAGAAAGATCCAACGCTATGGCCGCGCATGACAGCCCCACCCCAAATCCGCACAGAATCGCTTTTCCCAGTCTGTTTTCCTCTGTCAGACGCCGGTGTTCCTGAGCCAGCATGAGCGGTATGGATGCCGGGCCTGCATTTCCGGTTTCTTCCATTGCGATGGGAACACTCTCTTTTGAAATCTTCATTATTTTTCTCAGATAGTTGAGCATGAATTTATTTGCCTGGTGAAATCCGAAAAGCGTCACTTGTGATTTTTCCCATCCTTTTTTCGCCAGTAATGCATCTGTCATTTTGGGAACTTCCTGGATGGCAAAATCCATAACTTCCAGTCCGTTCATAAAAATATCTTCATCTGAGCGCATATTTCCGTCTTTTCTTACTGAAACCATTTCCGAATTTTCATCTCTCGGATATCGGGCACCTCCAGCGGGGATAATGAGATGCTCACTGCCTGCGCCGTCGGTCATGATGCTGAAAGCCATCTCACCTGTCCCTTTTTCCACAATGGTGGCACTGCCGGCATCGCCGAATACCATCCGATTAGACTTGTCAAGCGGATTGACAAATCGGCTAATAACATCCCCCGCACAAACCAGCACAGAGTCACAACTCCCGGAACTTACAAGCAGGGCGGCCTGAAACAGACCGTAAATATATCCGGGACAACCGGTGCTGATGTCGAAAGTCGCACATTTTTTTGAAATTCCCAGACGGTGCTGAAGAGATGCACTGGTCGCCGGCAAAATATAGTCCGGTGTCTGAGATACAAAGACAATCCCACTGATTTTCTCTTTGTCTTCATCTGTCAATATGAGACGGGCCGCTTTTTCACACAGATCAGACGCACATACGTCGTCCGGTGCGATCCGAATTTTTGAAATCCCGTTCGTTTTTATAATTCGATTGATTTCATTTTTTTCACAAATATCATAAAGTTCAGTGAGTTCAAACACTTCACCAGGGATGGCAGCCGAGATTGAGCGAACTGTAATGCCATTCAATACTACATTCATTTTTTATTCTCATTTCCTTCCGTGTAAAAATCACAAATAATGTAGGGTGGGTGAAGCGAAGCGAAACCCACCATCCCCCACTTTGGTCTGAACGCATTCATCACAAAATAACGTAGGGTGGGTGAAGCGAAGCGAAACCCACCATCCCCCACT
>Ga0190283_1001215_pt1 | contig 12041 bp, 13 predicted proteins | sample 48691801_MG_FD_161669 | JGI IMG/M metagenome (GOLD analysis project Ga0190283, IMG submission 161669) | Hydrothermal vent microbial mat bacterial communities from Southern Trench, Guaymas Basin, Mexico - 4869-18-0-1_MG | ecosystem: Environmental > Aquatic > Marine > Hydrothermal vents >...
TTCCGGGTTGCGCTCAACCAGGCTCAATAGCAAACTTTGCAATTGCTCTCGGTCCAGATCGCCAAGTTGCTCTTCCAGGGGAGGACGTAATTCGATGGTATCTGGTTTGCGCAGGCAGGCTAGCAGCGTGGCTACAATGTGCTTGCACCAGCCGCCCCAATCGTAAGGGCAGCTACAATGGGCCCCGGCAATGTCGCCCTGGTTAAAGGTGATGGTTACGTGGTAGGGTTCGTATTGGCTGCCCTCCACCTGGGCCTGGAGCGTGTTGCCGCGCTGCACCAACGGGCCTACCGCTCCCCTCTGGTAATAGTTCTCCCCCCGGCTATATGAGCGGTCGGTGGCTTTTTGACGAATAGTGGATTCGTTCCAGGTGGGAATGGTCATTCACTGCCCTCATCATCCGGGTCGGCCGGTTCCCCTGGCAGGTAGCGGAACCTGGCCCCGTAGAGGCGCATGATGCGGCGCTGGCTGGGGGCATCTAGCTTGCGCAGGTTAAAGCGTAGCTCGTCCATCACCTCCTGGATCAGCTCGTCCGCCTCCGGCCGCAAGGTCTCCACGGCCGCCTGGGCCTCGTCGTAGGCATGATCAGCCGGCGCAACATCATCCACTTGTTTGATGGCGGCTTCCAGCACTACCTGCACTTGCGCGGCCGAGGGACAGACGGCCGGTTCGTAGCCGGCCGCCACCGCCTGGGCATCCCCTTCAATCACCCGGCCGGCCAGCGCCAGCCACTCGTCGCTGGTGCTGGGGTTGGGGGAGATGCCACCGGTGAGGAGCTGGTAGTGGCCAAGAACTCCGGCCGGTTGGTTCAGGCGGCGCACCCGCCGGCGCAGCACCTCCCACAGGTCCCGCAGGTAGGTCTTGAGGAGATTCAGCGCAATATTTCTCTCCTCCACCTCCCGGACCCGCTCGCCCAGCTTTTCCGGTACCACGTTGTGGGCGGTCTCAAAGCGAGTTGAAAGGTCAATCAGCCAATCCAGGGTCGCCTGGCTGATATAGTTCCGGCCGGCCTCGCGGTCCTGAGCTCCGGTTGTGCGGGCGCGGACAAGAAAGACTGAACGGCGGCTGTCACTACCTGGTGCGCGATAAGATGGCATTTGAATGCTCCTTTGCCTGGAATTAGGCCAAGTTGATAAAGATAGGTCTGACTTTATGGAAATCAAGGCCTAGGATATTGTAGCAATAAAGGGCATAATGTGCAAAAAGGTGAGGGGCTTGGCGGCCGCCAAGGGGGTGCGTTGGCAAGGATAAAGGGGTTGGGCTGCCGCCAAGGGGGTATCCTGGCGAGAAAATGGGGGTTGGGCGGCCGCCGAGGGCTTGCCCTGGCGGCAAAATCGAGTCTCGGTGAACGCCGAGGGGTCGTCCTGGCGAGATATTGAGCGCGCTTGGTTTTGCGAATGGCCCTCTCCCCCCTCATTGTATCAAGCCAAGTCTGGCCCCCCCCTGCCCCTTCGGGGCATCCCCCCCGCGTACGGGGGGGAAGGCTTGGCTGGCCTCCGGCCGCCCCGATTTCCTTGCTCGGGAGGGGTCTGTGACCTCGGCTCTGCCACCAGAGACGCCGGTCAGTGCGCAACCTACCCGCAGGGTGCAGACTGGCTTGGAGCACAAGGCGCGGGTCGCAGACCCGCTGGGAGCAAAAAGCCTGGTACCCGTCCTTGGCTTTATACGTATGGGGGGATGTTTTGCTTTCCCCCTGCGTGCGGGGGGAGCTGGAGGGGGGCCATTTTCGTTCTTGATGGCGACTATTCCGAAAATATGCCCCCCCCTCAATCCCACCCTGGCGGGTGGCCGTGTGTGGGGAGTTCTTAGCTTGATACATATGGGGGGGGGAACTGGACTCCCCTCCCCTAAAATTGGGGGAGGGGTGGGGGCCAATGCACGACTTTATCCATTTGGTCGTTATTAGGCAACAACTCTAGGGGACTCTGATGAGGAAATGGGGGCTAGCTTTAATTTTGATAGGGTCATTAGCGGAACTCTACGCGCGGGGGCATGATTTTGTGTATAATTAAAGTACGGCAGGCGCTCGGAAGAGCAAAGAGACGAAGATGCACATGATACCAACCAACAATCAACCTTGCATTCTAATTGTGGATGATGATCCCGGCCTGTGCCGGTTGTTAGTCCATCTCTGGCAAGCAGAGGGGTACCAGGCTGTTAGCGTTGCTTCCGGGATGCAAGCCCTAACCCGCTTGAAACAGGGGATTAGTGGCAAGGCGGCCCTCATTGACCTGGTGCTGCTTGATATACTGATGTACGGGATGGATGGGGTTGAAACCTGCCAACGTATCCGGTCTGACCTGAACCTCATCTCCCTGCCCATCATCATGCTTACCGCCAAGGGTGATCTTGAGAGCCGAATTGAGGCCCTGGAGGCGGGCGCTAATGATTACCTGACCAAGCCCTTTGTGCGCCAGGAACTGCTGGCGCGGGGGCAGGTCTGGCTCCAACTGGGCCAAGAGATGCGCCAACGGGCTGCGGCCGAAGCATCTTTGCAACGCCGCCACCGGGAGCTAACGGCCCTCTACAGGGAAAGGGCGCAACTACACGCCGAGGCTCGCCAGATGGCGGAGATTGAGCGCCAACGGGCGGCCGAAATAGAGCAGACGTTGGAAAAGCTGCGGACGACGCAGGAACAACTAATCCGCGCCGAACGGATGCGGGTGCTGGCCGAGACGGCCGCCGGCGTAGCGCACGATTTCAACCATCTCCTTACCATCATCACCAACCAGGTGCAGGCCTTGCAAAAGGAATGTTCGGCCGGCGCGGACACCCGGGGCCGCCTGGACGCCATTATCCAGGCAGCCCGGGATGGAACAGAGGTCGTGCGGCGGTTTCTGGATTTCGGCCGGGAGCGGGAAGGGGCCCAGTTTACCCCGTTGGACGTCAATGCCATTATCCAGGAGACGGTGCATCTGACCCGCGCTCAGTGGCAGCAGGAACCGGCCCGGCGGGGGACGCCGGTGGAATTGGACTTGCAGTTGGCGGAAGCGTTGCCGGCCGTCAACGGAAACCCAACTCAGTTGCGCGAGGCATACACTAATTTAATTTTGAATGCGGCGCAGGCCATGCCACAGGGGGGGCAATTGACCATTGCTGCCCAGCGTGAGAACGACAGCGTCAAGATAACAATCCAGGACACCGGGGTGGGCATGACGCCGGAAGTGCAGGAGCGGCTGTTTGAGCCATTCTTTACCACCCGTGGGGAGCAGGGAACCGGCCTGGGTTTGATGGTGACGCAAAGCATTGTGGTGGGGCACCAGGGGCGCATGGCGGTGGACAGTGCTCCCGGTGAGGGGACAACCTTTAGCATCTGGTTGCCGGTCTGGGTTGAGCCGCCGGCCGCGCCGGCCGAGAGCGCGCCAAAGGCGCCCAGGCGGGCGCGCATCCTAATTGTGGACGATGAGCCTTTTATAGGCCGGTTCCTGCGGCGCTCTTTGGAAGGGGAAGGATATACCGTGGTTATTGCCCAGGACGGTGCGGCCGGTTTAGCCAGTTTCCAGCCCGGCGCCCTTGACCTGGCTCTGGTGGACCTGGGCCTGCCGGACAGGTCCGGCTGGGAGGTGCTGCGCGCCATCCGGGAGCAGGACGCCGAAATCCCTCTGGTTTTGATGAGTGGCTGGGGGGCGGGGCTGACGGCCGAGGAAGTAAAGGCGGCCGGGGCCAACCTGGCGCTTAACAAGCCCTTTGAGTTTGACGAGTTGTTGGATATTATACATCAGGCAATGAGCAAGGTTGCATCTGTATAGCAAGGAGGAACAACATGCAGTACCCATTACAAGAAAAAATCGGCGACCCTGACCTGCTGGTCGGCCGGGAAAGCCTGACTTTAAGCAAGACTTTCGCGTGCAGATTGCCGAGTTAGAGACTCAAAAACGAAGCTTGCAGGGCATGTTGAACAACCTGGTTGGCAAGTTTGCAGAGCATCAGTTGGCCAACGAATTTCGTAGCCGGAAACGCTTTACCTTGTCCGCCTTTTTCCAGGGCGTGCAGGACGAGAGCAAGCTAAACGTCGTTGACGTGTGGGAGCGGGTTTCCCTTCAGCGTGATAATGGCAAGCGGATGGAAATTGATGTGCTGGCCGAATCGAGTTGCGGCCGGGTGGTACTGGTGGAGGTCAAAAAGACGAAAACCAAAACCAGATTGAAGGCGGTGGAGGGTTTTGACGAAAAGGTGATAGTGTATGCCAGGCAGTTTCCCGATAAAACGATTCTGCCCGCCTTTTTATCGTTGGGCGGCTTTACCAGGCAGGCTATGCGCTCGTGCCGGGAGCAGAACATTGGCACGGCCGAGAGAATAGCGTACTTCTGATCCGGCCGGGAGGCGGATGTATCGCCATTACCATGTACAATTTCCGAACTGACCAACTTTACCTTTATTACAAGGAGCTAACCATGAAGCCCAAGGGGATCATTCAAATTGCCGGCGGGTTCATTATCGGCGCTTTGCTCCTATCTCTCTTTTCCGCGTCGCAAAAGGCTGTCCTGGGGGTCAATCCATTTCAAATGCGGGGTTTTGCTGTGCCGGCCCTGTTTGGCGGCGCCAGTGGGGCTGCTATTGGTTGCCTGATGTACGCCAACAAAAAACTCTGGCAGGACAAATTACAGTTAGAGAAAGGACGCCTGGCCGAACTAGAATCGCTCAATGAACAACTTGCACGGGAAATCACCGAGCGGGTGTGGGCAGAGACGGAGATTGCACGCCTGGCGACAGTGATAGAGCAAGCGGCCGTGGCAGTAATCATCACCGACCTGGATGGCAATATACTCTACGCCAACCCCCATTTTGAGACCAGCACCGGCTACCCCGTGGCCGAAGCGTTGGGCCAGAACCCTCGCATCCTTAAAAGCGGCCGTCAAAGCCCTCAATTTTACCAGGAACTGTGGGACGCCATTACCGCCGGCCGTACCTGGAACGGCATCTTTGTCAACCAGCGCAAGGACGGGGAATTGTACCACGAGGAAGCGACCATTTTCCCCATCAGAGGCCCGGCCGGGAAGACTATTAACTATGCGGCCGTCAAGCGGGATGTAACCGAGCAGGTGCAGGCGCTAGAGGCGCTGCGACAAGCCCACGAGCGCCTGGAAGCGACCTTGAACGCTTTGCCTGATCTCCTCTTTGAAGTGGACCGCCACGGCCGTTACCTTGACTTTCGCGCGCCTCATCCTGAACTGCTCTACGCGCCTCCAGAAACGTTCCTCGGCCGGACGGTGAGCCAGGTGCTGCCGGCCGAGGCGGCCGGCATCATCAACGACGCCCTGGCCCAGGCTGCCAGGGGGGGGAAACACACTGGCGCGGTTTATGCCCTGGAAACCCCGGCCGGTTTGGGGTGGTTCGAGTTGTCTATTGCCGCCAAGGGCGACCCGGCGGCCCCTGATGGCCGCTTTATCGCGCTGATCCGCGACATTACCGGGCGGGTGCGGGCAGAGAAAGAGGTCCGCCGGCTGAACGCCGAACTTGAACAACGGGTCGTTGAACGCACCGCGCAACTAAAAGTCGCCAACCAGGAATTGCAAGCCTTTTCCTATTCGGTCTCTCACGACCTGCGGGCGCCGCTGCGCGCCATGGATGGCTTTTCGCGCATTTTGCTAGAAGATTACGGGCCGCAATTGCCCTCCCTGGCCCAGCACTACCTGCAAGTGGTGCGCAAGAACGCCCAACAGATGGGGCGGTTGATAGATGATTTACTTGCTTTGTCGCGCCTCGGCCGCCAACCGCTCACAAAGCGGCCGGTTATGCCCGCCGACCTGGTACGCCAGGTACTCGAAGAATTGTCGGCCGGGCAAGAAGGCCGGCGCGTGGAGATACAGATTGATGATCTACCCCCCTGCCAGGCCGACCCGGCGCTGCTCAAGCAAGTCTTTATCAACCTGATCTCCAACGCGCTCAAGTTTACCCAAGGGAGAGAGACAGCCCGCATTGAAATTGGCTGCCAACCTTGCGAAGGTTCTGTGGTTTATTTTGTGCGGGATAACGGTGTGGGCTTTGATATGCGCTACGCCAACAAGCTCTTTGGCGTCTTTCAACGGCTGCACAGCGCCGACGAGTACGAGGGGACCGGCGTGGGGCTGGCTATTGTGCAACGCATCATCCACCGCCACGGCGGCCGCATCTGGGCAAAGGCAGAGGAGGGCCAGGGCGCAACGTTTTATTTTACCCCAAGAGGAAACGCTGATGATGATTGAAAAACCGGTAGATATACTGTTGGTAGAAGACAACCCGGATGACGTGGAGTTGACGCTCCACGCCCTGAAAAAACATCATCTGGTTAACCACATCCAGGTGGTGCGCGACGGAGTTGAGGCGTTGGATTTTATCTTTGGCAGCCTCGGGAACAGCCCCAAGGTGATCCTGTTGGATCTAAAGCTGCCCAAAGTGGACGGGCTGCAAGTGTTGCAACGCATAAAGTCCGACCCGCGCACCCGCTCCATACCGGTGGTAATGCTCACTTCATCGCATGAGGAGCGCGATGTTATTGAGAGTTACCGGTTGGGCGTCAATAGCTACATTGTCAAGCCGGTGGACTTTGGACAGTTTGCCGAGGCTGTGCGGCAGATAGGGCTTTACTGGCTGCTGCTCAACTGGCCGCCAGAGTTGTAAGTAGGGGTTTAACTTGACAGTGTTACATTTCGGTGGGTCTTTGGGATTTCTCGTGGTGTAGGGGCAGGTCTTGTGCCTGCACTGGGCGACCGCAAGGGTTCGCCCCTACATTTCACTACCGGACACTTTTGGGCAGAGCGCCTTATTTGAATCACGAATGGCACGAATGGTTCGGCTTTGCTCACCACAGGTTTACGAATTTCACGAATGCTTTTCGAGAATACAACCGTCGAGGTATCAAAAACCAAAGCAATTCGTGTCATTCGTCCATTCGTGTTATTCGTGATTCAAAACTGTCCGATAGTGAATGATGATAACTTGGGTGACGAGTTTGTCAAGTTCTAGGGAAAATGGATAAGGTTATCAGTCCTTGTTGCTACCTGATATCCGGGGTATAATTTGGTGCTGTCGATCGTGACCTAATTTAACAATGAATAAGGAGATGAATCTATATGTCTAAAGAAAACCACAAAGTACGCGTAGCAATCATTGGCATTGGCAATTGTGCTGCCGCCCTGGTACAAGGGGTCGAATTCTACAAAAATGCTGCCGATGATACCGAGGTCCCTGGTCTGATGCATGTTAACTTGGGAGGCTATCACGTCCGAGATATTGAATTTTCAGCCGCGTTCGATGTGACAGAAGAAAAAGTTGGGCAGGATTTGAGTGAGGCTATCCGGGCCTATCCCAACAATACCATAAAGTTTGCAGAGGCGCCTCATATGGGCGTTCCCGTCCACCGTGGCATGACTCATGATGGGCTTGGAAAATATCTGAAATCGGTTGTCAAAAAAGCCCCTGGGCCTACCGACGATATTGTAGGCATCCTGAAAGAGACCCAGACTGACGTGGTGGTCAATTTCATGCCGGTAGGCTCCGAGATGGCTACCAAGTGGTATGTGGAGCAGGTGTTGGAGGCTGGCTGCGCCCTTGTCAACGGTATCCCGGTTTTTATTGCCAGTTCCCCCTATTGGAGCAAGCGTTTTAAGGAACGCGGACTGCCCATCATCGGTGATGATGTCAAAAGTCAGGTGGGGGCCACCATCACCCACCGCGTGCTCACCAACCTGTTCAAAGACCGAGGGGTTCATCTGGACCACACCTATCAACTTAACTTTGGGGGGAACATGGATTTTTACAATATGCTGGAGCGCGAGCGGTTAGAATCCAAGAAAATCTCCAAGACCAATGCGGTCACCAGCCAGCTTCCCTACGAGTTGGGTGCAGAGAATGTCCACGTTGGTCCCAGCGATTATGTTCCCTGGTTAACGGACCGCAAGTGGTGCCACATTCGTATGGAAGGACGTGCTTTTGGTGATGTTCCCTTGCAAATGGAACTCAAACTGGAAGTGTGGGATTCCCCTAATTCGGCCGGTGTAATAATTGATGCTGTGCGTTGTGCAAAGTTGGCCCTCGACCGAAAAATTGCTGGTCCTCTGCCGGCCCCATCGGCATACTTTATGAAGACGCCGCCGGTGCAATATACTGATGACCAGGCGCGCCAGATGGTAGAAAAGTTTATCGCCGGCGATAAATGATCCACAACATAGCTCACCGGGGGGCCTCGGCTTACGAACCAGAGAACACCCTGCGCGCCTTTGAGCGGGCCATCGAGATGGGGGCTACCATGCTAGAGTTGGATGTCCACCTTTGCCAGGACGGTTGCCCGGTGGTCATTCACGATGCTGAACTCTCCAGAACGACGAACGATTCCGGCCGGGTGGGCGACCTGACCCTGGCGCAACTCCAAAAGCTGGACGCCGGCAAGGGAGAGCGGATTCCCACTCTGGCTGAGGTGATGTACTTGGCTCGCGGCCGGGTGGAATTGTACATTGAACTAAAAGGGCAAGACACCCCGGTTCCGGTGGTGGAGGCGTTGCGGACGGCCGATTTTATGGACCGAGCCATCGTTTGTTCTTTTTACCCCTGGCTAATTCAAAAGGCCAGGTTCGTGGAACCGGCGCTCCGCACCTCTATGTTGGTGCGGGGCCAGTACCGGAGAGTGGGCTTTGTGGAATGGGCGCTGGCCGTTGAGGCGGATTACGTTCACCCGTGCTGGGAGAGAGAATCGCCCACCCCCCACAAATTGCTCTCCCCGGCCATGATTGCCGATATCCGCCGCCGAGGGCTGGGGATTATTCTCTGGCACGAGGAGCGGCCGGCCGAACTGCGGGAACTGGTCAAGCTGGATGTGGACGGCATCTCTACGAACGCGCCGGATGTGTTGGCGGGAATTTTGCAAAAAGAGACATGGCACTCTGTATCTCAGGCCCAATGACGGCCGGGCGATTGTCAAGAAAAAAGATGTGGGGGCCAAAAACCATACCAGGAGGCTCAAAAACGGCTCTGAGGCACCCAAAAACGACCCTGGAGCAGTCAAAAACGGTCTGCGGCTCCCAAAAACGACCCTGGGACAGTCAAAAAACGGTTCTGCGGCTCCTAAAAATGACCTTGGGGCATCCAAGAACGGTCTTGAGGCCCCCAACAGCAGAGTAGAGGTAAACTGTATGCTAAAAGATTTGACCATCAAGAACTATCGGCCGTTTCGCAGGTTTACACTCGATTCGATTGCTCGGGTCAACTTGATTGTCGGGCCGAACAATTGCGGCAAGAGCAGCCTTTTGGAGGCAATCTATTTGCTTGCCGGTGAGGGTTTGCCTTTGCATCTGCTCAACATCCTCAACAACCGGGGAGAGTTTGTTTCAGAGATATTTTCTAGCCGGGCAAGATCCTCTGGTGGGTACCAGATGGAGCATATCTTTTATAAACATCAACTAAAAGCAGGACATGATATCAACATTCGGTCAAGTTTGGAAAAGCCCATCTCTCTGACCATTTCGTGTCAAGAAAACCAGGATTCCAATGACGAGATTGGCGCTCTGGTTCTGGCTATCGAGTACATTCAACCGGACATGGACCCGGTGAGACAAACCCTCCATATTCAAGAAGATGGTCTTTATCCCAGCAGGAGAAGGTACTTTTCCCGGCCCTCTTTCCGCAAACAACGGAACAGGCTCATCACTACCAGCTACCTGGGGTACGACGAGTTGGCAGCGTTGTGGGATAACATCACGTTGACTCCACGAGAAGACAAAGTGGTGGAGGCGCTCCAAATCCTGGACCCAAACGTCAAACGTCTCAGTTTTACCAGCCGTCAGACGTCTAATACCGGTGTCCTTCTCAAGCTAAAAGGAGAAGATAAACCCATTCCCCTGGGCAGTGTAGGCGATGGGATGCGCCGTGTGTTAACCCTGGCAGCATCCCTGGTCAGTGTAGAGGATGGCACCCTGCTGGTGGACGAGATTGACACTGGCTTGTATTATGGGACCCTTGTTGACGTGTGGCGTCTGATCCTGGAGACATCAGCAAAACAAAATGCTCAGGTCTTTGTCACCACGCACAGTTGGGACTGCGTTAAATCATTTCAGGAGGCCTTGTCGGAGGCGCCGGACGATGACTTGGGCCTTCTCATTCGGTTAGACTCACAAGATGACATCATCCAAGCCACATCCTATTCGCGAGATGAACTGGAAATTGCCATGCGAGATGACATTGAGGTGCGCTGATGCCCCGGAGAGCAAGGATAGAGCAACTGCTCCTGGTGGAAGGGAAAAATGATCAGCACGTCATTTGGTCCCTTTGTGAGCAGCACCAGATTGAGGAGACATTCTCGGTTCAGGCGCCCGGTTCAGCTAAAGCGCCGGGGGCTGCGGACGTTGGATATTGTGGTGGATGCCAATCAGGACTTGCAGAGCCGCTGGCAGGCTATTTGTCACCGTTTAGCCCGCGCTGGCTACGACAATCTGCCCGTACAGCCTGACGCTTGTGGTTTCATCGTTTCACCGCCCAATAGACCCCGGATCGGTGTCTGATTGATGCCAGACAACCGGCTGCCGGGGATGCTGGAGAGCTTTGTCGCTTGCTTGATTCCCGATGGCGACCCGTTGGACCTGAGAGCTAGAGACTGTTTGCGGCAAATCGAGTGCGATGGGCTTAACCGTTACAGGCTGATACATCGTCCCAAGGCGTTTATTCACACCTGGTTGGCCTGGCAGGAGAATCCGGGTTTACCAATGGGGCAGGCGATTACAGCGCAGGCCTTGAATCACAACAAAGTGTTGGCTGCGACCTTTATGGGCTGGTTAAACTGCCTCTTTGTGCGGACTGGCGACGAACTGTCGAGTCAGTGAATCGGCAAATTGGCAGTTAGGCGGCGTGCGGACGAGTACGTGGTCAATTCGGCCGGGAGAAACCCATCACCACAATCGCGAGGAGAAAGGAACATGAAACTTGAGCATCCCTTCGAATGGTTATCCATCCCCGCACAGAAGCTTTCATTCATCGTGCTTTTTGTTCTTACGCTTGTCCTGATGGTGGGCCTGCAAGTGCTGGGTGGTCCCCTAAAGACTGAGGCTGCGCCGGCCGGCATTGTGTCATTCGAGTTCGCCGGAAAGCTGTCTGTCGCTCAAGAGATGATCGAGTCGTGGGGGCCAAGGGGTCAAGTCTATGCCGGTCTGAACCTGGGCCTGGACTATTTGTTTCTCGTTGCCTATGCAAGCTGTATCGGGCTGGGTTGTGTGTTGGCGGCGCGCGGTCTGGCACGGCAAACGTTAGGGGCATTACTGGCGTGGGGGCAGTTGGGGGCGGCATTCTTGGACTGCGTGGAGAACTATGCGCTGATTCGGGTGCTGCTTGGGTCTGAGAGGGAGATGTGGCTTGTGGTAGCCCGGTGGTGCGCCACCCCAAAGTTCCTGATTGTAGCTGCGGGTTTGCTCTTTGTCGTCATCGGCGCTGTCGTGAGGGCCAGGGGAAGCCAAGAGCACGCTGCCTGACTACTCGCTTGGCTGCCCTGCTCCTTTTCTGTACCTTTCCCCCAAATAGGGGACTGCGCCCCCCAAGTTGGGGAGGCTACCCCCCAAATAGGGGAAAGCGTCTCCAACTTGGGGGGTAGCCTCCCCCAAATAGGGGACGGCTTCCCCCAAATAGGGGGAAGCGCCTCCAATTTAGGGGACAGCTTCCCCCAAATAGGGGATTGCTTCCCCCAAATTAAAACCCGCGTCCCCCAAATAGGGGAGAGGGCAACCGAAGAATAAGGCCACGGACCGGCAGATTGTTGACAGATGAGGAAATTGCAAAATGAGCCCCGATCTATCCTTGATCATCTTTGTACCGGCCGTCCTTTCCCTCGCCATCTTTGTCCGCTCGCTGTTTGGCTTTGGCGACGCGCTGATTGCCATGCCCTTGCTGGCGATGGTTGTAGGCCTGCAAACCGCCACCCCGCTGGTGGCGTTGGTAGCTAACACCATTGCCCTGGCCATCCTGCTGCAAAGCTGGCGCAGCGTTCAGATCAAAAGCGCCTGGCGTCTGATCCTTTCCTCGCTGGTGGGTATCCCGCTGGGGATGGTGTTCCTAAAAGGTGTCCACGAGGAGACCATGAGGTT
>Ga0190283_1001216_pt1 | contig 12040 bp, 13 predicted proteins | sample 48691801_MG_FD_161669 | JGI IMG/M metagenome (GOLD analysis project Ga0190283, IMG submission 161669) | Hydrothermal vent microbial mat bacterial communities from Southern Trench, Guaymas Basin, Mexico - 4869-18-0-1_MG | ecosystem: Environmental > Aquatic > Marine > Hydrothermal vents >...
TCACCACCATGCACGGATTCAAACAGATAAGAATACGGTCCGGCTGCCAGTTTTAGATAAGTACTTAAAGGGGTATCAAGATCAGCCAGTACTTCGCGTACCAGCGGTGTTCGTTTTCGAGCGGATATTTCAGCAGCTTGTTGTGGGGTCATGGTTCACTTCCAGTCAGACAATAATGACACAGTTATACAGGGCGGCGCATCAGCACCAACGCGTGTCACTGTGTAACCATCGTCTGAATTGGAAGCAAATAACATTCATGCCGCTAACTTACCAGAGAGAATTGTAAAAAACCAGCGTTAGCCGAATCAAGAGCGGTGTCCTGTTGACATTGAGCTCAACTCAGCACTGATAGATATCAAGCGCTCAGACAGCATTCTCTTTTGCTCGTCATCAAGGCTTATTAAAAGGTCCCTGATAATTGAAGCTCTGAGGTCGGCATTTTCCAGTTTGCGTTCGTAGGCCACGCCGGTCAACAACTGGGAAGTGTTGTTCCAGAGTTCAACAAAATCTGCGGCAAACTTTTTTTCATGCCGCTGTTCGAACAAGGCTAGAAACTTATCGTTCCAGACTTTCTCTGCTGCAATCTCCTGATCGCGTAAATCATGCCTGGCCTGGATCGCATGCCTGATTTGGGCAAGCTGAGCTTTCGTTAATTTCACAGCCAGCATGCTCGCAAGAGACTCAGCACCATCCACGATATCCTTGCTGACGGATGCAAATGATGTATCGAGCAATTCCACTTTCGACTCGTCAAATTCCTCCTCAATAAATTCAGTAACCTGCTTAACTTGAGCGTCACTCAAAGACGACACAATTTTAGCCACCTTAAAGCTAATATCGCCTGCTTCATCGAGATGAGGAAAACCAGCCATCTCATCTGAGAACTGTTTAACCAGTTCATAGGGTACACTGTCCCCTTGCTTAATTTTTTCAGCCAGTTCTGATAATATTTTTGCGTAGTCCGGTAATTTATTATTACGGTGCCATGCCAGCAGCTGATTAGCATAATCTTCAATGGCTGCTTCCTGAGTTTTGGTAAATTCAGCTGATTTTTTAATATCCTCTGCAACTTCGGCAGCCAGGCTATCGTAACTTGCTCGCAACAAAGAAGGAGAATAAACACTACATGAAGTAATACATAGAGCTGCGGCAAATAACAAATATATTTTCATTAAATTTTTCATTGCATAAACCTCTACAAAATAATTTATGACACTAGAAGAAGTAACTTGCACGGGCACCGGCAGATATGATGTGTTCATTTTCCACCAGCGGGCTATCAGTGACTTCATCAGGATAATATTTGTAATTCAGCATTAACCCGATTTTCCAGTTTTCACCAAACTCGCGGGTCGCATCAAAGTCTATATAAGGAATAACAGCATCTTCACCTTTAAAAGCTACTCGGGTAGCCGTCATTTCCGAATCGCGCACACCGTAGTAATAGTCCGTCACTTTGTCGCTTTGCCAGTTAACACCAACAGTCGGATTTAGTGTCCATGTCCCCGCCTGAAATTTCTTGTCTAGCTCAAGATAGGCTGCCTGCCCTTTATGTGCTGTATCAGGATCAGCAAGCAAAGCAAGGCTGACCGTACCCAGTGAATTATGTAACGAAAGTTTGCCACCGATTTCAAAAGCAGTATCACGGTCATCCATACCCTTAAATAGTTTATCATCGTCTGCTTCATATCCCAGAAAACGGGCCTGGCCTAATATATCAAAAGTTAAATTTTCTTTTTTAATAATAGAATAGGATATATGATCATAATCAACGTCGATTCGCTCGCCATGATATTCCAGAAAAAGTACAGCACCACCTAATGTTTCATCGGTGTCATACGGTTGACCGATATCAACAAGTGCCAGCCCAACACCCAGCCTTGGGGAATCTTTTTGACCACTTTCTTGCGCATGAACTATGGATGAGGTCAGAGCTGTTAAAGCTATCAAGCCAGTGAAAATAAGTTTGGTATTTTTTTGCACGTTTTTCTCCTTTTTTATTTAAATCTCAATTAATGAGTTTCAAGCATAAAAGGAGAAAATGTTATCGTCTGTTGCTGTTATGTTGAAGATTTGTAGCGAAGTGTCTGGTATCTAAAGAAACTCATATTTTTTATCCATGAATAAAGCAGAATTTTCCAAATTAATCAGGCACAGGCCAGCGCAACACAAAACGTGCGCCGCCCAGAGAGGATTGCATCACCTGAACATCACCGCCGTGCCATTCCGCGATACGGCTGACAATCGCCAGGCCCAGGCCGTAGCCACCTGACTGCCGATCACGACTGGCGTCTACACGCGTGAATGCCTCAAACACCTGTCCACGGTATTCTTCTGGAATGCCGGGGCCGTCATCGTCTACGCTAATTTGAAAGTAGTGCTTGTTCTGGCTTAAATGTGAGTAGACATTCTCTTTTGCGTAACGGCAGGCATTTTGCACCAGGTTACCCAGAGCACGCGCCATTAATTTTGGTTCCATACATAAAACAGCTGTTTGTGGTAACGCATCTGTGATGCCTTCAACAGAAATATCTTTTTGTTGTCTGGCCCAGCGTTCGATCTGAATATCAAACCACTCTTGCATCACGACAGGTGCAAACTTAATCTCTGTCTGCAGGCGGTCCACACGTGCGTATGAAAGCAGCTCTCCCAGCAAATCATCCAGCTCTTCAATATCTGTGTTCATCTCCTGGATATAGCGATTGCGATCTGACTCATCTCTTGTCTTTTCCAGCATATCCAGACTAAATCGCAAACGGGAAACAGGTGTTCTCAGTTCATGTGAAACAGCGTTAGTCAATTCCTTATGCGATGAAACAAGTTGTTCAATTTGGGCAGCCATACCGTTAAAAGATTTCACAATCATCCTGACTGGAGAACGTTTATGAAATTGTATTCGCGTATTTAAGCTGCCTTCCCCAAAGTCTTCCGCCGCGTCATTCAATCCTCTAAGGTCACGCCAAACGGGTCTTAACCATAACCAGACTGCCAGTCCAATCATGAAAGCCAGTATTGCCAGCAACACATAGGGCAAAAAACGTATCACAGCAGGATCATGTATTGGCCCCGCTTTTAGAGCATAACCACTATCCCGGATGCGGAAATAATAGCGTTCATTATGTTCCTCATAATTAAGAGCCACCGTCTCCCCATCCATTAATTGTTGCAATAAGTCTCCTTCAAGCTCTGTTTCATTGATTTTTAGTAACGCAATTGGAAAACCAAAACGATTATTTAACGCAGCGGCTTCCTGATTCCAATTTTTTTCAGATATTTCTGAAAAACGCATCTCCAATAAACGTCTGGTACCTGCTGCCAACCTTTGATAATCCTCAGTCATTGTTTGTTCAATTTGCATCTTCCACGCAAACTGCCCGTGATTTGATAACACGTAAAAATAATCTGCGTCATCAAATTTAAATATAATGAATTCTCCAGAAATCAAATCACGCATTTCATTTTTTTTCAGGTCCAACTTATCTACTTCTATCAGATCAATGTCATATTCAAAATCTTGCTGAAGTTCCTCCAACTTATTTAGAAGCGGCGCATCCTCCAGACCTGATATCTGATCATTGAGCAAACTAATGGTGCCTTTAAATGATTCACTTCCTGCCTGCTGGGCAGTTTTTTTTAGAAGCATTTCTGGAATATATTCAACCGTCAAAACAAAGAAAACAATAGCCAGAAAAACCGGAATGAAAAGCGTCAGAAAAAGGCGTGCCACATTATTCCCCTTTAATTAGTCGAGAAAATAAATAACCTTTACTGCGTACTGTTTTTATATAGCGTGGCTCTGCAGGGTTATCACCCAGTAATTTGCGCAAGCGGGCAACTCTAATATCAACTGAACGGTCGAGCCCGTCATATTCACCACCTGAAAGTGAAAACAGGATATCATCACGGCTTAAAACGGAACCTGCGTTTGAGGCAAGCAGCCAAAGCAAGTCAAACTCCTGACTGGTGAGTGATAAAAGATTTCCTGCAAGACGGGCCTCACGTGTGGTTTTTGAAAGCTTTACATCGCCTACGGAAATGAGCGATCTTTTTTCTTCATAGTTTATCAGGGCAGCATGGCGTCGGAGTAGATTCTGAATACGCGCCAGCAGTACGCGTGGTTTTACAGGTTTAATGACATAATCATCGGCCCCCAGTTCCAGCCCTACCACCTGATCAATATCTTCATCACGCGCGGTCAGCATTAAAATCGGACCTTTATACTCCGACCGAACCTGCCGGCAGACATCCATGCCGTCCAGACCAGGCAGCATCAGATCAAGCACGACCAGATCCGGTTTTTCATCCAGGATTCTCTGTACCGCCACATCGCCCCGGCCTTCTATGCTGATTTTGAATTGCTGTTGCTCGAGGTATTCCTGAACCAATGCCGACAGACGCACATCATCCTCAACCAGCATAATGTGGATTGCCTGTGGTTGGGATTGCAAACCTGATTCCATCTCCAGATACTAGCGCATAAGAAACGCCAGCTGGATGGTATTTTTGTTATATATTTGTAGAGATGGGTTTTATGCTGTCTGCTCTAACCAACTGATGCACAGTCAACTGAGGGAAAGGGATCTCCCAGCCGTATTCAACACAGGCCGCAACACACCAGCGCTGTACGCTGCGTCGCATACGATTATACAGATCCGCCATTTCACCCTTGAAATCGGCAATCACGACCAGATCCAGTGAAGACTCGCCCGCTTTCTCGAACTCGACCCGTAAATTGATAATACTATCCAGTAAATCTTCCTCTCTGGCCCTCTCTTCTATAAAGGAACAGAGCGTCTCAGGTATGGTAGTGACCGCTTCCTTTTGCAGACTGTAATTGATACCGATACTTTCCTTGATCCGGTAACTTGGTGACAAATTGAGCGGTGATTTTGCAAGAAAATCCGTGGTGAGATAGGTGCAATGCGCCCCACCCCGTTGAATAAGCTGTACCAGCTCATGTGATATGCCAGTGACTTTTCCCCGAACACCGTCGCTGAGAATTACCCAGTCACCCAGACGGCAGGGGAACCAGGGTTCATGCTTGCCAATTGGGCGTGATTTCAGATCTACTAACCAACCAATGGGAACACGTTGGCTGATGCCTGCAGTCGGATTATCCAGAACCGTGTACAGGTTGATCTGCTTCACCCGCCAGGGAAGATTTTCCAAAAAAATTCGTTCTCCCTCACGTACCGAACCAATATTGAGAAATATCTGGATTTGATGCCAGTAATGCGGCAATGCAGTTCGTAAGGTCCAGCCAATACCAAACAGCAATAGGAGTCCCAGACTGAATAACACCCAGTCTTCCACCGCATAAAAAACCAGCATGGGTCCCAGGATAACCAGTACTACCGTGATGACCCTGTGCAGAAGTTCAAGCAGGCGTGTACGGAATCCGCGGTGCTCCTTTCGATAGCCCGGCAGGAACCGGCGCATTAATTTATGAATTAACCTGGAAGCAAGCAGAATGCTGATAACCACCAGCAAGGCATAAAACAGATAACGACCGCGTTTTTCGAAGAATGTTTTCAGGTAACTCTGGGAAGCTTCTGTAAAGGACTCTTCACTGCTCTCCAGCTCTCTCAACTGGAGTTCTGCGGCCTGTAATTCGTTCTGCATTAATTTCAACTGATTTTGCCAGTCGATTTGCAGCTTTTCCAGGTACTTTGTTATGTTTTTCCTGTCTGTTTTTTCCAGTAGAACCGTTGTATTTTGCAGTGCCTGTTCAACAGGCTGGATTCTTTCCTGGTAATAGGCGATTTTGTCCCTGATTTCAGATTTGTTTCGCACATGACTGGTCATGCGTTTCATTTCTTTCAGTGCAGGTTCAAGCACAGCAAACACTTCTTCCTTAAGATCGAAGTCCTCTTTGGCTTCACCCATCAATGCGGACATATCTGTATTAGCTGCGATATTACTGATATTCCGGCCCGTTGCAATTATCTCGACCTGTAACTGTTCGAGCCGCGCCCGCAGTTCTTTTTTCTCTGCGTCGGTCTGGGCTTTTTTAATATCGCGGTCCGCCTGCTTCGCTCTCTTTCTGAGGTCTTCCTGCAGGGTAATCAGGGAATTCAGCGCAGACAGAGTATCCGTTATCAGACTGGAAACCTGTGTCTCAGCTTGTGTCGGGTCCTCTGCCTGCAATCTGTGTGGAGCAATCAGGCACAGACTGGCAATCAGTAATAAGGTAATTAATCGAGATTTAGCGTCCAAATACATAACGCGGCCATGTTAACCCGGATACTGCACAAAGGCGGTCATTATCAATCATAACCGCCTTTATGTAACATCCGGGTTAAGCCGCCTGTTCCAGCAGCAGCCTGAGTTCGGACATTGAATCGATCACGGCATCCGGGTTGTAATTACGGATATCTTCACCGTGGTTATAACCATAGCTCATGCAGATAATCTGAAACCCGGCGGCCCGAGCGGCTTTTACATCGCTTTGAGAATCACCCAGCATGGTAGATTCTGCCGGAGTCACGCCCATTAGTTCAGCAGCGTGCAGCAAGGGTAAGGGATCAGGTTTTTTCTTCGGCAGCGTGTCGCCTGAGATGACGCACTCAAAATAACCAGACAAGCCCAGATCTTTTAACAGCGGCAAAGTAAATTGCTCAGCCTTGTTGGTAACACAGCCCAGGCGATAACCGGCTGACTTCAGATAATCCAGCCCTTCAAAAACGCCGTCATAAACGCGGCTGCGTTGCGAGGTATTTTTTGCGTACAAATCCAGAAATATGGGGTAAGCCCTGTCGAATAAATCCTTGTCAGGCATGCCATCCAGGTCATTGGTCAGGGAGCGTTCCACCAAACGTGGCACGCCGTTACCGACCCAGTGATGCACAGCATCTTCACCACGCGCAGGCAGACCCAGCTGCCCCATCATCTCATCAACGCAATAAGCAAGATCCGGCACGCTGTCCACCAGCGTACCGTCCACATCGATGAGGAACATCTTAGGGTTGTTTAGGGCATCTCTAATCATAGATTGTGACCTCTGGCTTTTCTCCCTGTTCAGGATCAAGGCGAGTTTTCGAAAGCATGCTCATTGCCTGGTGAGAAAGCACAACGCAGAGCCTGGACAGGGAGCAAAGCCCCGCAGGGCGCGACCTGAAGCATCAGGCGGCTTTGCTTTCTGCTTTACCCAGCTCGGCGCGCATGGCAGCAATAACGCTGTCATAATCGTTCGGATCAGAATCCTGATTCGCACCAAAAATAGCAGAACCAGCGACGAACATATCGGCACCCGCCTCTCTGATTTCACGGATATTATCGACCTTTACACCCCCGTCAACTTCAAGACGGATGTCAAAACCGCTGTCATCAATCATCTTGCGAGCCTGACGCAGCTTATCCAGCGTGGCTGGAATAAAGCTCTGACCACCAAAGCCCGGGTTCACAGACATCAGCAGGATCAGGTCGACTTTATCCATCACATAATCCAGATAGGACAGAGGCGTCGCCGGGTTAAATACAAGGCCGGACTTACAGCCTTCATCACGTGTCAGTTGCAGGCTACGATCAATATGCTCAGAGGCTTCCGGGTGGAAAGTAATATAGGTCGCACCCGCCTTGGCAAAATCCGGAATGATACGATCCACCGGCTTGACCATCATGTGGACATCGATATCAGCCGTCACGCCGTGCTTACGCAAAGCCTCACAGACCAGCGGGCCAATAGTGAGATTAGGCACGTAATGGTTATCCATTACATCAAAATGCACGACATCAGCGCCGGATTTGAGAACGTTATCTACTTCCTCACCCAGACGGGCGAAATCTGCGGACAGAATAGATGGAGCAATCAGGTTATTAGTCATTGGTCAGAACTCCCAGCTTAATTAACAAACAATGACAGGCACTTTACCGGAAACAGTCGGACATTTCAGCCATGAAAGTACATGGGTAATACTGCTAGACTTAAGCCACAGAGAAAAAACCGATCGAGGATAGATTCTTATGGCCCTGCTAATCAGTTTGCACGTTTTATTTGTCGTTATCTGGGTAGGCGGTATGTTTTTCGCTTATATGGCTTTGAGACCGGCAGCAGCTAGCGTGCTCGAACCACCTCAACGACTCTCTTTATGGGCGGCCAGCTTCAGCCGCTTTTTCCCCTGGGTCTGGGGGGCGATTGTCATCATTCTGGTTACAGGGCTACTGCTGATTTTCAAATACTTTGGCGGCATGGCGGGTACTGCTGTATATATCCACGCCATGCTCGGACTCGGTGTCCTGATGATGCTGATCTTTGTCCATGTGTTTTTTGCGCCTTACCAGCGCCTGAAACGCGCTGTTGCTGCAGAGGACTGGCCAGCAGGTGGAAAGGCTCTGAATCAGATCCGGGTGCTGATCGCTATTAACCTGTCACTGGGTTTATTGACGGTTCTGGTTGCAACATTAGGGAAATATCTGGCCCCCTGAAGAATACTCGTGCAAAGACCGCAAAGTAATAAACTATTGTATTGCAACTGGATACACGGGCGAGCTATACATAGAAACCCTGGAGACATGACTCTAATCTGGCTGGCTCCCCTCTTTTGCAAAGAGGGGTTGGGGGAGATTTAAGGCACTGGATAACGCAGCGATATCAGACTCTGACAATCCTCCTTCACAAAGGGAAGCTTCCAGGGAAAATGTTAAGCGGACCGCAGTGAAGCTATTATTAAAAACACTAGCCCGGATATTCTTTTGACATCTTTGCGCCTTTGCGCCTTTGCGCCTTTGCGCGAAAATACAGTGTTTGTAGATAAAAACTAAAAAGCCCGCAAGATGCGGGCTTTCTAGTTACCTGTTTAAAAAACTTCAGGGGTTTAATGTAGCAATATGTGCAGCCAGATTGTCGATATCTGCATCAGACAGGCCAGCCGACATCGCTTTCATGGTTGCATTGTCACGCTCACCGCTGCGGAACTTGCCCAGTTCTGCTTTAACAAAAGCCGCATCCTTACCCGCCAGGCTGGGGTATGTTGGTGATGCACTGACACCATTAGAGCCGTGACAACCACCACACATGGCGTACTTGGCCTTACCTGCAGCCGCATCACCTGCAAAGGCTGAACTGGAAGCCAGTAACAAGGCAGAAACAGCTAAGGCATTCATTACATTTTTCATAAAAATCTCCAAATTAGTAACCCAAAAAGCACCTTTCACTATCGAATAATTTTTGTGCTTGCATTTCTATCAGACAAAACAGTGCCATGTAAAGGTAATAGTTATCACTTTTCACAATTCCATAGCTCGCCACCATAAAAAAAGGTCTGCAAAAACAGACCTTTAGATATTATTAAAGAAAATTAGAGTTTACTTATTTTTTCAAAGTTGCGATGTGCGCCGCAAGATTGTCGATATCAGCATCTGACAGTGCTGCAGTCATAGCTTTCATAGTGGCGTTATCACGCTTGCCGGATTTATAATCATTCAAAGCGGTTTTGACAACATCTGCGCTCAAACCTGCCACCGAGGGGTTCACAGTTTCATTCGCGCTGACGCCATTAGCGCCGTGACAGCCACCGCAGGCAGCAAATTTGGCCTTGCCGGCAGCGGCATCACCCGCCAGTACCGAGGCAGAAGCGGTTGCGAGAATACTGACTGCAAGTAAAATTGCTAGTTTTTTCATTTGTAACTCCAGGTTGATTTGTGAAGGTAAGCACAGCTTTCGGTATTATTCGTTTTTATACAATTTAGAGGATTATATACCCAATCTCTTAATCAGGGTACATAACATAGATTAATATTGGACTGTTAAACTTTGCTAATCAATGCTTTACAGCAACAGAAACTGTATATTTCCTGCCTTGTTTGATTTTTTTATAGTTGCCGAAGACATCCTGTAAATAGCGCTTCATAAATTGGCGCAAGCCATTAATCGTCACCACATAGAAGTGCCCGCCTGGTTTCAGCAGGCTATGCGCATCATGTAAATACAAAGTCAGCATTTCCTTGCCCACCTTGGCCGGAATATTCGATGCGATGACATCCCAGTCCTGCCTGTTTTCCACTTGATCGAAACCGTTGCTGAGTATGGCCCTGGCATTAGGGATGTGGTTGATCTCTGCATTCTTGTTTGCATAATCGACGGCAATGAAGTCCTTATCCAGCATCAATGTCTGGCCCTCTGGCGCCAGTTTGGCCATTACCAACCCGATCGGGCCATAGCCACAGCCAAGATCAAGGCAGTGATCTGTCGGTTGAATTTCCAGGCGATCAAGCAGTAAACGCGTACCTTCATCGATTTCACGAGGCGAAAACAGGCCCCAGGTACTATGGAAGCTGAGGGGAAATTCTCTGAGCGTCCTGGTAAAGACAATATCCTGTCTGAGCTTTGCCAGGTAGTCAGCCGTTTCCATGACTCAGTTCAGAAAAGAGTTTTTCAGCATGAATGCGGTCTTCGCCCAGATAGTTGAAATGACCCATTTTTCTGCCAGGCCGGGCTTCCTGTTTACCGTATAAGTGTAATTTAACGTCTGGATCTGACAGCAAAACATTCCAGGGTGGCGTGCTTCCCTCCCAGACATCGCCCAACAGGTTGATCATGGCGACAGGCGACAATAATCGGGTATCACCAAACGGCAGGTCACATACCATCCTGACTTGCTGCTCGAATTGAGAGGTAACACAGGCATCCAGCGTATAGTGACCGCTGTTATGCGTACGTGGTGCAATTTCATTCACCAGTAAATCGCCTGAAGTGGAAATAAAAAATTCGACCGCCATGACGCCACAAAAATCCAGTGCATCTGCCAGACGGATCGCGGCGGCTTCTGCTTCATCCAACAACGCCTGATCAACTGCTGCAGGCACTGTTGTACTATGCAAAATACCTTGCCGGTGTAGATTCTCGGCTATCGGGAAACATTGCGAGTCACCGTGAACATTACGACCAAGAATGACAGAAATCTCTTTTTCCAGATCAATTTTTTCTTCCAGCACACAGGGTAATTTTCCAAGCCCCAAAAAAGCTGAGGCAACATGGTCTGCATCCTCAACGACAAGCTGTCCTTTACCGTCATAGCCCAGTTCGGCGCGTTTCAAAATGGCCGGAAAGTTTACTGTTTCACATGCAGCCTGAATATCATTTTCGCAGGAAACAGTGGCAAATGCCGCTGTCGCAAGGCCAACATCACGGATAAATGTTTTCTCCCGGATACGATTTTGCGCAATTTTAACCGCGTTGGCAGAAGGTCGAACCGGACAGAATTCAGACAACTGCGACAGCACATCCGCTGATATATTCTCAAACTCAGTTGTTACGACTGCGCAGGATTTACCCATTTGCTCCAATGCCCAGGTATCACTGTAGGCAGCGTGAATATGCTCGTCGGCGATACGCCCGGCCGGGCTGTTGGGATCAGGATCCAGCACCATGACCCGATAACCCAGGGTGCGGGCAGCAACGGTAAACATGCGACCCAACTGTCCGCCACCTAACATTCCCAGCGTTGCACCGGGCAGGATCATTCGTCTTCGGGCGGAAGTGTCATCGACAGGGCATTGTCGCGTTGGTTTCGGCGAAAATCGACCAGCTTGCCCGCCAGATCTTCATCCTGATTGGCCAGCAGACTGACTGCAAACAAAGCCGCGTTTGCCGCACCTGCCTCGCCTATGGCAAAAGTCGCAACTGGAACGCCTCTGGGCATCTGAACAATCGACAGCAGTGAGTCTGTTCCTTTCAGGTAACGCGTTGGTACTGGTACGCCGAGTACCGGCAGCGAAGTTTTGGCCGCCAGCATACCCGGCAAATGCGCAGCGCCGCCCGCGCCGGCAATTATGCATTGCAAGCCACGATCCGCCGCATTTTCAGCGTAGTCGTAGAGTTGATCTGGAGTCCGGTGTGCCGACACCACCAGATATTCATGCTCAACCCCAAACTCTTCAAGAATATCAATAGCATTTTTCATAACAGGCCAGTCACTTTTGCTGCCCATTACAACACCCACACGTTTTTCGCCCATGTTTTTAGCCCTGAATCAGGAAAGCCGCATAGAGTACCATAACTCTTTGCCTGAAGTAGCGGTTCCATAAAGCACTAATATCG
>Ga0190283_1001218_pt1 | contig 12008 bp, 21 predicted proteins | sample 48691801_MG_FD_161669 | JGI IMG/M metagenome (GOLD analysis project Ga0190283, IMG submission 161669) | Hydrothermal vent microbial mat bacterial communities from Southern Trench, Guaymas Basin, Mexico - 4869-18-0-1_MG | ecosystem: Environmental > Aquatic > Marine > Hydrothermal vents >...
ACCGGCATACTCTATCACGCAGTTGCCGAGCGTTCCCGCCGAATTGTCTTTAAAACGGATTCCGTTCCAGTCACCAATAGCAGGGCTTGACTGATTTGAAGTAAACAAAACCTGACTCGATTTTGTACCAGATGCATTCAAAGTTCCCTCAACAATCAGAGAAAAACCACTGTCGAACTTAACCTGCACACCTGAATTGATGGTCAGCACCGCTCCCGCTTCGACCGTCACATCGCCGGTCACAATATGTGGGCTGCCGGAAGCATTCCAGATGGTATCACTTGCAATTGAGCCGCTTACATTGCCTGCCCATGCCGCCGGGGCTGATAACAGAATTATAAATGCAACACCCAAAGTCACTGTGAAAACTTGTTTCGTCTTTTTAAGCATGATTTTCACCCTTGTTTTTGCAGGTTTTTTGGTTAATGCCTTTCAGGAAGCAATGCTTGAACTCATATTCGCCAGACTGGCAAGGTTCCCATGAATTTCAAAACCGGGTTGCACATCCCTGTCCGATGATCATATTAATTCTTTTATAGCGGATTTTCAGGGATGTCAAGGCAGTAATTCCAATTTTCAATCCAATTTGAATATCGGTAAATAATGAATCACAGGACACGGATGAATACCGATGCCGTCCGGAATAGGTGGTCATTGTCAACCGCGCCCGTATGGCAAGATGAAGGTCATGAAGCGACGCTTTCTCATCAATTTCAATGACACGGACGCAGTCCTCCTCAAAATATCTTCCCGATACGCATTCAACAGTCAGGGTTTCCGCTCTTTCATGCTTTCTGATGCCTGCTCCTTTGCAGGGCCTTTTTTGGGGAATGAAATCCAGAAGGTCCACTTCGACTTTTACATGCATCTTTAATTGTTCCTTAATTATTGAGAATCATGACTGAACAGACTTTCAGAATATTCCAGAAACTTCTATTTTTTATCACAAAATTTCTGGACTTTCAATCAATTTTAACCAGCATAATTTATAGCTGTGTAAAATATGGGCGCACTCAGTTTCATTCAGGTACTGTATCTGATTCATTTATTATTTATTATTCTTGACAGTGCCGCCAAATTGTTTATATACTACAATAATTAAATAATGATGATCAAATAATATCCCCGCCTGTCTCGGATTGGCAAGTCCGAGACACCGCCGGATCTGTCAATCCGGCAGGAGCGGGAAATGGGACACTGCATTTTCCGGATCACCAGTTCCCATTGGAATAATTTCAGCATGTTGCGGGATTACTTTCAACTTTTCACTTTGAACTTTTAAACTTAATTTTATGAAAAGGAGATCACAAATATGGCCAACAAGTATGATGAAGCTTTTGAAAAATCCATCAGAGACCCTGAAGCCTTCTGGGCCGAAGCTGCCGAAGACTGCCACTGGTACAAAAAATGGGACAAGGTCCTTGATGATTCCAACAAGCCATTTTACCGTTGGTTCACAGGCGGGGAACTGAACACCTGTTACAACGCCTTGGACTATCACGTTGACAACGGCAGAGGGGATCAGCCTGCCCGCCCTGTGACAGAAGATATACCTGTACGGAGGGGTGATGCTTTCATTCCTGTTGGCAGTCTGAAAGCAGCCGTGAGTACAGGCTGTCAAAGATCACAAAACTCCGTCTCAGAGACGCCTCCGGCGTTTCCGATGTCTTTATGATTTCCCGGATGGCTTCATCTGTCCTCCGGGATTCTTCCTCTTTCTTCTTTCCCCAGTAGTTGATTTCAATATCATGGATGATCTTCCCTATTTTCAAAAGAGCGGGATCGCTGATCTTATGTTTCTTTATAAGATATTCAAAGGTAGCCATGTTGTGATACCGTCTGATCTCCGCATGGGGAACATCAAAGGGGATGCCTTCCGTCATCAGTTCGCCTTTGGGAAACAATCTGAACGCAGCGTTTTTGTTGACAAACCGTTTGATAAGCCATGCAGAGGCGCATTTGTCAATCTCCATATTCTCCCATGTCGTATAAATATCTGGAGTGGATTCCGCAGCTGCAAAGAAAGGGTTCAAAACGATGAATATCAGGCATATACATATTTTCTTCATGTTCTCCTCATAAATTTTTTTACAAAATCTGTTTTCGGATTTTCCAATAAATCGCTGGCACTTCCTGTCTGAATGATGCAACCGTTGATCAGTACCACAATTTTATCTGCCATTGCAAGTGCCTCCTCACGGTCATGGGTCACATAAATCAGCGTGACTTTTAACTTTCGCACGAGTCTGACGATCATATCCTGAATCTCGCTTTTGAGAACTGTGTCCAGACTGGACAGCGGCTCGTCCATCAGCATGATCTCCGGTTCAGGCACGATTGTCCTCGCCAGGGCCACCCGCTGTTTCTCCCCGCCGGACAGGGAGCGCGGGTAACGGTCCGGATGGCCGTTCATTTCCACCATGCCCAGCGCGGTTTTTATCCTCTCGCTTCGCTCGGATTTCCTCATCCCCTGAGATTTCAGACCGAACTCCAGATTCTCCCTCACGGTCAGATGGGGCCACAGGGACAAATCCTGGAATATCATTCCGAGCCTGCGTTTATTGGGCGGAAGGACGATTTTGCCCCGATGGCTGGCCTGATATCCGTTTATCCGTATCTCACCGGAATCCGGGGCTTCGAGTCCGGCAATCACTCGGAGCAGCGTCGTCTTTCCCGAGCCCGAAGGGCCGACAATGGCCAGGCTTTCCTCTCTTTTAATCTTCAGAGAAACATCCTCAAGGGCTGTCATATCACCATAAATTTTTGTGACGTTCTTTAATTCTGTCATTTCCGCATATCTCCATATATTTCATAAAAAGCTGGCTGATTATAACGGATTCAAAGCCCTGTAGGGGCGACATGTTTGTAGCATTCATTATGCAGGCCGGCAAAGCCCCATAGGGGCGACATATTTGTAGCATGATTTACAAACCTGCTACAAATATGCCGCCCCTGCGGGGCTTGGCCGGGGCTTACAAACCTACAAATATGCCGCCCCTACAGGCATTGGTCTGTCCTCCCCTAAATCCGTTATAATCAGAAAGCCGGGTTTCTTTCTGTCATCGCCGCATCACCTTCGGACATGTCAGAAGGATGACCGGTATCAGAGTGATGACGATGAGGATGAGGCAGAGGCAGGCTGTCAGATTCCCCGCGCCGTAGTGCATCACGGTATATATCCTCACAGACAGCGTTGTCTTCCCGGGCGGAACCACCAGCAGCGTCGTTCCCAGTTCTCCCATGCAGAATATGAAGGCGATGATCCATCCGGCAACAAGGCCCGGCTTTGTCAGAGGTATCAATATGCTGATCACCTGTCTTATCCACGAGGCGCCGGACAGGACTGCCGCCTCCTCCAGATGAGGATGGATCTGCCTGAGATTCGTCGAGACCGCCTTTAGCGCAAAGGGGCTGAACCGGGCAATGTATGCGAAGATCACAATAACGGAACTCTCATATATGAAATCCGCACTCGGCCTGTTCCACACGCTGATCAGCCCTATTCCCAGGATTGCTCCGGGCATGGCAAAGGGCATAAAAGAGAGAAAATCGGTCAGATGTCTTCCGCGCCATTCGGTCTTTTCTGATATATAAGAGATAAAAAAACTCAGAATGACGGTGAGCGTGGCGGCTGTGGCGGACAAGGCAAAACTGGTGAGCATCTGCGGATATGCAGTTTCAAAGGCCACTTTGTATGCCGCCAGGGAACCGGATTCTGCAATCAGGGCGGATATGGGAAATACTGCCGACAGCAGAATGACAAATATGACAAACCCGGTGCAAGGAACTCTCCAACAGCCCAGACTGAACGGACGGGGCATCTTTGTATTGCTTCCGACGGTTATATACGCTCTGCCTTTCATGCAGCGGTGCTGAAAGATCAGAAGTGTGAATGTTACGATCATCAGTGGCAGAGAGAGGGCCACCGCGCCTTTTGCGTCGTAAAACGCGCTGAACCGGGCAAATATTTCAACGGGGTAGGTATTGACTCGGAGCAGGGACGGGACCCCGTAGTTTGAAATGGAGAATATTGCGACAAGTATGGTCCCCGCGATGATATTCGGCAGGATCAGGGGAAGGGTGATTTTTCTCAATATGTGAAAATCGCTGCTGACAAGCGTTCCGGCTTCTTCCAGTCCCCGGTCTGCGGAACTCAGGCCACTCATGGTCAGGATCGTGACAATGGGGAAATAGGAGAGGGTCAGCACAAGAACAGCACCTTCCGTTCCGTAGATACTGAAGAGAGGGCTGTCGAGAGAGAACAGTCCTTCCGCAATCATATTGATCCGCCCCTTTGTCCCCAGAAGGTAACTCCATGCAATGGCATTGACGTGAGGGGGGATGATCAGCGGGACGAAAATTAGGTATCTCAAACATCTTTTAAAATACAGGTCAGTCCGGGAAATCAGGATAGCCGCGGGGACACCGATCATCAGCGAGAAAAACGCGGTTCCCGATGCCAGTGTCAGACTGTTTGCAAACAGCATTATCTGCCGATCATCCGCCAGCACGTCTTTGTAACTCTCCAATGAGAAACTGCCCTTGTGTATCAGGGAATCGGCGATGATCCAGATCACGGGAACAAGGGCGATGAGGGCGAATATGAGCAGCGCGGATATGAGGGTGAATTTTTTCACGGCAGCAATGCGAGTTGTTTTTTTAAGTTCGCAGTTCCGCCTTCAGGCGGTTTGAAGCCGCCTAAAGACGGAACTGCAAACAAACTTACCTGAGAAACACCTTTTGCAGATACAGGGCGGTATCCTCCATCCTGTCTGCGATATTCTCATAGTCAATGTCCATCGCCTTAACGGAGTCAAAAGACTGGACTTCCTCCGGTTTTCGGACGTTATCTCTGACCGGTATCTGCGCGGAGGGTGAGAAGGCGAGCCTGCTTTCCGTCTCCGGAGCCAGGAGGTGGTCAATCAGTTTCCTGCCGTTTCCAGGGTTCGGACAATTTGCGATCAGGGCCACGGTGTTCGGGATGAGCAGCGTCCCGATGCTGTCCTGATCCGGCCAAACCATTCCCACCGGCTTGCCTGCCAGAATCGCCATGTTTACGTCGTCAGTGTCGGTCAGACCTGCTTTTATTTCTCCATCGGCAACCTGATCTTTTACCACGGAATTTCCCTGGGCAATGATGACCTGATTGACTTTCAGATCCGCAAAAAACTGCTTTGCCTTTTCATCTCCCAACAGGCAGAAAATGGCTGCCGCATGGGTCGCTGTCGTGCCGAACAGGGGATTGGCCATGGCAAACTGACCTCTCCACTTTTCTTTTGTGAAATCAAATATGGAGCGGGGAATTTCCTCCGGCTTTACGATCTCCGTGTTGTAAATGATCACTCTGGCTCTTGCGCCGAAGCCGGTCCAGTATGTATCCGGGTCTTTGAAGCGTTCGGGAATCTCTGCGGACGAAGGCGAATCGTACGGACTCAGCAAGCCCCTGTTTTTAAGAACAATGATACGACTGTTTTCGTTGTTCCAGAACACATCGCACCGGGGATATTCCTTCTCCGCAATAAGACGGTTGACGATGCCGGTGGTCTTGGTGGCTTCCACGTCGTAAACGGCTCTGACCTTGATGCCGGTCCTTTTCTGGAAATCGCTGAGGATCGGCTCGGAATAAATTTGGTCGTGGGAGGTATATACGACCACCTCGTTTTGTTGGGTTTGGGTGCATCCTCCAGTAAAAAAAAGGATAAAAGTCGCAATAAATAGTTTAAGATGCATATTAAATACTCATCAGGAAAACTCATGGAGTTCAGTGTATTGTCATTTTTTTCGGAGCTTGCTGTGCCTTCAGTATCAATTCCAGTGCTTCTTTTTTTATGCTCTCCTCATCAACTTTCCGTCTTTTTTATCTTATGTTCCGATCATTTAATGGCTGGTACGATTTCGTTCTGACTGCTTTTTTTGCGCTGCATGGACAAGTCCCATTGATTCTTTCCAGGATTCAGCACAGAATGTTCTGAATTTTCCAAGTTTGTCCTTTACAGGAAGCAATGGCTGATCCGGTTTGGGATGTCCCGCGCTTAAATGATATTCGGTCAGAGCCATGATGTATTCCCATCTGCGTTCTTTCGGAATAATGACAGGGGGAAAACCTGATTTCAGGACAGGGATATTGGAAATCAGTCGTGCCATTCGTCCGTTCCCGTCATAAAAGGGATGAATGCGGACAAAGGAGATATGGAGTTCCGAATAGGCGCAAATCGCTTTATCTTCCGGAACCTCCTGTTTTATGTGTGAATTGAGAAGTTCCAGCCAAGCCTTCATCAGAACCGCCACATCTTTGGGGTGGGCATACTCAAACATGACCTGTCTGTCACCGTCTATCATGGATGTCCAGTTGGGTTCGACCTTCCATCTGCCCACGGGCTTGTAAACGTCAAAAATGACTTCGGTCTGAACTGCTTTGTGAAGGTTGAAAATATCCTCCTCACTGATTTTTGTTTCTCCCCTCACCAGATCATAAACCAGATCGATGGCTCTGGCATGTCCCACAACCTCCTGATGGTCTTTCAGAGGCTTTCCGGAAACGGTCAGTCCGTCTTCAATCACAAACGCTGTCTCACCGAGAGTGAGCGTATTGCCTTCTATGGCAGTCGAAGTGTGCGTCCAGAGGTTGCGGAGCTGGGCGATCAGTATTTTGCGAATGTCTTTGTCGAGTTGGTCGAGGAATTTCATAACTTAAATACTGTCTCCGGTAATCTCGGAATTACGGATCACCGCATTATGGTTTCTTTCAGAAAACACGTCTCTGCTTGTCATAATGCTTTCGGATAAATTTTTAAACGGCTTGCAATGCCTGCCCCAAAGCCACGAAGAAGCACGGATTTTCAGTGTTTCTTTGCTGATTGGTTATGCCTGCTGATATGATTCGGAAATCTTTTCTTTCAACCACAGTTCAACGAGTGTTTCAGCCGGGATTTGTTTTGATTCCGCAATTTCAGTGAGCCTGCCGGCAAGCAGTCCGTCAACAGGGATCAGAAACTCCTTCTTTCCGGTATTTGTGACTGAATCCGAAGATGTATTCCCGGGCCGGATTCCGGGAATGTTCAGGTCTGTTCTCACAGAAATCAGTTCGCCTATCTCCGGGAACCCTTGGGAGACAGCATAGTCATAAGCGGTGTCCTCAAAATTGTCTGTGATGAGAATGTCGGCTCCGTTGTCCAGCAGGAGGTTCACGATTTCCGCATCCCCGGACGATGCGGCCTCCATTAGCGGAGTGATGCTGTTGACTTCCGAAATGTTCACATCCGCTCCCCGGGTGATCAGAAGTCTGACAATATCATGATTCCCGGTGCTGACTGCCTCAAACAGGGCTGTGCGGCCGAGAAAATCTCTCGTATTGACAGGCACACCGCCGGCTGTTATTTTTGTGACTGTCTCCATGTCACCTGCCTCAATGGCATCAAACAGGCTTTCTGTTATTTCATCATTGGTCTTCATGAGTCGTCTCTATCCTTTCTCTTCCATTATGAAGGTTTTTCCGCACATGGCGAATCAGTCTGTTAATGTCTCTCCTCAGTTGGGGATGTATCTGAGACGGTTTCAGCAAGGCTTTCCTTTTATGCGATTTCACAAATCTGCCTGTGCCGCTGACTTTCGCAATTTCGCATTTGTCTTCCCGAAAGATATGAATGTGAAAACCGCCCTCTCCCTGTGCGACCTTGTTTGTATCTATTCTGTAGCTGTATCTCGGATCCGTGAATTGCCCTTCAACGCCTTTTGCGGATTTAACAACAGAGGGCAAGTCGAAGTATATTTTTTTCGGGTTCGTGTCGTCCGTATTTGGTGGTATCTTATTTATCCATTTGAAAATTTGCAGGCGTAATGCTGATTAAGGTCAGAATCAAAATTCCAGTGACGGCCTCTGTCAAAGCGAGCTCATTACGAGTGCAAATCAGCGCGATGCGTTCTTCCATGCGTACAGATATAAAAGTCGGAAAATACCTGCTTATGGGTGACTCCGTACAGACAAGAGCTAAAGCATTGCCTCATCTCCGGCAACGGGAACAGAGCGTTCCCAGGCCTGGGAATTGGGTGGAAGATGCCGATCCCACATCCTGATGACCTCATTGCATCTGTCGCTCAGGCCAGGCCACTTATCTGTGATATTATCAAATTTTCTGGTCATTTCCTCATGTGTGTCGTAAGGAAAAGTTTCCGACATGTTCAGAGCTACCCTGATGTTTGTTCCCGGCACTCATCAGAGATAAACAACCTCATCCAATATTATCTTCCCGATCTTGGGCTTCAATGCCTTTTTCATCACCAGATCCACCCGGATGCCGAGCAGTTCTGTCAGACGGTTCTTCAGGTGGACAAAGGCAATGAGACCGACGGCCCTCCGAAACCCGACCAGGATATCAATATCGCTTGATTCTTTCTGGGTCCCTCTCACATAAGAGCCGAAAAGGCCGATCTCTGTCAGTCCATACTCTTCTCCCAGACTGCCCCTATGATCCTTCAGCGTTTTTCTGATGTCTTTGATCTGTTTCATCTTCGTATTCCTTCAATATTTTTTCAAGCAGAGGTCTGAACAGGGGAATTTCTTCTGTTACCACTGTCCACACAGTTTCCGGGTCAACGCCGAAGTACCGATGAATGAGAATATCTCTCATCCCGGCCAGGTCTTTCCACGGAATTTCGGGATTCTGGCTTCTGAACTCATCCGGAACATGTTTTGCCGCCTCTCCGATTATTTACAAGGCTCTGATGACGGCAAATGCGGACTTGTCATCCTTTATGAATTCTTCATAATTCATCTTGGCGACAAACATCTGCGCTTTTTCCATGGCATCCGATATGTCTTTCAGATAATCTTCAAATTGCTCTTGCCATTAATTCTGTTTCCTCCTGTCTTTTCACCAAACTCATCAGCAGCTTCTATGCAGATGTGAAATGGCGGAAAATCCCTGCTTGTCGCTAATCCGTGGCATATCTGTCTACACGGATTGTGTGTAAGAAAAGGATTACGCACGACTGCAATAAAAATCCTTTATTACACACAATCCGTGTAGATGTGTAATGGCGGAAAATCCCTGCTTATCGCTAATCCGTGTAGATCCGACGGTTGTGTGAGATACGATTTCTGCTTCACGGCTCAGTGCTATTAATGTTCACTGAATTGTGGGGCAGAGATTGTTATGAAAAATCTGTTTCATCCGTGTTCCAGCTTCCGGTACACTGCATATCCGCTGTCTATATGACAGCAGTGATTATTTTAATATTTCCAATCACCTCAAAGTCTTTAGGATTATGGGTGATAAGAGGCAGGTCATGCTGGATTGCAGTGGCGCCTATCCACGCATCTTGCGGAGAAATGGGTCGTCCGGCAGCCTGACATTCGGCCCGTATTTTGCCCCATTGTCGGCATAATTCCATATCTGCCGGAAGAATCGTATAATTTTCTGCAAGGATTCTTTCCAACTGGCTCACCCGGCGACTCCCCCATTTACGGACTTCCGCCCATTGATATAATTCGGCAGCAGTCATCAGGGAAATCGCCAATATCCTGTTTTTCAGATATGGTTCATAAAGTACGCTTCGTGTGTCTTTTTTAAATAAAAAAGACACAATATTGGTGTCCAGTAAAACAATTTCCATCAGTCTCCCCCATCAGCTCTTCAGGCGGTCTTCCCGGCGCTGCTGATAAATGTATCCGATAATATCATCTGCTGATTCTTCCTCGGGCCAGAAATCAGCCGCCAGATTTGCGATGTCTGTCACAGGTTTTGTCTCCTGATTTTGTATAAGTTCATGAATGCTTGGGGATTTCTTAAAATCAGCAGTGGCAGCCGGTAATTTCGGGTAACGAATACGATATAAGGATCGGGAAAGACTGATGAGCAGTTCAAACTGTTCCGGAGGAGGCATCTTCCGGGCTTTCTCAATCAGTGTCTGTAATTCCTGAGTCATGGTTATTTTCCTTTCTTACATATTTAAATCAAATTCTGCTTAATCCGTCAGGAACACAGGGAAGCACTGAGATGCTCCCCTTGTCTCTTCATCTCCAATCATGGGCTGAAAACCCCCACTCCGCATAGACGGATTGTGTGTGAGAAAACTGACCACTGCAATAAAAAATCCTGATTATAACGGATTTAGGGGAGGCCTGTAAAGCCCCGTAAGGGCGGCATATTTGTAGCTACAAACATGCCGCCCCTACGGGGCTTGGATCGGAGCTTCCCCTAAATCCGTTATAATCAGAACATTTGTTATGGTGTCTGTGTCAAAAAGATACATTCCGTCCGAATCCCCCTTTTTCTCTTATTGAAGGAATATCAGTCAGAACTTCTCCGATTTCATCAAAATCATCCCATCTGCCCATGACAGATGCAAGCCCTTCTTCCTCTCCGATGATCTCAAAATTACGAATCACCGCATCGTATGTTTTTGAATCAGTCAGAAATGATGATTCACCTTCTGCCGTGTATTGTTCAATCTTCTCAATACATTCGGCGATGTGAAGCAAATAAAGTCGCTCGTCTTTCATAAGGGTACGGCCTCGTTTATGACTTGTTTACGGATATACCAGTGCAACCCCTCTTCTGTGACAACGTCCGCTTTGCTGCCGAGCATATCCTCCAAATCCTGAATCAGTGCGATGCGTTGCAGCAGGCTTCCTTCCATGTCCACCAGGAAATCCACGTCGCTTTCCGGGCGTTCCTCTCCCCGGGCATAAGAGCCGAAAACTCTCACGTTTTTTGCGCCGTGCCGATGTGCCACCTGAAGGATATGATCCCGTTTTTCTTTCAGCATTGCTAGCATGTCTGTTCATCCTCTTTTTTGATTTGTTGCAAGGATTAGCGATAAGAAAAGGATTTCACGCATGAGATGCCGAAAATCCGTGCAGATCCCCGCAGTTGCAGCGTGTGAGATGCGATTTCTGCTTTGCGGCTCAGTGGTGCTATATGTTGATTTTCTGTTTCTGATTCGGCATAATGACGTAATAATCTCATTTTACCTAAAATTCGTTAAGGATATGTTCCGAGAGGGGGCATCAGAATCAAACCCTGCAATGGATCGTTACGAGGCTCTGCCTCGTAACGCATATCGTGAGGCTCTGCCTCATTTACAGCAACAGGAGGCAGAGCCTCCGGGCAGGCATTCCCAGGCAGAGCCTGGGAACGAGGGATCCGCCCCTGCATTATATTGTTCTCACAGGATAAGAGCGAATCATCCTGTCAGCGGTTGCAATGGTCAGTTGGTGTTCAATTGCCTGACAGATCAGCATACGGTCAAACGGATCACGGTGGAGAGCTGGCAGCCGGATAAGATGAGCCACGCTACTTTCATCCAGCGGAAGAGACGAAATACCATGTCTCCTGCGCCGGGCAGGAAGATATGTGGCAGGCGGTTCCGGAAAAGACAGCTTTCCGATCTGATATTTTACAATGCATTCCCATACGGATACGGAACTCAGAAACACTTCGTTTCCGGGGTCTTGTATCTCATTACGGACAGATTCGGACAAACGTGTGTTCCCTTCAATATACCACAGGAATATGCAGGTATCCAGTAATAATCTCATTTCCCCTCAAACGCATCAAGTATGTGTTCCGGAAGAGGCGCATCAAAATCATCAGGAACATGAAATTCACCCTTGCAAAGCCCGAATGGTCTCGGTTCGGCAGCTTTTTTCCCAATATGCCTCAGTTCAAAAATCGGTCTGCCGTCACGGGTGACAATAAATGTTTCGCCGAACTCGGCGTGTTCAAGACAGGCGGGTAAATTATGTTTTATCTCGTCTAAATTTATATGAATCATAAAGCATCTCCTTGTCTGATTGGGCAAGTTCCGGTGATTTGATCAGTCATGTTAGGCGGCTTCAACTCTCTTTGATTTGTCTGTCTGTCGCCAATCCGTGATATCTACATGGATTATGGGTGAAGGATTAAAAGTTATCGACCGCAATTAAATCCTTTCTTGCACACAATCCATGCAGATGATGTGGAATGGCGGAAAATCCCTGTTTGTCGCTAATCCGTGGCATATCTACA
>Ga0190283_1001219_pt1 | contig 11997 bp, 10 predicted proteins | sample 48691801_MG_FD_161669 | JGI IMG/M metagenome (GOLD analysis project Ga0190283, IMG submission 161669) | Hydrothermal vent microbial mat bacterial communities from Southern Trench, Guaymas Basin, Mexico - 4869-18-0-1_MG | ecosystem: Environmental > Aquatic > Marine > Hydrothermal vents >...
AGAATTGGTCGGAATTCTGAGTATCCTCGACTTGATCGAGGCGGTGCGTCCAGCATACCTCTCAGCGCCGAAACCATCCATGGCCGACAGCATGCAATACTCGCCCATGTTCTGGGCAGGGCTTTTTACCGCCCAAGCTAAAGGACTTGTTAACAAGAAAATTAGAGACGTGATGGCTGATGCGCCTCTCAGCATCGATCAAGATACGAATCTCATGGAGATCGCCAACTTAATCTTCACTGAAAGGATGAGGCGGATGGCCGTAACCCGGGAGGGGAAGGTAATCGGCGTGGTCAGGGAACAAGAGATATTTTTCGAGATGGCCAAGATCATATTGAAGGCCTGATCACACTGCTGTGGTTCATTTGGCCATGACAGGAATGGCCGACAATTCAATCAAATTATAAGAGGTGAGGTGAAAAAATGACCAAAGCAAAACCGAAAGCCACCGGATATGACAAATATGTAAACTGGAAGCTCTTCATTATTCCAGTCGTTCTATTCTTTGCTATTCTGATTTTACCGACCCCCTACGGGATGAAGGATGTGGGGACCGAGATCCAGGTGGGACCAACCGCCGTGGTTAATTTTTTTACAACCGAGCTGTTTGGCGAAAAGAGTTCGGATGCCTCCCAATGGAAACTCCTTACGGCCCAGATCATGGAAAGGAATATGAGGATGGGGGCCCTTTCCAGTGATCGGTTTCTAAAACGAGACCTCAAGTGGTGTAAGAAATACAAGATCCAGGCGGATGCCGCAAATCTGACAAAGTCCCACGCCTTTATCATTGAGGATGTTAGCGATAAGGCCTTTGTTGACCTTATGAACAAGTCCGTGGAACTCCGGAAGGAAGGCCTCAAATATGAGGACCTGACCGGGAAGGACTTGAAAGCAGCGGACAAGGGGGCATGGCAAATCAAGGTTGCAGTTGCCATGATGGTCTTTGTGGTCTTTTGCTTTATGACGGAGTGCATTCCTTTGCCGGGTGTTGCGTTCTGTATCGGGCTTATCCTCGTATTCACCGGTGTGGTAACCAGAAAATATGTGGCCATGCTCTACTGGTCCGACGCCTGCTGGTTTATCATGGGGAGCCTCATGTTTGCGGCTGCCTTTGTCAAGACAGGGGTGGACAAGAGGATGTGCCTCATGATGTTCAAAAAACTGGCAGTGCCAAACATAAAATGGGTCACACTCATCTTTTTTGTAATTATTTCGCCCCTCGCGGCATTTATCTCTGACCATGCCCTGGCCGCCATGTTTCTCCCCATAGGGATGCTCCTTTACCAGAACAGCCTCACCGACGAACTCCCCGAGGACAAGGAATTAGCCAAAATGCTCATGATAGCCATTGCCATGGCCTGCAACATAGGCGGCCCGGGGGCCCCCTCGGGCGGCGCCAGGAATGTGATCATGATGACCTATCTGAACGATATGTTCGGTTTTGATATCGGCTACTTCCAGTGGGTCACCTATTGTTTTCCATTCGTTTTAGTAATGATACCGGTTACATGGGTTATGGTGAACTGGCGGTTCAAGCCCCGGATCACCTCCCTTGCCCCTGCCATGAAGCACCTGCAAAATGAGATCGGGAAGATGGGCAAATGGAACAGCAAGCAGATATGGGCGCTCATCATTTTTGTTGTGATGGTGTACGGGTGGTTTACGGAAAAGGTCTTCTATAATATGGGCATCTATCCCGTTCGTCTCGGTATCGGCGTAATAGCGGTTGCCGGCGCCGTCGCCTATCTCCTCGCAGGGGTGGTGAACTGGAGGGACTACCAGGAAAGGGTAGACTGGGGCGTGGTCTGGCTCTATGCCGGCGCCATAATATTCGGCCGGACATTAGACAGCACGGGAGCCGCCTACTGGTTGGCAAGATCAGTGATTGACGGTCTGGCCCCACTTGGAATGGATTCGGGGATTCCTCTCATGGCCACGTCAAACGGTCTTACGGCCATCCTTACCAATCTCATGGCTGACGGACCTGCTGCCGCGGCCGTAGGTCCCATCGCCCTGAACATGGCGGGTCTTGTCCATCCGGGATCCACCTTCCTGCCATTCATGGCCATGGGGACGGCAATTGCTTCATCTTTTGCCTATTGCCTGATCATCGGGACGCCACCGAACGCCATTGTCTATGCGAGCGGGTACCTTGAGCCCAAGGACTATCTCAGGGTCGGTATACCCATGTGGTTTTTTGCAAACATCCTTATTGTCCTGCTCACTGCCGTATACTGGAGTACCAGGGGGTTTGCCGGGTTGCCGGGATTTTAGAGGGACTGATGTCGGAGATCAGAGGTCAGAAGTCGGAAGACGGAGAGAGGTTTAACCAATGGAAGAACTTAATGAGGATAAAAGCAAAAAGAAGACATTCTTTTATTCAAAGGGCGTCACCTATTTTACCAAGAAAACGGAGAGGACCCTGTTTTTCATCCTGACAATAATCATGCTTATATGGGGTATTTTGATAAAGTTTGGAACATTTTGATTGGCGATTGTCGATTGATGATTGTTGATTGAAGGAAAGAGGCGATTGGCGCACCCTTTTCAATTAAATTGGAGCAGAGCAATCGTTAGTCGAATCACCAGAAAACCCATATAAAATTGACAGCCATATTCATTCGAGTGATAGGACTATCAATGCTTGACTCTAAGAGCACAAATCAGACATCAATCAAGCCCGCTCTCCCTCTGGTCAAGAGGGAATCTCCGCTTAGTTCCAGCAATCCTCAAACAATCAACAATCAACAATCAATAATCAATAATCGTTTTACCTTTGGGTTTTACTTCCAGGCGTTGACGAAGATGTTAAGTTCGCCGAGCCGGTTTTATGGCAAACTGCCTGATGAGACCGGTTTCCGGCAGCCGCTCTGCTTCCTGATTGTGTCCAGTCTCTTCTTTGCCGGTGCGAGCCTTACCACCATCAGCGAAAACCAGATCCTCATTGGCGGGATATTATTGGTGAATGCCATTGCCATGCCTTTTGTGACGGCCGGTATTAGTTTCCTTGTAATCACCATGTCAATGGGGAAACGCGTAACCTTTGCAAGGCTATTCTCGATATACGCCTATGCAAGCGGCGTTACCCTGTTGGCATCCTGGATACCTCTATTTGTATGGCTGACCGAGCCGTGGAAATGGATACTCATAGTAATCGGGCTGGTCAGAGGATGCGGTTTCAGATGGATACAGGCAATCTTGGTTGTTGCTGTTTCTATTTTTGTCGTGGTCCTGTTTTTCTGGTCTCTTGGCCCGGTGATTGTTCAGATCAGGGGGATCATGGGATAATCAAAAAAAGGGCATTCGGGGTTGAAAACAGAGCTTCAAACTGGAGAGGAAAAAGCTGTTATGGAGATAAGGTGGCTATTGGCGATATTGATGGTGGCCGGCATTTTACAATTTTGTGTTCAACCGGCGTCAGGCGCTGTAAGCAACGAGGAACTTCTTAAACGGCTCAACGACCTGAGTACGACCATTCAGAAGCAGCAACAGGAAATAGAGAGGTTAAAACAGGAACTTAAGAAGCATGGGGAATCCATAGACAAGGCCAAAGATGAGCAAAAAAAAGAGATCAATAAGGCGGTCAAGGCTGAAACAAAGGAGGCTGAAAAATTGTGGCGTGACAGCCTTCCCAAATGGACCGAGAGGATAAGGATCTCTGCCGATCTGAGACTCCGTTACGAACGGATCTGGGACCGGCACATGTTGACTCAAGATGGGGCCGATGCAAAACAGCAGGCCCGTGACAGGGGTAGAATCAGGGCCAGAATCTTTTTAGACGGCAGAATCACGGACGAGCTGAATACCCATTTTATGATAACCACCAATATGGATAGCCATCAGGAGGCCACCACCACCAACCAGACATTTACAACCGATTTCAATGACAAGCCGATTTATCTCGCCAGGGCCTATGCCGACTACAAGCCGAACTGGCTTAAGGGATTAAACCTTGGGGCCGGCAAGTTCAGAAAGAACTTCTACCATACGGACATTATGTGGGATCCTGACGTAAATCCCGAAGGTGTGTACGAGATGTACAGGTACGTGGGATCAAAGATCTTTCAGCCCTTTATTTACCTGAGCCAGATGGTGGTCAATGAAAACAACACCGCTCCTGATGCCATGCTCTATCTCAACCAGGCAGGCTTCGACTGGAAGGTCGGGCCGGTTAAATGGACCCTGGCAGGGAGTTATTATAGCTGGAGCAATCTCAATAAATCGAAATGGCTTCATACAGGAGAGTATAAAAAGGGCGGAGGAAATACATTCATAACGGACAGCGCCGGGAATATCATATACAAATATAAGTATAAGCTCTGGGAAGCCTACACAAATTTCAGATTCAAGGTAGGGCCCTACCCCGCAAGAGTCTGTTTTGACTATATCCATAATGCAGCTGATGGGGTGCCGAGTGATGAATCCAATGCCTATTGTGGCTTCTTCAAGATCGGCAGGGACAAGAAAAAGGGTGATTACTCCCTCTACTACAAGTATGCCTATATAGAACAGAATGCCGTTGTGGGGTCCCTGAATGACCAGGACTTTTACGGCGCCAACCGAAAAGGGCACAAAGTTGCGCTGAAATACCATCCGTTTAAATATACGACCCTGAGGTTCGCCTTTTTCTATACAGACCCGGTAACTACCTGGAAGAAAGAGGGTAATCCTCTCTGGAACGGGGACCGGTACAAAATGCATGAAGACAGACTCCAGATGGATTTTATCTTTAAGTTCTAATCCACACCCGCAAAGCCTGGAAATCAGGCTCTTACCCCAGGGTGGGCCCTATCAGGGCCCACCTCCTCTCTGACCGAGGACATATTAACTCGTGTCGATCCATAAATGGCTATTTTCCGCAATCTCAGCGTCAGACTCAAATTTTAATCCTCGAAATACTTCATTGTATTCCTGTGGTTAAAATCTTCGTCTTCCTTGATCTTGCAAAAACTATCTCATTTCTGGATGGACACCATCTCAAACAGGTACCGGCTGATTTTTTCTGTAGTCATGCACACCTGAAAAGCGATCAAATCCCCTCTAAGAACTCCCTTTATTAGCCTCTGTCTCGCTCTATTAAATTATGTCAAATTAAGTCATTATACGCGATTACTTGGCTTCCTATTTTTTACATATTGGTTGCGTTTGAAATAATAGTAAAAAGAGCAATTTGAACGATTTTACTTGCATTGAGTTTTTTTTCAAGCAATAATACGTGTAATTTTTCACAAAGTAACTGGAGGTTAAAATTCTGAGGGGAGGTAATCGATGAAAACAATAGGCGTAAAGGAGCTGATGGTGCCTCTTGAGGATTATGTAACGATTTCAGAGGAAGCCACGCTCTTTGAGGCAGTCTCAGCCTTGGAGAAAGCCAGAGATGAGATTGACAGGACACGGTATCAGGACCTTCACAGGGCGGTACTGGTCAGTGACAAGGATAATCGGATCGTCGGTAAAATCGGCATGTTAGACATGCTTAAGGCCCTGGAACCCAGGTACAGAGAATTAGGAGACCCGGGTAGACTCTCCCGGGCGGGTTTCAGCGTACAATTCCTCCAGTCCATGCTGGACCACGCGTCTCTGTGGTCCAGTCCCCTCAAGGACCTCTGTTCTAAAGCAGCCACTCTTAAAGTGAAAAACTTCCTTAACGCCCCAACCGAAGGGGAATACGTGGAAGAAAGCGCCGGTTTAGATGAGGCGATACATCAATTGCTCATGGGTCATCACCAATCACTTCTTGTGACCAAAGACAAAAATATCGTGGGAATATTGAGGGTCTGTGATGTGTTTTTAGAGGTCTCTAAAACCATGAAGACCTGTAAACTCTAACACCGTATCTATTTATAAACTTGTCAAACGGTTTTGATATGATGAAAGGAGGATTTTCTGAATGAGTCACGAAATGGAACATGCAGCTGGTGGGGGCGGGATCATGGCCAATAAATTGCTGTGGATCTGCCTTGGGGCCGGAATCTTTATCCTGATTGCCTTTATATTGCCCACTCCTCAAACATTGGTGGAGATAGTTCAAAAATACGGTTTTGCCGAAAAAATGATGGAGTGGGAGGTGGCGCACAGCGTTGCTGACGCCGCCCATAAGACCATGATTGTGCTCGGCATTATTCCGATGGCCATCATCTTCTTTGCCACCGAGGCAATCCCCATCGGATTGACCGGTATCCTGATGCCGGTCCTTGCCTACTTCCTACACCTTCTTCCCCGCAGCATGATCGGAAAGACCTTTGCGGGCGACGCGCCCATGTTCCTCTTAGGGGTCCTGGCCATGGGTGTTGCCGTTGTTGACGTGGGACTGCACAAACGATTGGCAAGCTGGCTCTTAGGCTGGACCAAAGGCTTCATGGTCCCTGTCTTTGTCCTGTGCATCAGTATGTCCATGGTGGGTTCTTTTATATCGGCCCACGCCATGTGCGCCTTTATGACACCGGTAATGGCCGCGGTTTATTTCGGCGCTGTATCGGCCAAGAGTAATGGGGGTAAGATAGAGCATGATCCTGCCCTGGCAAAGTTCTTGCTGTTCGCCCTCTGTTTTTCCCTGAATGTGGGCGGGGTGGGATCGCCCGCAGCCGGCGGCCGTAACGTGATCATGATGGGGTTCTGGAGCGAATACAACGTCTCAATGGACTTCTTCACCTGGATGAAATACGGGTTTCCCATTGTTCCGATACTTGGATTCATTGTTGCTGTTTATATGCTCCTGCTCTTTGGCAGAAAGATCAAGACCAAAGACCTTACGCCCGGTTTGGTCGCCATCAAGGAAGAAACCAGGAAAATGGGCAAGATGACCTACCCGGAGTACGTCACTTTCGGAATGCTCATCCTTATCCTCGTGCTGTGGATCGTTGGCGGGGAAGAACTCGGTCTTGGAGGACCCGCACTCCTGGCCCTTCTCATACCTGTCATTTTCAAAACCACTGACTGGAAAAAGATCTTGGGAGGCATATCCTGGGACGCATGGTTCATGTACTGCGGGGCCTTGACCTTAGGCGCCCTTCTCAAAGAAAGCGGCGCCGCCATGTGGCTGGCCCAGAGCTTTCTGAAGATCCTTTCCGGTGTGGATATGAACCATGGCTATGGTTTATGGGTTGGGCTCTCCGCTCTATCCGGACTGATGACCAATTTCATGTCTGATGCCGGTACAACAGCCCTTTTAGGCCCGATCGTTATTCCCATGGGGATCATGACAGGTGTTGAGGGGGAACCCTGGGCAGTGGGCCTGGCCGTGGCATTTGCCACCTCTTTTGCCCATTTTCTCATCGTCGGAACCCCGAATAACGCCATTGTCTACGGCTTAGGGACCTACCCGGATACGGGTGAGAAGATGATTCATCCCATGGACTTCATAAAATACGGCTTTGTTCTCTTTCTCCTCTCCATGGCCGTGCTCTGGGTCTTTGAATTCTTAGTGGTTTACCAGATTGTCGGCTTTCCTGAGGGCATTCTTGAGACGGCTAAGAGCGCTATGGATGCAGGTATGAAGTAGGTTGTGGGTCCTAATTTCAAGTTTCGAGTATCACGTATCAAAGGAGGGAAATGACAATGATGAACCCATTGGTTTTATTGGTGGATGATGAAGTCCCTTTCGTGGAGACCATGACCAAGCGTTTGAAAAAAAGGGATCTTGTTGTAAACACGGCCTACAGCGGACAGGAGGCGCTGGACATCTTAGACAAACACCGGAATACTGACGTCGTTATTTTAGATGTCAAAATGCCGGGCATGGACGGTATTGAGACCTTAGAGAAGATCAAAAAGTCATACCCCCTGACCGAAGTTGTCATGCTTACCGGTCATGCTACAGTAGAATCCGCAATCGAAGGGATGAAGAAGGGGGCCTATGATTACCTGATGAAACCGTGCGATATTGAACAGCTAATGCAGAAGGTGGAAGAGGCTACCCAAAAAAAGCGGATACATGAGGATAAGATCAGGGAAGCCAAAGTGAAAGAGGCCATGTCAATGCACGGCCTTGAGTAGCAAACCTTTAACTCCGATATAGGTTTTAACATTAATTGTTTTGGGGACGCAGATTTCCGCAGATAAGCGCAGATAATTAAAAATAAAAAATCAGATATAATCTGCGTTCATCTGCGTCCAAATTCTTTTTCTTAAGTAGTATAGCGCCGTGAATTTGTGCGGCTTAAGATATGAAGCGGAGTATTGCCTCGCTAATTGTGTCTAATGGAACGTGCCATGGCCCAGGATAAAAGCACCCATACAGGGTATTACGGTTCTTTGACCAGGAACATGCTCCTGACCATTATCATTGCTGCGGTCTTGCCTATGATCGTGGTTAGCAGTATCATCCTTTACCAGTTCGACACCTCCTACCACGAAAAAGTCTACGCCCACTTAGAAGAGTTAGTCCTCAAGCATAAACAAAATATTGACAACTTCCTGAAAGAGAAATTAGGCGATATCCGCTTATTGGCAATGACGTTTAGCTTTGAAGAGCTGAGTAACGAAGATTTCTTGGGGGACAGACTGGAAGCACTGCAGCAGATATTTGGCCCGGTGTTTGTGGATTTAGGCGTGGTGAATGCCCAGGGCATCCAGGTGGCCTATGCAGGCCCGTTCAAATTGGGAAGGGCCCTCTATTCTACGGCGGACTGGTTTCAAGAGACTATCAAGAGCGAAAACTTTATTAGCGATGTTTTCTTGGGTCTCCGCGGACTCCCGCACTTTATTGTGGCGATTAGAGAGAACCATAATGGGGAATCATGGATATTGAGGGCAACCATCGACTTTGTGGCATTTAACGACCTTGTAGAGAATATCCGCATTGGAGAGACCGGATTTGCCTATATCCTGAACAGGGAGGGAGAGCTTCAGACAAAGACACTTATTGAGGAGATCCCACCCATGGGCCCTTGTGCGGATTTTGTGGAAGGCGGGGTGGAGGCTAAAGACAAAACAAGGATTTTAGAGAGGAAAGATGAATTCGGGGAAGAGGAAATTTACGTGACAGCCTGCCTCAAGGACGGGAACTGGCTCCTGGTCTTCCGTCAGAGGGCTTCGGATGCCTTTTCAGAGCTTTGCAGGACAGTAAGACTCGCCATTGCCTTTATGCTTTTGGGCGTTTTAGGTATCGTGGCTACAGGTTATTTTCTGTCAAGAAGAATGGTCAATCGCATTGCGCAATCAGATCAGGAAAAGGAGCTGATTACCGAGCAGGTGGTCGAGACAGGTAAATTGGCTTCGGTCGGCGAATTAGCTGCCGGTATTGCCCATGAAATCAATAATCCGGTCGCCATTATGGTTGAAGAAGCGGGTTGGATAGAAGATCTCTTAGAAGAAGAGGAATTCAAAGATGGGGAAAACCTGAGTGAATTCCAGCGGGCGTTACAGCAGATCCGGACCCAGGGCAGACGTTGCAAAGAAATAACCCACAAACTTCTCAGTTTTGCAAGAAAAACCGATTCCCGGATCCAGGATGTCCAACTGAATGATCTTGTTGAGGAATTGATCGCGCTCTCCGCACAGAGGGCAAAATTCTCCAATGTGGATATTAATGTGAATCTTCAGGAGAATCTGCCCACCTTACACGTGTCCCAGACTGAATTGCAGCAGGTTTTCCTCAACCTGATCAACAATGCCCTCGATGCCATGGAAAAAACGGGCGGGACTTTGAACGTGTCTAACGGGTTAGAGGGGGATTATATCGTAGTGGAGGTGGCGGATGATGGCCCCGGAATTCCAGGGGCCAATCTTGCCAGGATATTTGATCCATTTTTTACCACAAAACCAGTTGGGAAAGGGACTGGTCTCGGGTTGTCCATCTGTTACGGGATAATCAAAAAAATGGGTGGAGATATTGAAGTCCGAAGCACCGTCGATGCCGGGACCACCTTCAGTGTAAAGATTCCAATTCCAGAGAATGAACGAACAGAAGCTTGATTTTCAGCTATGCGCCTATGGAAAATTATTCTCCAACCGCGCTTATGAGGGCCAGGATTATGTCAGACAGGGGCGACGTCCAGGAGAAAATAATCAAAGTCCTTCTCGTAGATGACGAAATAGGGTTCGCTGATATCTTAACCAAAAGATTGGGCAAGAGAGGTATGGCAGTAACACCTGTTTACACAGGAACCAAGGCGATTCAGACAATCAGGAAACACGATTTTGATGTGGCGGTCCTGGACCTCAAGATGGAGGATATGGACGGCATTGAGGTCCTCAAGATCTTCAAAAAGGCATACCCCGAAATGGAGGTCATTATGCTCACCGGTCACGGTTCGGAACAGGCCGCAAGGGAGGGTATTGAGTACGGAGCCTTTGATTATCTGACAAAGCCATGTGAGATGGAAGACCTGGTAAAGAAGATTCGCCAAGCTGCTCATCGAGGGGGGTGACTCAACTGGAAGAAGTCAGCGTTTTGTTAGTAGATGATGAGGTGGAGTTTGTTGATACATTGGCGAAACGAATGAAAAAGCGCAAGCTGAAGACCTCCAGCGTCAACAGTGGTGAAGATGCGCTTGAATTCTTAGACCGACATCCCACGGACGTCGTTATCCTTGACGTTAAGATGCCGGGCATCGACGGCATCCAGACCCTGAGAGAAATCAAGCAACAATATCCTTTGGTTGAGGTGATCATGCTCACCGGTCATGCCAATGTGGAGGTTGCAATTCAAGGTATGGAGATCGGCGCCTTTGACTACCTCATGAAACCTATGGCGATTGACGATCTCGTGTACAAGATCCAAGACGCCTACAAGAAAAAATCCTTCCAGGAAAAGAAGATAGGTGAGCGGGTCAGGACGTCTACAGGCTGAAAGCCGAAGGAAAAAAGGCCTCACGCAAAGGCGCAAAGCTCGCAGAAAAAAACATTTACCCGGTCAGGGATCTCTGACTGGGATAAAGAAATATTTACATGAAACTTAGCGTCTTAGCGCCTTTGCGCGAGTAAAAAATTAACATTAATCAGGGGAAGGAGTGATTTTGAAATGAGTTTCTTCAGAGAGTGGGGAAAATTTATGATGATGGGTGCGAGGGCACATGCAAGGTGGGAGATTGATGTATCCAATACCATACTTGGAGACAAAAAACGCCTCATCATACTTGGGTTGCTTACCGTCCCGATAATATGGGGGGGCATTGCATTTGCCGAACAGATCGGCACTGCTTTGCCCGAATTGTTAGGAGGCAAAAAGGCATACAGCCCGGCCTTTTACAGCACCGGGATCTTTATCGTATCCATACTTATCGGATTGGGTGCGGGTCTGATCACCGGATGTATCGGGGCCGGTGGCGGCTTTATTATAGCTCCCGCCCTGATGAGCGCGGGCATCAAAGGGATTCTCGCGGTGGGAACAGACCTTTTCCACATCTTTGCCAAGGCAATCATGGGGAGCGTAATCCACAGGAAATTGGGGAACGTCTCTGTCCCCCTTGCTGTTGTTTTCCTCATAGGCGCCATTATCGGGGCAACATTCGGAGGATTGATAAACCGGGTGCTTTACGAGATCAACCCTGTGCTAAGTGACGCATTTATCACGACGATTTATTCCCTTATGTTAGGATTCTTAGGCATCTACGCCATGACAGACTTTCTCAAGGCGAGAAAGGCCGACAAAGGCGACGCCCCCCATGGCGGTGGAGATGCCCACGGGGGAAAGGTAGAAGGAGCGGAAATGGGCAATCTGCCCAAGAAACTCCAGGCCATGAAAATCCCTCCCATGATCAGATTTGATGCCGAAATTATCCCCGGAGGGAGGAGCATTTCGTGGGTGTTTTTAGTCCTGAGCGGTGCGCTTGTGGGGCTTGCAGCGGGCATTATGGGGGTCGGCGGCGGGTTTCTGACCTTTCCCATTTTTGTTTATATGTTAGGTGTCTCCTCCATGACCACAGTAGGGACAGACATCTTCCAGATCGTCTTTACTGCAGGATATGCGGCCATAAGCCAGTACGCCATCTACGGGTTTATCTTCTACACCCTGGCTATGGGCATGCTGTTAGGATCGTTATTGGGTATCCAGAT
>Ga0190283_1001222_pt1 | contig 11965 bp, 10 predicted proteins | sample 48691801_MG_FD_161669 | JGI IMG/M metagenome (GOLD analysis project Ga0190283, IMG submission 161669) | Hydrothermal vent microbial mat bacterial communities from Southern Trench, Guaymas Basin, Mexico - 4869-18-0-1_MG | ecosystem: Environmental > Aquatic > Marine > Hydrothermal vents >...
CGAGTTTTCGAAAGCATGCTCACTGCCTGGTGAGAAAGCACAACGCAGAGCCTGGACAGGGAGCAAAGCCCCGCAGGGCGTGACCTGAAGCATGCATCTGCGGCGTTACGAGCCTTGGCAATGGAATAACCATTGCGCTGCAACTCGTGCCTTACAGCTGCACGCTTCAGGTCACGCAGAGACCGCAAGCTATTATTAGAGCTGCCCTAAAGCCAATACTAATGCATTTCCTGGATAGCGACCATGTTCGTCACTGTGGCTCTGAATATGAGGTGCTCGCCGAACGTTAATTTGTTTCTCCGACGAACCTTCATCAGAAGTGGTTGATGTTTGATAGACAGGCTGAGTTTGATATTGGTTATCGCCGTGTGAAGCCTGTCACGAATCTATCGTAATAACAATTTTAAGGAGTACTAACAGCAAGTCATCCTTGACAGTGATGGTAGTACTGCGCTATTTCATTCTAAACAGTAATAAAATGTAAAGCCGATCTATAAGGTCAAATAACATTAATAAATACCAATCGGCAACAAAGCAGTCTGGAGGATGAATGAAAGCACTTTTGGGAATGGTATTTATAGTCGTAAATATCCTGGCTGATATTTAATGTCAGCACAAAAACCTGTGATTAATGCAATGCCTTTACCAGGTCATAGCGATATCAGTTCGTATGAACAAATATTGGGTGACCGTTTTGTAAACGCAGGCAGGCTTAGTGCTGTTGATCTTGAGCGCGCCCGGCGTTTGCAGTCAGAGAATGATGAAGGCCTGGCTAAAATTCTGGTCAAGTCAGGGTTGGTGTCTGAGCAAGATGCTGCCGCTGCCCTGGCAGATTTGCTTGGCTTAGCGCTAACCAGACCAGATGATTACCCCGATTTACCTTTAATGGAAGACAGCTTTTCAGCCAGGTTTCTCAAGCATAAGCAGGTTATTCCAGTCAGTACGCACGGTGACGAGCTCATTATAAGCATCGCTGACCCATTCGATCATTACATAATTGAAGCAGTTCGTATGAGCAGCGGCAGGACAGTGAACTGTCAGGTCGGGTTGCCCTCAGAAATTGACGCTGCGATTGAACGCCTCTATGGCGCCGGCAAATCACAAATGGATCAGATTGTCGAAAGCGTTTCTGCAGTCGAGGATCAGGAAACGCAGGCGGATATCGATCACTTAAAAGATCTTGCCAGTGAGGCGCCGGTTATTCGTCTGGTCAATCTGGTGATTGAGCGTGCAGTCCAGGAGCGGGCGTCAGACATTCATATAGAGCCTTTCGAAAATCATTTAAAAGTTCGTTACCGGGTCGATGGAGTGTTGCATGAAGTAGAAGCACCGCCACAACAGTTTTCAGCAGCTGTTATTTCACGAATTAAAATTATGGCGAAACTGGATATTGCAGAACGTCGTCTGCCACAGGATGGCCGTATGAGGCTGCGTGTCCAGGGCAAGGATATTGATCTGAGGATATCAACTGTACCGACTCTGCATGGTGAAAGCCTGGTTATTCGTTTGCTTTATAAAGACGGGGCCGTACTCGATTTTGAGACCCTGGGTTTTTCCAGACAGCTGTTGAAGAAATTCTTGAAAGCTATACACAGACCTTACGGAATTATCCTTGTGACAGGCCCGACGGGGAGCGGTAAAACGACAACGCTCTACGCTGCGTTGAATCAGCTCAATGATGCCACACAAAAAATTCTTACCGTGGAAGACCCGGTTGAATACCAGTTAACAGGTATCAACCAGATTCAGGTTAAACCACAGATCGATCTGACGTTTGCACGTGCATTACGTTCTATCGTACGCCAGGATCCTGACATTATCATGATCGGCGAAATGCGCGATCAGGAGACCGCGCGCATTGCAGTGCAATCGGCTTTAACCGGTCATCTGGTGCTTTCAACTTTACACACTAATAATGCGGCCAGCAGCATCACCCGCATGCTTGATATGGGTGTAGAAGATTATCTTGTTACCACTGCGGTTTATGGCGTACTTGCCCAGCGTCTGTTGCGAAAACTCTGTCAGCACTGCCGTCAATCCTATGAGGCCTTGCCAGAGCTGGTTGAGACAACCGGACTGGGCAAGTTGACAACAGATGAACCGGTAATTTTATATAAAGCGGCAGGCTGTGAGCATTGCCGCGGCACTGGCTACCAGGGTCGAACGGCTATTATGGAAATGCTGTCGCTTTCAGACGCCATCCGAAAACTTATACTCTCACACGCTGACGCTGCCACCATTGCTGAGCAAGCCAGATCAGAAGGCATGCAAACTCTGTACGAAGACGGATTGACAAAGGCATTGGCTGGAATAACGAGCATTGAAGAAGTTTTACGCGTGACCCAGGAGTCCTGAGGTGATGCGTAAATTTCATTACGAGGCGATCGATAATCAAGGTCAGTTGCTGGAAGGAGAGATACAGGCAAAAAGCCGCTCCGCAGCAATTGAAGATTTACTGGCGCGTGGACATACACCTATCGACGCCAGGGAGATTGGAGCGACAAGGTTGACATCATTGTTGCCACGGCGGTCAAAACCGCGTTTGAATCTACTGCGGTTTACACGTGATCTGAAAAATCTACTAACAGCGGGTGTGCCGCTGGAAGCAGCTATTGAAATGCAGCTGGAATTACTCGACGAGCAAGTTGCGATCAGTGTTTTGCAACAGTTGCTGGAAGATTTACGTAGCGGTGATCCGCTCTCCGAGGCAATGGCAAAACAGCTCGAAGTGTTTGGCCCTTTTTATATCAGTTTAATTCGTGCGGGAGAAGCTGGTGGTTCGCTGGAAACCATACTTGCCGATCTGGAAGAGTACCTGGAGCAGCGTCATCAACTCAGAAGCAGCGTAGTAAGTGCACTGGTTTATCCAGCCATATTAATCGCTGTAACTATGGTCTCTCTAGTGATTTTGATGGTGTTTGTGGTGCCGAAATTCACTCAATTATTTGAAGACATGGGTGCAGAGTTACCGCTTCCCAGTAAAATTGTTTTTGCGATCGGTGAAGGACTACAAGCCTATGGCTGGGTTTTGATTTTACTGCTGGTCGCTGGCGTTTTTCTGTTTAGATATTTTTCAGGTCAGCCGGCTTTTAGAGCCTATATGGATCGATTAATTATGCGCCTGCCATTAGTGGGTGACCTTGTGCAAAAGATGCAAATCACTATCTTTGCACGTGCTCTGGGCACTTTGTTATCGAATGCTGTGCCGTTGCTGTCTGCGTTGGCAATTGTTAAAGATACATTCACCAGAAAGCCTTATCGTGATGCCATGAATGTCGTTATTGAAGAGGTTGAACAAGGCAATGGTTTAAGCCAGCCTATTGCCCGCAGTGAATATTTTCCCAGGCTGGTTTCGCATTTACTCAAGGTGGGGGAAGAAAGCGGAAAACTCGATTTTACCCTGTTTGAGCTGGCAAGAATTTATGACGAGGAGGTAAGAACGGCTGTAAAAAGAGTGCTTTTGATTATTGAGCCTGTAATGATTATTGGCCTTGGTATTGTTATCGGCGGCGTCATTATGTCGATCCTGATGACGCTGTTAAGCGTGAATGATTTTGCACTCTGAAAAAGTCATGCTGATGCCTCGGTTTTATTCCCGTCATTCTCATGCAGGATTTACATTACTGGAGATGATGGTTGTGGTTGTTTTACTTGCCCTGACGATGACGCTAATACCTCCCTTGTTCTCAACAGGCGTATCGAGTGCAGAATTAAAAAGTGCCGCACGCGAACTGGTTGCCGGTCTACGTCAGGTTCGAGGTCGGGCCATTGCCAAACAAGAGGAAACAATCTTTTTAATGGACGTGGATCAGCGTAGTTATCGACTTAAGGAAGAAGGTCGTTTTTCATCATTGCCGAGTGCGCTCGATATCAGGTTAACAACCGGTCATACCGAAGTACGTGATGACAAGCTGGGTGGCATCCGTTTCTTTCCAGACGGCAGTTCAACGGGTGGGCAAATTCAACTGAGCAATCATCAACGGGAATATCGCGTTGACGTGGAGTGGCTTACCGGGAAGGTGACGCTCAGTGAATAGAAACAGCCGCGCTTATCAACTTGCACAAGGGTATACCTTAATCGAGGTGCTAGTTGCCTTTTCGATTTTATCGCTATCGCTGAGCGTTATTCTGCTGGCAATAACCACTGGTTTAAGAAACAGCAAAATAACCCGGGATTACAGTTATGCAATTACTCTGGCAGACGCGAAGCTGGCGGAAATGAGTGTTCGTGAACTGTCTGAAGCACAGCAACAGCATGGTAATTTTAATGAACGGTTTAGCTGGCAGACTGAAGTCCAGCCATATTCTGTCTATCAATCAGGCAATCAGAATTTACCCCTGAGGGCTTATGAAGTTAAAGTCAGGGTTGCATGGCCACAGGGCGATGAAAACCGGGAAGTTATTCTATCAACACTGCGCATAGGCAGGCCAGATTAGTGTCGATGAATTCCACAGAAAAATCAGCACGTGGCTTCACACTGGTGGAATTGATGATTGCCATTACCCTGGTATCAATGATGATGGTGATGGCCTACTCGTCGTTTCATTTAGTAGCCCGTGGCTGGAATGCTGTCGAAGATGTGAGTGACTCGACAGATGAACTGCGAATTGTTCACTCGTTTTTATATCGACAGTTATCACAGGCAAGACCATTGTTTCACGCCGAAGCCGGAAAAGTTCAGTTGGCATTTCAGGGTGACACACGCGCACTCAGGTTTGTTGCGCCTTCACCTGTGCAGCGGCAAACGGCAGAAGGGCTTTATTTATACAGTTTGCACATTACCGATGAGAATACAGAAACCAGGCTGATCCTGAATTATCAGCCTTATACACCTGGTTCAGAAATGACGTCTGACGCAGGGGAATCAGTAGTACTGTCCCGCCAGCTGAATGCCGGCGGATTTGGTTATTTTGGTCAATCTAAGGGCAGGGGTGAGGATCACTGGCAAAAAAACTGGCCTGATTTGCACCGCCTGCCAAAGCTGGTTCGTCTATATTTCAGCGACAGCGATGAGCTGCCGGATATCGTAATTCCCTTGCGCTCTGGTACAAAGCTATGAGCCCGTACAGCACAAATCTTGTGTGTCGACAAAAAGGCATTGCGCTGGTTCTTACCTTATGGGTGCTGGTGTTACTGGGAGTGATCGCCGGCAGTTACATTCGCATTATTCGTACTGATACCGCTTTGACCGGATACTGGCTGGCTGCGGCGAAAGCGCGTTGGGCAGCTTATTCAGGTGTCCAGTTGGCGGTAATAAAATTAATCGAACCGGGCAATGGGGTCTGGATCGCTGATGGGCGGGTGCAGGAAGTTGATTACGCAGGTATCAAATTACGGATTGCGATCCAGGATGAGGCAGGAAAAATCGACCTGAATCAGGCCTCGGCAGATTTGCTGGATGGCATTCTTCTGGTGGCGGGTGCCAGTCAAAGCGAACGGCTGGTATTGGTCGATGCCATACAGGACTGGCGTGATACTGATCATCACCGACGTCTAAATGGTGCGGAGGATAATGATTATCTGTCAGAAGGCTATGCCTATGGCTCTCGTGATAATGCATTTTCGAGTGTCGAGGAATTGGCTCTGATCTATGCGATGAAGCCGGAGATCTTTCAAGAGATTGAATCTGCATTGACGGTTTTTTCAGGCGTGAGTGGCGTAAATCCTGATGTGGCGGGTAAAAAAGTTTTACTGGCCTTACCGGGAATGCATATCTCTCAGGTAGATAACTATCTTGAAAGAAGGAAATCACTGGATTCAGCTGACGTGGCATTTTTATCTTTGGGCGTGGATGAGCTGCTCACTACAGCCAGGGGAGGCGCCTATAGCGTGCATGTAGAGGCCATCGAGCCGGGTGGTGTCAAACAAAAGGTGGCAGCTGTCATCAAGCTGGAGCGTAGACGAAGACCAGGGCGTGCAGCTTTTTCGATACTTACCTGGAAGGAATCAGCAAAATTGATGTTTGAGTAATGAGTAGGTACTTATAAAAAATATTTTATGTTATGAAACAGCGAATAAAACAATTTCTATCCTGGTGGCTGGCTGAGTTAAAAAGCCTGATTCCATCCGGCTGGCTCAACTGGATACAGGATAAGAACCTGTGGGTGATCGTCACGGTCGCTGATGAACAGATAATACTTCATAGCTGTAAAAGTGGTTCGCCGACACTGCTTGAGCGCACAAACAAGGCACAGGGTAAAACAGCCATATCCGAGTGGCTGGTATATCAACTACAACAGTTGGATCATTCCGCTGAAGTCATGCTACGCCTAGCAGACACTCAGGTTCTGAAACAACAAATTACCTTGCCCGACCAGGCGCGTAAGAATTTACGTAATGTACTGAGATATGAAATTGAACGCCTCACACCATTCAAAGCTGAACAGGTGTATTTTGACTATGAGCTTGATAAAAATGGCGGAGGCGAAAGTCAGTTCATCACAACATTGATGGTCACGCCACGGCAGAGCGTGGATGAGTATATTGCGGCAATCGCTGAATCAGGCTTACAGGTCAACGCTATAACAATCACAAAAGACGCAAACGATATTTTTTGCGAAATGCCAGCAATCAATCTATTACCCCCAGAGCAAAGACCTAAAAAGGCTGGAGCCTGGAGCTGGTACAACCAGGCACTGGTGATGGTAATCACAGCTTTATTATCGATTGCAGTATTCCTGCCCATGAAGCGTCAGCATGATCAGATTGCAGCGTTGCAACAACAGGTTGAGGAATATAAAGCTGAGGCTGAGGTGGTGAAGGTTTTGCAAAACCGGATTGAAACCAGGATTGCTGGAATGAGCGAAATCCTGCAACAAAAGAATCAGCTGCCCGCTGTGATTGCAGTACTCGAAGAACTCAGTCAGCTGTTGCCGGACAATACCTGGTTGCAACGGTTTAATTATGCGAGCAATCATATCGTGATTCAGGGCGAGTCAATGGCGGCGTCAGAATTGATTGGTCTGCTCGAAAATTCCAGCTATTTGAATGGAGTCAATTTTCGTTCTCAGGTTGTTGAGAATCCAAGAACAGGTTCGGAACGGTTTCATATCGAGGCCAGATTGTCACAGGAAGAAGTGATATGAGTCGAATGAAAAATTTAGTGTTATCAAGATTCGTTGCCCTCATCTTATTGATTATTTTACTGCTGTCTCTTTATCTGTTGTTGATTAATCCGTTATTTGCAAGTTATCGCGACAACCAGGAAAAAATAAATGTTTTACAACATGAACTCAATAATTATCAACTCGTCAGTAGCTATAAATCTGATCTTGAAGAGCAGGAGCAACGTTTGTCAGGCCTGCAGGCGACACAGGGATATTATCTGAGAAATAATACACAGGCGCTTGCAGCAGCGGAATTACAGGCCTATGTAAAAAAAGTCATCGAAGATGCAGGTGGACGACTACTTAGCACTCAACCTATTAGTAATACGGCTTCGGGGTCGTTCCACCGGATACAGGTACGAGTCCGTATGCAGGGTGATATCGAAACCTTACAGCAATCATTTCATGCGCTGGAATCAGGTGTGCCGATATTGATTCTTGATGATGTGATACTGACACAGGCAAAAACCGGTCAACGCCGAAGTGCTGCAAAACTGACTGATACTCTCAGTGTCAATTTTGATTTAATGGGCTTCATGAGGGTGGCAGATAAATGAAGCAAACGAATAGAAAACAGCTAACGTTATTAATCTTACTGACGGCGGTAACTTGTTTGCTGGTAGTCGGGACAATTAAAATAATAAAAGCAGCTGTAAAACAAACTAATGTAGTTCCACTGTCTCAGGTCACGCAGGAGCCTGGCTTTCAATCATTGCCGAGTAAGAATTATCTTTTATCGTCTCTGGAAAATTACAGGACAATTGTTGATCGCCCGTTATTTTCATCTTCTCGTCGGCCTGCGGAAAATAAGCCAGAGAAACCAGAGCAGAAAAAAACCATCAATAAACCAGAATTTTCTCTGATCGGTGTGGTGATTACACCTGAGGTTCAAGGTGCACTGATACGTAAACCCGGCAAGAAAAAGATTATTCACAGCTTTATCGGTGAAAAGGTCGATGGCTGGAGACTGACAGAGGTTCATGCTGACCGGGTAGTTTTTATCAGGGACGGTCGTTTATTCGAGGCTAAGATGAAAAGGCCTAAATCAACGAAAAAAATTAAGAAGCGACGGCCTCGTAAACAGGCGAAATCGACACAGAAATAATAGAGATGATTAGATTGATTTATAAACAAATAAACCTGTAGAAAAACCTACATTAAGCCGCGTAACTATTACAGTGGCTGAAGAAAGAATAGACTTAGGGGGATAAAGCTAATGCAACTACGAATACTGTCTACTTATTTAATACTGGGATTGTCACTCGGGGCCTGTGCTTATAATCAGAAACAAACAGTCACTGATGACGTGGCGCCTGTGCCTGAAAATAATCAGGCTTCTATGAAGCCGGCAGCGGGGGGGAAGTCCTCTGCAGAAGATAATGCGCTGACGATTACAGCAGAAGCTGATTCTCCGCAGTCCAGCCCGGCTGCCAGAAGTAAAATTTACCGTGGTACGGGACGGTTTATTAATTATTCAGCCGCCAAAAAACCAGCTGTCACACGATTAAAAAGCGGTGATTTGACGCTGAATTTTGAGAATGCTGACATTCGTGAAGTGGCGGAAGTTATACTTGGAAAATTACTCAATGAAAATTATGTGGTTGACCCTGCCGTCGCAGGTACGGTCAGTTTACAAACCAGCCGTGGTATTGCAGAAGAAAGCTTGTTGTATGTGCTTGAGAGCCTTTTGCATGTGAATGGTGCAGCGCTGGTTCAAGAAGGTGAGTTGTATCGGATCACCCCCATCGACAGCGCTTCACTCAATACTTTGCAACCGCATATGCTCAATCAATCGAAGCAAAGACAGCCTGGCTTTCGTATACAGATTGTTCCCATGCGTTATATTGCTGCAAGAGAAATGGAAACTATTTTGACGCCCATGGTAAGAAAAGGCGGGATTTTGCGTGTCGATGAACGACGTAATCTGCTGTTGCTGGCGGGCACGAGTCTGGAGTTACAAAGCTGGTTGCAGACCGTGGAAATATTTGATGTGGACTGGCTGAAAGGTCAATCAGTCGGAATATTTCCGCTTGAATATGCACAGGCCGCAGTGGTTACTCAGGAATTACTTAAGATCCTCGGCTCGCAGGGAGACAGTACACTGGCGGATATGGTGCGTGCAGAGCCATTGGAGAGGCTTAATGCTGTCATGATAATCAGTCCGCAAGCGCATTATGTGGATGAGATGCAGCGCTGGATCAAACGGCTTGATAATGTCGGCTCTGAACCCGGTGTGCGTCTGTTTGTTTATAAAGTCAAAAATCGTAAAGCCGGTGAGCTGGCGACGATAGTACAGAATATCTTCAGCGAGACTAACAATTCCAGTGAACCCCCTTACAACCCGGGTCAGGAATATGCCAAACCTGTTTCCCTGGCGCCTGAGCTAAAACCTGTAACCCTGGAATCAGCTAACAAGGAAACAGTACAGCAGGCCAATGTAGCTGCTCCTGCCGGGAATGCAGACCTGTCAGTACCCAATGGTTCATCTGTGAGGATTGTGGCAGATGAATCCAATAACGCCATTCTGGTGCTTGCCTCTGCTGCAGATTACAAATCGATTGAGGCCGCCTTGAATAAACTGGATATGAGACCTTTGCAAGTGCTGATTGAGGCCTCTATTGTTGAGATAACACTCACTGACGATTTTCGCTTTGGTCTGGAATGGTTTTTCAAAAATAATAACGTCATTGATAATAATAAATTAGGCCTTGGATCGCTGGATCTGGGAGCAGGCGCAGGTATTGGTGCGGTAATACCGGGCTTTTCTTATAGTGTGATTGACTCTACCGGCGTGGTCCGTGGTGTCTTGAATACCCTGGCGAGTGAATCAAAGCTGAAGGTACTTTCCAGTCCTTCACTGATGGTGCTGGATAATAGAACCGCCTCAATCAGGATTGGTGACCAGCAACCGGTGCGTACCTCGACTTCAACAACAGATGGTGGCGTGATAACAGAAGCGATTGAGTTCAAGGACACCGGTGTTTTATTGACTGTGACGCCACAGGTGCATTCAGGTGGACTGGTGACAATGGATATCAGTCAGGAAGTAACCGACGTGGGTAATATTGATTCGGCTACCGGCCAACGCAGCTTTCTACAGAGAAACATCAGCAGTACGGTTGCTATACAGGATGGAGAAACGATCGTGCTCGGTGGTCTTATCACAGAAAACAAGTCGGTATCAGAGAGTGGTATACCCGTCTTATATAAAATTCCTATACTTGGTAAGTTATTTGGACAGACATCCACGGCAGATTTACGGCGTGAACTGGTAGTCCTGATAACACCTAAAGTTGTGGAAAATAACCACAAGGCCATCGCCATTACAAATGAGTTTCAGCAACGATTACAAAATCTACAGTTGCAAAACAGAATAGAAAAAAAGAAGCTTGAGGTTAACCCAGAACTTTAAGGGCAGCTCTAAAAATAGATTGTGACCTCTGGCTTTGCTCCCTGTTCAGGATCAAGACGAGTTTTCGAAAGCATGCTCACTGCCTGGTGAGAAAGCACAACGCAGAGCCTGGACAGTGAGCAAAGCCCCGCAGCTGTACGCTTCAGGTCACGCAGAGGCCGCAAGCTATTATTAGAGGTTCCCTTAAGGAACAATCCAGACATGTTCGTTATTGCTGGCATTGAAAATGTGCGTGCCTTTAGCTGCATAGCGTTGTTCTGGTGCTAGACTGAGGCGAGGGTACATGGAAGTAATAACCATGCTGTCGACCATATGCTCAATACGTTCAATAAGGTAGTCACGGTAGAAATTACTGCGATTATGTTTTAGTCCGCCTGCAAGCGCACTGACTGCGAAAAAGGTGTTTACCTGTAGACGTTCATGGGTGATTTCAATACCTTTGCTCTTTAACCAGTGTTTTGTTCGCCGTAGCTTACGTTGGGTCTTTTGCGGCAGGTGATAGGGATGAATAACACGGATTTTTGCCTTGATATTGTCAGGTAGTTTATCGCTACAAGCCTCACAGAGCGTTGATGAAATATAAACCTGTTTCAATTTGCTCATTGAAGCGATTGACTTTATTGTTTCTGGCTCAAGATCGTCCAGCCATAACACCATATAATCCGTGGCATCGGTTTGCAGGATTTCTTTCCACTGGGCAGGGGAGGTCGATGGATCGAGGCGATACTCGTTTATTTTATTGTTACCCAGCTTTCTCATGGCTTTACGAAAACTATCTGCGGCCATTTGACTATTTGGTTTGTCAGAATAAATCTGCGTAACTCGTACGGCATTCTTATTATTTTGATGTATATGTTGCGCCAGCGCTTCAGCTTCAAGCGTCATCCCCTCGTTGAAATACACAGAGTAGAAGTCATGGGTATCAACAGCTGGGATATCTATGTTGGGAAACAGGCAGGGCAATTCATTACGCTCGCAAAAAAGATGTACTGGAGACCAGTCAGCTTCACTTAATCCGCTCACGACGGCATATACAGGCGTATCCTGATAGTGTTTTTGTAATTGGGCTGCCCAGGTATCGACGGCTCCATTAACTTCCCAGACGTGTAACACCCAGTCGCGATAAGCCTCATAATGCCATTCGCGTTGAAAGGGTGCATTTTTTGCACGTTTTTTTTCATGGCGTGTGCCGGCGTTTTTGGTTTTTACATAAGCATTCAGGACATCCAGCATGGCTTTTTTTTCTGAGGCTCTGACATCACCGGCGATAATTGTCGCAATATGGATTTCTGACGGTGTCACACCAGCCGAGTGGGTGGTAGACAGTGTTTTGAGATGGGCGATCAGGGAATCCAGTTCAGATTCCTGAAGCTTATAGCGGGGCATCAGGTCATCAAGCTTATTACCAGCAGGGTCGATACCATCACGAATCGCCCTTTTCAGGAG
>Ga0190283_1001224_pt1 | contig 11955 bp, 9 predicted proteins | sample 48691801_MG_FD_161669 | JGI IMG/M metagenome (GOLD analysis project Ga0190283, IMG submission 161669) | Hydrothermal vent microbial mat bacterial communities from Southern Trench, Guaymas Basin, Mexico - 4869-18-0-1_MG | ecosystem: Environmental > Aquatic > Marine > Hydrothermal vents > Microbial...
CTCATTATAACCCTCATAATCATTGGGATAGGCATCCTTTTGAGTATCATATTCGGCATCTATTTCTCAAGACCTATAAGGAAATTACAGGAAAGCGCCAAGGCATTAGGTACAGGCGATTTTGATCAAAGAGTTCAGATCAAACGCAACGACGAAATTGGTGATCTTGCCTCTGCCTTCAATGAGATGGCCGAAGGCTTATCAGAGAGGGAAAAGATTCGTGAGACCTTTGGGAAATATGTCACTCCTGAAATCAGAGATGAGATTCTTTCGGGCCGTATTCCCTTTGATGGAGAAAGGAGAATGGCCACGGTTCTTTTCTGCGATCTTCGTGACTTCACCCCGTATGTCGAGGGACATTCCCCAGAAGAGGTTATCAAAGGATTGCGATCATATTTTACTGCAATGCAACAGGCCATCAGCTCGAATAATGGTCTGGTACTTCAATATGTTGGCGATGAAATCGAAACAGTATTCGGTGTTCCCATATGGGACGGGGACCATGCTCAAAAGGCGATTATGGCTGCTCTTGATATGAGAGTGAGACTTGAGAAATTAAATAGGATTCGGACTGCAGAGGGGCTTACCCCGTTCAGACACGGGATAGGTATCCATACAGGGGAAGTCTTAGCTGGAAACACGGGGAGTGAAGATCGGCTTTCCTATACCCTCATTGGCAACACGGTAAATTTGACTTCCAGGATTGAAGGGCTTACAAAAAAGTTTAAATGTGATATTCTTACAAGCGAAGAGACAGTAAAAGGCCTGACAGGTTCCTTCAATCTCAAAAAGGCGCCACCCCAGATGGTGAAAGGTTATTCCAAACCGATCACCATATACCAGGTTATTGGATGATAAGGGATTGAGGGATTATCGAAAGTGCGAACGAGGTTTAATATGAAAAAAAGAGTTGGGCTGCAGCGGAAAAGTAGCGCAGGAGCCATATTTTTTGCCATTGGTTTGTGCCTTTTGTTTTTGTCTTCCTGTGTTACTACGGGGACGACGCCTGACAGCGCCGGTACGAAGGATGGGGACAAACAGCAGGAAAAATCGGCTGTTTATCAATCCGAGGACTATATTCTTTATGAGCTTAAGGGAGATGAAACCCCGGAAAGTCTGGCCCGGAGATTTTTGGGCGACCCAAAAAAGAAGTGGCTTATAGAAGATAATAATGAAGGGATACGCTATGAAAAAGGGCAACTGATTGTTATCCCTCTTAAAGAAGAACCAAGGGGTGGACTGACCGTGAGCGGGTACCAGAAGATTCCCATCCTCACCTATCACAGATTCGGCAAGAAAAGCAAATCTCGCCTCTCTATTCCTGGCCAGGTCTTTGATCAACAGATGGCCTACCTGAAAGAGAATGGTTACAGGGTAATTCCAATAAGTGATCTAATTGCCTTTATGCAATTCAATACAGCCCTTCCCAAGAAAGCGGTCGTTATCACAATAGACGATGGTTATAGATCCGTTTATGATACTGCCTTTCCCATCCTGAAAAAATACGGTTTTGCGGCGACCCTTTTTATCTATTTGGATTTTATCGGGATCCCCGGGAGTTCCGTCACCTGGGAACAGCTTACAGAGATGAAATCAAGCGGTTTTGAAGTGGGCTCCCATACTCTATCTCATTGTAATCTCACAAAACAAAGGAAGGACGAGAGTGACAAGGTCTATATAGAGAGAGTTGAGAAGGAGTTGGTCTTATCAAAACAAATCATTGATAAAAAGCTGAACCAAAACACCGTCGCCATTGCATTCCCTTACGGCGCTTATAACCAGGAAGTATTGGATCTCTGCGAGAAGGCCGGGTATAAGCTGGGTCTATCGGTAAAAAGAGGGGGGAATCCATTTTTTTCCAATCCTTTATCCCTTAAGAGAAGTCAGTTATTAAAAAGAGATTTGAAGTATTTTATCAAGAATTTAGACACATTTCATGAGGTTTCTTTAAGGTGAAGAGATGATTAGAAAGATACGTTTTTTTGTCGCTCTTATCTGTTTTGCAATATTGATTACCGGCTGCGCAGTCCCTGTGAAGGAGGTTCCTCCAGATAAGATGCCAGGTCTATCGAAGGGGTACATTCAAGCCGGGATGCATGATGAGGCTGCGGGAAATCTGCTTGCTGCCTTGAGAAATTTCAAGCTTGCCCTTACAGTCGAGCCTAACAATCAGGAGGCCATAAGAGCCTGCAATCGCCTGACAACAGAAATCCGATCCTCTGCCAAAAGACATTATGATGCCGGACTAACCTTTCAAAGGAAAGGTCAGTATTCTTTAGCAAAGAAAGAATTTTTGACTGCCCTAAGACTATACCCTGATTACCAAGAAGCCCGGGGTTTGTTAGTCTCCAGGAAGCAGGTGAAGATAAAAGGACATGTGATCCATAAGATAAAACCAGGAGAGAGTCTTTCAAAACTGGCCGCACTCTATTATGGAGATTTCCGGAAATTTACGATTATTGCCAAATACAATAATCTTAGTGACGCCGCGGCCCTTAGTGTAGGCCAGGAACTCAAAATCCCTGAAATTAAGGGTATGGAATTAGTGGATTCACAGAAAGACACAAAGAAAAAACCCGTAACAACCGATTCGGATTCATGGGATTGGGAAAGGGACCTTGCTGAAGCCGAGGGTAAAGGGCCATCCGAAGGAAATGCAGCGGCGCTGGAAAAAGATGAAGAAGAACAGCTCGCCATATACCGCGATCTCGGCGTAGAATTCTTCAACAACAAGAAGTACCATAAAGCGAGTATTGAGTTTAATAAAGTTTTATCATCCAATCCTGATGACAGCGTTGCCTTAGATTATCTCTACAAGTGTTACTTCCTCCAGGCCTTAGCTCTTTATGAGCAGAAAGAATACTTGGCGGCAAGAGATCGATTTAAAGTGAGCCTTAAATATAAGAACGATTGTCAGCAGTGTCACAAGTTTATGAATAAGTGTGAGAACTCTTATAAAAAGCTGCATTACAAACAAGGGATGCAGTTTTATAATAATGAAAGGCTCAATGAGGCCATTGGGGAATGGGAGTTAGTGAAAAAGGAAGACCCAAACTACAAGAGAGTAAATCATCTGATCAATAAGGCTCAGACAATCCTGAACAAACTGAATGAACTGAAAAAGTAAAAAATCGGTGGCCCAGAAAAAAGGAGGGAACATGTTGAGATACATCCTGCTTGTTGTCGCAGCCGGGCTTCTGCTGGGCCTTCTGTGGGCCGAGGGCGCCGGGACCAACTGGTTGTCTTTGGGATTCAAGACGCCGCTCTCTATCCTATTCGTGGTAACAGCGCTCCTACAGCCCAGGGTCATGCCCAAGTATTTCAAGCTCGTCCTTACAGGCCTCATTCTCGGACTTGTGGGAGATGTATGTCTTGGCTTACCCGGGTTGCCTGCTTTCAGGGTCGGACTTGTGGCCTTTTTAGCCGGTCATATCCTATATATCCTGGCATTCGCCATCCTTGCCCGTGGCGCAGACTGGATCAACCCCGTGAACATCCTGATCATCGCGGTCAGTGGTCTCGTCTACTGGTGGCTTCTCCCGAATCTGGGAAAAATGTTGGTGCCGGTTACATTTTATATTGTCGTGATCTCAGTGATGGTAGCCGGCGCATGGGCTGCTTTTCGCAATCCCGGAGTTCCAAGGGCCGCCGCGTGGTTCATACTGGTTGGTGCAGTTCTATTCTATGTCTCCGATGTCTTTGTAGCCCATCAGCGATTCGTCACGGAACAATTCTACAACCGCCTCATCGGTTTGCCACTCTACTATACCGCCCAGTTCCTGCTGGCTTTTTCAGTGGGGCTGGTGAGAAAGGCATGAAGAAAAAATCCTGATTATGATAAAAAAGCTCTGCGCTGTTATTATTTTTTTATTTTAACGAGCTGATTTTATCGGGAAAAAGAGGCGAAGCTATTCATCTATGTGATTCTGAGGGTGAGATCCAGAGGAAAACCAGCGAACTCTATATGCAAGGAGGACATTTGTGGATAAAGGCCCCGGAATTTAGAGACGATCTACTGATAGTCACCAGTTGGGGACCGGAAATCATGAGGGAAAATAATAAGGGGGGTAAATGGAAGTTTTTAGAATTTAAGAAAGGCTACATGTTATGGTTGGATACTATTTGCTTTGCAAAAGGTGTGAAAGGTAAAAAATTGGAGGTCGCGGAAATATTTGCCAATTACTTCATTGGAAAAAAGTTCAAAGTAGAGTCGCCAGCGGTCTATCTATGGTAGCAGTCTCTTCCCTTGCGAAATCAAACCCCATCATTGAGAAAAATCCCAATTTTTTTCTGCAAGAGATGTTTGTTCCTCCTTATACCAAAATCGCGGATAATCTTATGCAAATAGTGTCCAATAAGGCCTTGAAGGCTGCCAGAGAAAAGAGGATTAGATAACAAGCACTGAATGAAAAGACGATTATAGCTTCCTGACCCGGGAATATCAATCATTGCGTTTGTACTGGATCGATATCGCTTACTATGCTGTTGCGTGGAATCTGAGGTCAAATAGACCTATTTGCATATTGAAATGAGGTTTCATTTATGCCTTTAACGTTTTACCGTAACTGGCGAAATTGCCTGTTTTTCCTCACTACTCCTCTTCTGATATCCGTAATGACATCGTATCTGTCATTTCTACCGTTATTGTTGGCGTCAAAGTCGCATCGAACCTGAATGCGATAATAATTGCGACGGCGATTGTTTCTCCCCTGTATAATATAACGGTTTTTATGCCCTTCGGGAAAATTATAAGCCAGTTGCGGGATATCCTTTGCGGTCCCCTTTGGAATATTGATCCTTCCACCTCTGGGAAAAAAGCTACTGTTTTCGGCGAAGTAAAAGTCTTCACCGTCCATTAGGTGTTTTAGGGTTGTTCTCACCGCAGCATACTCCGCCTTGGCCCTGTATAAGCTGAAGTTAGGTATCGAGATAGCCGCAAGGACTCCTAAGATGGCTAGGACTATCATGAGTTCAACAAGGGTGAACCCATTATTCCGCCTGGATGAGAAGTATTTTACCTGAGTTCTGACAGTCATGACCTAATCCTCCTCTGTAAAAACAAGCTCCGAATCTGTCCCTCCCTCCGAGTCTTTCACTCGAAGCTCATATGAACGAGGTGAAGACCGGGTATAGGAGAACTTCTCAAGAACCGATGACGTGATCTTTTCAGAAGGCATATATTTGCCAGGTATGTCATCCAATTTATCCGGGAATTTCCCTTCGTGGTCATTCGCGTAGTCTATAACAGCATCGTTTATGAGAGCGGCAGTAAATTCAAGATCTTCAAATGGATCAAATTGCTTGGAATCCGGTATGTCTGGACTTTTGAGGTAAAAATACAGATTGGCAATCAATACAACTGCGGCAAAGGATATCACGACGAGCAGGAGGGCGCTGGACTTCCGCTTACCCTTGGTCTCTCTGGCCTGTCTCTTATCCTCTCTTTCCTCAACGCGCAAATCTACCCCGAGGGAGGCATCCTGAGCAGCTACGAGAATAGCACAGCGACTGCACACGACCTCTTTATCATTTCTGGATGCCACGCACTCGTCGCACAGGGGCTTCTGGCATTGGGAACATTTAGTTACCGCATCTTTATGGGGATGGTAGGTGCACTTCATTGGGTCTTCCTTTTTGCAGCGATATAGTGGTTGAGAATAGGCAATAGATAATTATTGCACCCTATTCTATATCATTCCTACTTGTCAAGCTATAATTAAGACCAATATCAATTTCAATTATCACTTGCACCGAAACAATTTGCATCAACTTGGACAAAAAAGAGGTGTTATTGAAAACTCTGAACTGTTTTCATCTTGACACACTAATGCCCTCTGCGTATGATTTATGAAAAACCGGCGCCGCTTTGATAGAACTTTAACCTCTCAAAAATGGGAGGTCTGCCCTTAACTTCTGAAAGTTGCAAGATTCATCGTTTAGGCCCCCCTCTGAATCCCCGCTTTTCCGGCACCTGCGGCAGATATGCCTAACAGACTCAAATTCTATGAAAGGTAATAACATATGGACAACTCCAAGAAACCGTCAGTATCTCCTCCAAAAAAATTGAGGTTAGGGGAAATCCTGGTAAAGAGCGGCCTTATAGATGAAAAGACACTAACCAAGGCCCTTGAAACTCAAAAAACCCAAAAGAAGCGATTAGGCCAGATTCTTGTGGATATGGGGGTGGCTGATCAAGTGATTATTGCCAAGACTTTAGCCAGGCAACTAAAAATACCCTATGGTCGCCTCGAAAAGGTAAAGATAGCGAAGGAGGTCATAGGATTGGTGCCCGCTGAACTTGCCGAGAATCATTTAGTCATTCCGATCAAGAAGAGGGAAAACAGTATCCTCGTGGCCATGGCCAATCCTTTAGACCTGTACGCGTTAGACGATTTGCGATTTTTTACCCAGACGCAAATTGATGTGGCCGTTGTCCCTGAGGGAGACATTTTAGATGCAATAGGAAGGCATTATCCGAAGAAGGATCTTAAGAAAAGCTTAGATTCGGGACCGAACATAGATGGAGAAATAGAAATCATTCAGGAGAGGGATCCAGATGAGAAGGAGGCTCACGAGCTTCTTGTCGCAGGCGAACTTCCACCTATTGTTCGATTCACCAACTCAGTGCTTGCCGATGCCATCAAACTTAAGGCGAGCGACATACATCTTGAACCGCAAAAGACATCTATCATCATTCGTTATCGTGTTGATGGCGTTATGAGAGAGATAATGCAGGCAGACAAGCATATTCATGCGGGTGTCGTCTCCAGGATCAAGATCATATCCAACATGGATATTTCCATCAAGAGAAAGCCTCAGGACGGCAAGGCCCAGGTGAAACACGGCGGCAAGACATTTGATCTCAGGGTCTCTACTTTGCCCACATCATACGGTGAAAAGGTCACCATCCGTATCTTAAATCCAGCTACCGCGGAAATGAACCCCGAAGATCTCGGTTTTTCAGACAAGGATCTAAAGCACATCTCGGGCGCCATAACCACGCCTCAAGGGATCATCCTTGTAACTGGACCTACCGGAAGCGGAAAATCTTCAACCCTTTATGCCTTTCTTAATAAACTCAACTCCCCGGAAGTCAATATCGTGACAGTGGAAGATCCGGTGGAGTTCGATGTCTCAGGAATCAATCAGGTGCAGATAAACCCTGCTGCTGGTATTACCTTTGCTGCAGGACTACGGTCAATCCTCAGGCAGGACCCGGATATCGTAATGGTTGGCGAGATAAGGGACAGTGAGACCGCAGTCACAGCCTTCCAGGCCGCGCAGACAGGACATCTGGTCCTTTCAACTCTCCACACAAACGATGCTCCTTCTGCTGTAATAAGGTTGATGGACCTGGGTATAGACCCCTTCCTGGTATCTGCATCTCTTATCGCCATCATCGGGCAAAGACTCGTCAGGGGGGTATGTCAGGAGTGCAAAATCCCTGATTCAGTACCTCCCGAACAGATGGAACTGATTCTCCCCTACATTGGTCAGGGAAGAGATGCCATCTTCTGGCAGGGGGCTGGTTGTGAGGCATGTCAATTTACCGGGTATTCAGGTCGTTTGGGCCTATTTGAGGTCTTTACCATGACCCCCGCTCTCCGGCGAATCATATCACCAAATCTATCGGCTATAATGTTAAAGGAAGCTGCTGAAAAGGAAGGCTTCCTGGTTATGGCAATAGACGGGATAACAAAAGCCATGCAGGGACTTACTACTATTGATGAGGTTTTTCGTGTGGCTCCCCCAGAGGCAAGGGGATCTACCGGGGGTCCTGTCTATGAGCCTCCTGGCCAGGAAGAAGGTTTACCGGAAGAGCACTCTGTTCCTGCATCAAAGGCGTCACTGATCAGCGTGAGTCCGAAAAAAATCCTTGTTGTTGATGATAACGCTATTATCCTTAAGCTCCTTAGACATCTATTGGAGGCGGAGGATTACCTCGTGATCACGGCGGAAAATGGGTTGGAGGGGCTTAAAATGGCATCGACGGAGAGACCTAATCTCATAATCACAGATTTTTTGATGCCAAAAATGGATGGGGTAACTCTCATAAGGAAACTCAAATCTCAGATGTCGACACGATTCATTCCTATAATAATGCTTACGGCAAAGGATGAAGTGGAGTCTGAAGTGGAGGTGATTGACGCAGGGGCAGACGATTACCTTACAAAGCCGGTTGTGGCCAAGAGATTACTGGTAAGGGTAGCCAGGCTACTTAGTTCCTGAATGAGAAGTCTGCTCAGACACAATTTCAGATTCCGGTACATTTGATCGTTCTGATCCGGGCATTCAAGAATAGTCAATCTGAGACCCTACGTGCACCCACCTGTCCCCTTTGGAAGGCTGCCCTGTAGAACTGTTTTTGCTCACAATTAAGTCGATCAATCGTTGAGCGTTCTTTCGGCGTAAGCAACCGTCCTTCACGAACAGCCTCGGCTTCAATGTTGCGGACCTGTTCGTACTTTTTATGCCCCTCACCCATGCTATACCTGAGAATTTCCCTGAGATGCAGCTGTAATTCAATGATATGGTGGTTGGACGTGCGCAGGTTCAAGTGGATATCCCAAAACCCAGAGGCCAAAGGATCGATAGCACGGTCTTTCATCCGTACAACGTCATAGCCATGCAGAATAAGAAATTGGAGGGCCTGGTATACTGCGTCAACGGTAGGATACTCTATGGAACTGCGGGCAATATCCATGAGTCCTGAAGCATCTCCTTCCAATTCAACCATAATTTTCTCCTCGGCCCTCTGTTTTCCCTTTAGCCCCCCTCCCGGAGGAAAAACGGCGATTCCCCCTGTGCGCTCTGCCAGGGCCTGGGTAATCCTTCTGGATTCCATTTCAGCTACCGCGGCTTCCGCGTAGAGGGTCTCAAGATCGTTGCTCTCTTGGCGGACAACATAATCTCCGACCCTGGCCTGAACCTGCGCCTGTGCCCATAGGCTAATAGCCAACTGTATCTGGGTGAGTTCGTAGGCAACTAACTGTTCCGCGCCTTGGCTAACATCACGACATTCGGCTTGGCCGCGTTCTTGCGCACTAACAGGAAGCAGACTCCAGCTAAACAGGATACTGATAAAAAAGAAAAGTTGCGCTGACAGATGCGCACGTTGATACAACGAGGTTTGTTTCATAACATGATTGCCGGCATTATGGACTGCTGGAATGATTCTCTAATATTATCAGGAGATAAGGAGAGATTTAACAAAAGCCCTACTCCCATTCAATGGTGCTTGGCGGTTTGGAGGATATGTCATAGACAACACGGTTCACTCCCTTGACGCTGTTGATAATCCTGTTGGAAATCCTGCCCAGGACTTCGTAGGGTATCTTTGACCAGTCTGCGGTCATGGCATCCAAACTGTCCACACTCCTGACAGCAATCACATTCTCATAGGTCCTTTCATCTCCCATCACACCGACCGTCCTGACAGGTAAAAGAACCGCAAATGACTGCCAGACCTTTTCGTACAGCCCTGCCATCTTGATCTCCTCGATCGTTATGGCATCGGCAGCCCTCAATATCTCAAGCCTCTCCTTCGTAATCTCCCCCAGGATCCTTACCGCGAGGCCGGGACCTGGAAAAGGCTGCCGCATGACCAGTTCCCTCGGAAGACCGAGTTCAACGCCCACCTCGCGTACTTCATCCTTGAAGAGTTCCCTGAGGGGTTCAACCAGCTCCAGATTCATGACATGGGGCAACCCTCCCACATTGTGGTGGCTCTTGATGGTAGCGGAAGGACCCTTGAACGATACGCTCTCAATCACATCCGGATAGAGGGTGCCCTGGGCCAGGTATTTCGCGTTCCCCAATTCCTTGGCCTTCTCCTCAAAAATCCGGATAAACTCCCTGCCGATGATCTTCCTCTTTTTTTCCGGGTCGGTTACCCCGTCTAAATGTTTCAAGAAATGTTCGGGTGCGTCTATTAGGTGCAGGTCCATACCGTAATACCCCTGGAATATCTCCATGACCTCTCGGGCCTCATCCCTCCTCAGAAGTCCGTTGTCCACAAGAATACATGAGAGGTTTTTTCCAATGGCCTCATAGAGCAAAACAGCAGTCACGGATGAATCCACCCCCCCGGAAAGCCCACAGATAACCCTGTCTTCACCGATATCGTCTTTCAAGGCCTTGATAGTCTTACGGACAAATGATACCATATTCCACGAGGGTTCACATCCGCATATCCTGAAAAGGAAGTTGCCTATAATCCTGGACCCATCCGGTGTGTGGGCCACTTCAGGATGGAACTGTACCCCAAAGCGCCTCCTTTTCACGTCGGCCATGGCTGCCACAGGGCTGTTATCACTCCCTGCCAGGATCTCAAACCCTTTCGGCATCTGATCGATACGATCACCATGGCTCATCCATACGGTTTTCTCCTCCCCTCTTCCAAGCCCATGGAAAAGATCCCTTTCATCTTCAATCCTGATCCGGACATTCCCGTATTCACGGTCACCGGATTTAGAGACCACCCCGCCCAAAAGATGGGTGAGGAATTGCATACCGTAGCATATCCCGAGAATAGGCGCCTCTATGTCAATTAACCCCTTTTCAGCAAAAGGCGCATTCTCGTCATATATGCTGGAAGGACCCCCTGAGAGGATGATGCCATTCGGGGAAAAATCCTTTATCTTTTGAAGGCTCATATTGAAGGGATGAATCTCACAATAAACCTTGGCCTCCCTGACCCTCCTGGCAATAAGCTGGGTATACTGAGACCCAAGATCTAAGATGAGTATTTTTTGATCATAAAGATTGGCAGTCATTTGAGGCCTCCGGCCTTATCATTTATCATTTGGCATTTATCATTGGGCATTGGTTACGGGTTGCGGGTTGAAACTTGAAATTTGAAACTGGGTAATGGATACTGGCAATTATTGGTAAGTGGCCAATAGTCAATGGCAAGGGGTTGCGGGTTTCTAAATCATCAGTCAACAATCCCATCCGCAGATTACGCAGATTATCACAGATTATTCAAATGTCCTGCTTTTATAATATTCAATAGTCAATATTCAATAGTCAATGACAAGGGGCTACTCCATACGGTAGTTCGGCGCTTCCTTTGTGATTATTACGTCATGTACGTGGCTTTCCTGGAGGCCGGCTGCTGTGATCTGTATAAACTGAGGATCGGTTTGGAGTTCTTCTATGTTGGGGCATCCGAGATAACCCATTCCAGCCCTCAACCCGCCCACGAGTTGGTAAATTGTCTCCGTCAGTGGTCCGCGATAGGGGACCCTGCCCACAATGCCTTCAGGGACCAGCTTCTTCTCTAAATCGGTTTTTTCTTGAAAATACCGATCCCTGCTCCCCTCCTTCATAGCCTCTAATGAGCCCATCCCCCTGTAGACCTTGTAGGTACGCCCCTGAAACAGAATTGTCTCCCCGGGACTTTCCTCGGTCCCTGCAAACAGGCTTCCAATCATTATGGTGGCCGCGCCCCCGGCCAATGCCTTTGTGATATCACCGGAGAACTTGATTCCCCCATCCCCCATAACAGGAACTGCAGATTTCTTTGCCTGGGCAGCACACTCCAAAATAGCCGTCATCTGGGGCACACCAACACCGGCCACCACACGGGTCGTACAGATTGAGCCGGGTCCTACACCGACCTTCACGGCATCCGCGCCTGCATCGATAAGGGCCTGGGTTCCCTCGGCAGTGGCCACATTCCCGGCAATCAACTCGAGATCGGGAAAGTCCCCTTTGGCGCTTTCCACACTCTTAAGCACCATTTCCGAATGACCGTGTGCAGTATCCATAACCACCACATCCACCGAGGCTTTCATAAGACCCTCAATTCGTTCCTTCATGTCAGGCCCGACACCCACAGCAGCCCCCACTCTTAATCTGCCGAGATCATCCTTACATGAGTTTGGGAATTTCTTAATCTTCTCAATATCCTTTATTGTAATAAGCCCTTCGAGTCTCCCTCTATCGTCAACC
>Ga0190283_1001225_pt1 | contig 11948 bp, 10 predicted proteins | sample 48691801_MG_FD_161669 | JGI IMG/M metagenome (GOLD analysis project Ga0190283, IMG submission 161669) | Hydrothermal vent microbial mat bacterial communities from Southern Trench, Guaymas Basin, Mexico - 4869-18-0-1_MG | ecosystem: Environmental > Aquatic > Marine > Hydrothermal vents >...
ATAGCCCGCTGGCGGGCGAGGCGCGCGTACTGGTTTTCCCCGATCTCAACGCGGGTAACATCGGCTATAAGCTCGTGCAGCGCCTTGGCGGCGCCGAAGCCTACGGCCCGATGCTTCAGGGCCTGAATAAACCGGTGAATGATTTGTCGCGCGGATGCAGCGCAGAGGATATTGTCGGGCTGGTCGCCATTACGGCGGTGCAGGCACAGGGTGTTTAAACGGAGTGGAGCATGAAAATACTGGTGATCAATTCGGGGTCGTCCTCGATCAAATACAAACTTTATCAGGCGAAGGATAACAATCACGACTTTATCCTGCTGGCCTCCGGCGGGGCCGAACGTATCGGCATCTCCGGCGCCTTCATCAACCACAAAAAAGAGGGCCGCGAAAAAGACCATATTTTCGTGGAACTGCCCGACCATAAGAAAGCCATTCATTCAATTTTTGAAATCCTCACCGATCCGGAGAAGGGCTGCCTGGCCGGACTGCAGGAGTTGGCGGGTGTCGGCCACCGCGTGGTGCATGGCGGTGAGCATTTCACCAAATCGGTTCTGGTCGACGGGGAAGTCGTCAAAGCCGTCCGGGAAAGCTCTGTGCTGGCTCCGCTCCACAATCCGCCCAACCTGATGGGGATTCAGGCGGTTTATGAACTGCAGCCGAAAATGAAACAGGTCGCTGTGTTCGATACCGCGATTCACCAGACCATGCCGCCCAAGGCCTATCTCTACGGCCTGCCCAGGGAGCAGTACACCGTCCATAAGATCCGCCGCTATGGCTTCCACGGCACCTCGCACGGCTATGTCGCCCGGAAAGCCGCCAAAGAGCTCAAGCGTCCGATCAAAAAGCTCAAGCTTATCACCTGCCACCTCGGCAACGGCGGTTCCATCACCGCCTTCGTCGGCGGCAAATCGGTCGACACCTCCATGGGACTCACGCCGCTGGCCGGCCTGCTGATGGGAACGCGTTCCGGCGATCTTGATCCCTACATTCCGCTGCACATTATGCAGACGCAGGATATGAGCGTTGAGCAGGTCAGCGGCCTAATGAACAAGCATGGCGGACTGCTCGGCCTCTGCGGCAAGCGCGATATGCGCGATGTGATCGACGGGTACGAAAAAGGCCGTGGAGCCTGTATCGAAGCTGTCGAAATGTTCGTGTACAGCATCCAGAAATATATCGGTGCCTACATCGCCGCCATGAACGGCGTAGACGCCATCGTTTTCACTGCGGGCATCGGTGAAAACGTCGGCCTTATCCGTGAAAAGGTGCTCGAAAACTTTGGCTACATCGGCCTCAAACTCAACAAACGCTCCAACGGGGCCAACAAAACCCTTATCACCTCCAAAAACTCAAAAGTGAAGGCGCTCGTCATTCACACCGACGAGGAAAAAGTTATCGCTTCGGATACCTTCGATATCCTCAATGGATAAACGATAGCCGTTAGTTTTATTGTAGGGCGGGGGCCGTGACCCCGCCGAGATTCCGCGATCACGGATCGCGGCTGCAAATTGTTCTAGATTTAGACGGCCATCCTGTGAAATAAACACTTCTTAGTCCTATGAAAAAAGCATCTACAGCCTATGTCTGGTTCGATACCGAGTTCACCTCCCTCGAACTCGACGAGGCGCACCTGCTTCAGGTCGCCGTCATGCTCACGGATAAAGACCTTCGGCGTATTACGCCGCCCGAGGAAGACATCAATCTTTATATCCGGCTGCCCGAAAATGCGCACCTCAGTTCCTGGGTGAAGAAAAACATTCCCGATCTGATCAAAAAATGCCAGTCGCGCGCCGCGGTGCCCGTTGAAGAGGTGGATGCCAAACTTACCGCCTTGCTGGACCGCTGGTGCGGCACGCCGCTCAAAACGATCCAAAAGCGGCCGGTGATGGCGGGCAACAGTATCCATACCGACTGGATGCTCGCGCGTAAATTTTTCCCGGACTTCGTGAGCCGTCTGCATTACCGTCTGCTCGACGTTTCTGCACTTAAAATCCAATGGCTCGATCTGACGGGTGGGGCGGAGTTTAAAAAGGATGATTCCAAAGCCGTCAAAAAATATTTTCCCGAAGCCGACCTGCGCCGTCTCCGCCAGCACGACGCCTGCTACGACATCGTCGCCTCCGCCGCCGAACTCGCCTACTATCGCGAAAACCTTCTGCGCTTAGGTTGATTTCTCTTCGTCGAACGAAAAGGTAGGGCGCGTTCGCCGAACGCGCCGCCAGTCCTGAGCTTTCTCGGAGGGCGGACGGCTCGGCGAGCCGTCCCTACCAAAAATGCCCCGTGGCTTGCTGCGGGGAGTTTCACTCGGCCGGTTTTTGGAAGAGGGAGAGGTTTCCGGAGAGTTTATCTTCGAACTCAGCGAGGCGGCGGCCTTCGAGCGGATTTTCTTTGCCGGCAATGAGATCGTTGATGGCAGCGATCTCGTCGCTGGAGAATTTGGCGCCGCGCAGGACGTGGCGCTCGAACGATTCATAGGCCATCGGGCAGACGGCTTTGACGATGCCGGCGATGGCGCGGGCGTATTCCTGAATTTCCCACTGGGCGTGGGAGTCCATGCGCAGTTTGAGGAAGTGCAGCATGTTTTTGAGATCCATCTGCCAGTACCACTCGGTGTACATCGAAAGCGGCAGGTTGATGCGGGCCAGCTCGCGGGCGATACCGTCGTCCAGAAGCTCTTCATAGTTGGCGAAGCTGGCGGACTGGTCGCTCTTGAGCAGTTCGAGAACTTTGTCCTGCAGTTCAACCGGTACGGCTTCGTTTTCGCGACCCTGTTTGTTGTCGGCGCTTTGCAGGCTGATGTGTTCGCGCGGCGGCAGGTAGAACTCGTCTTTCATGACACTGTAGCGTCCGGATATCTCGTTAAGGCGCGCTGTGCGGTGGCGGATCCACTGGCGGGCGACAAAGAGCGGCATTTTGCAGTGGAGTTCGAAAATGACGTGTTCGAAGGGGGAGGTGTGCTCATGGCGCAGGAGGTAGTCGATCAGGCCCGCGTCCTGCCGGAGGGTTTTGGTGCCTTCGCCGTAGGAGACGCGCGCGGTCTGCACAATGCGGTCATCGCCGCCCATGTAATCCACCAGCCGGACAAATCCTTTGTCGAGCACCTTGATTTCCTGATCGAGCAGGGCTTCCGCTGTCGGAACCGTGATATGAGCCATAATCAACTCCTGGAATGTTGGAATAGTGGAAAATGGAATAATGGTGGAATGAACGGGCCGGGGCAAATAATTTGTTCCGAGGGGGTTGACAATAAATTTAAAAAGTGCATCATACGCGCATCATTATAAATAAGAGTTGTTCATACAGGTGATGCACTATGAGTACGTTTGAAGGAACAGGCATCAAAAATCTGAAGCTGCGCGGCGGAATTTACTACTGGCGGCAGAAGATGGACGGTGTTCAGTACTCGGAGTCTTTGCAGACTGCGGATCGCGAAGAGGCTCTCAAACGGATGGCCGAAAAGGTGGAGGCCGTAAAAAGCGGAACGGGTTTAAAGGAGAAAAAAATGACGAAAGAGAAAGATATAAGTTCGGAATCGGTCGACTACTGGCCGCAACTCAAGGTACTCGACTGCACGATTCGTGACGGGGGACTGATGAATAACCATCAGTTCAGTGACGATTTCGTACGCATGGTTCACAAGAATCTTGTGGCAGCGGGCGTGGACTACATGGAAATCGGCTACAAGGCAGACAAAAAACTGTTCAGCCCCGATGAGTACGGTCTCTGGAAATCGTGCGACGAGGATGCGCTCAACCGCTTTTTCGGTGACGAGGATCCCGGTATTAAACTCAGTGTGATGGCAGACGTTGGCCGAACCACAGAGAGCGACATTGTTCCGGCTGACCAGAGTGTACTCGATCTCATTCGTGTGGCCTGCTACATCCACCAGATTCCTGCCGCAATGGATATGGCTAAAGACGCCAAATACAAGGGCTATGAGGTCGCCATTAACCTGATGGCGATCTCGACTGTACCGGAGTTCGAGCTCAATAAAGGCCTCGAACTGATCGGACAAAGCGAAGCCGATATGGTGTACCTCGTCGACAGCTTTGGTTCGCTCTACTACGAGCAGATCGAAGACCTCATGCGCCGGTATCTCGCCGCGATGGGCGAGGGAAAGCAGGTAGGCATTCATGCGCACAACAATCAGCAGATGGCGTACGTGAACACCATTTGCTGCGCCATTAACGGTGCCACGATGCTCGACTCAACTATCGACGGAATGGGCCGCGGGGCGGGCAACTGCCCGACCGAGCTGCTGCTCGGGTTCCTGCGCAATCCCAAATTCCACCAGCGGCCGATCATCGAAGCCGTTGAAAAACTGATGGTTCCGCTGCGCGAAACCATCGACTGGGGCTACAGCGTTCCCTACATGATCACTGGGCAGCGCAACGAACATCCGCGCGCGGCGATCAAGGTGCGCGAGGGCGATCAGAAAAACGAGTTCATCAAGTTTTACGACGAGATGTACGATCAGTAGACCTTCCCCGCGCTTCGCGATGCTCAGCGCCTCCCCTCCGAAAGGAGGGTTTTTTTTTGTTCCTCTCCACGGGAGGGCTGGCCGTCGGGCCGGGAGGAGTGCTCTGTCTGTTTTTTTACCGAAATTGTCGCAGAATGCCCCGTGGCTTGCTGCGGGAATGAATGCGTCCCTCGAAAGGTAGGGACGCCTCTCCGAGGCGTCCGCGGACCGCTCGGAGAGCGGTCCCTACCAAGATGCCCCGCGGGTTGCTGCGGGGAGCTTCACTTCGACCTGCGATATTCCTTGTTCGATATTCGATATTTCCTTTATTCTCACGCCTTCCTCAAAGCCGGAGTGGCGGAATTGGTAGACGCACTGGACTCAAAATCCAGCGGTAGCAATACTGTGAGGGTTCGAGTCCCTCCTCCGGCATGCTCTAGGAGATAACTATGCAGGATAATGAATATCGGCAACAGCGGATTGAAAATATGGAAAAGCTCGCAGAGGCGGGCTTCCCGGCGTACGGCGGCGCGTTTGAACGCACCGGCACGCTGGCGGCACTCCACACGAATTTTGAAGAAGGCAAACAGGTCAAGGCCTGCGGGCGGATTGTCGCAATGCGCAAGATGGGCAAGATGGCCTTCGCCCATATTTCCGACGGTTCGGCAAAGTTTCAGCTGATGGTGAAAAAGGATCTGATCGGCGATGACGCTTTTACGGCGTTTAAGCTGCTCGATCTTGGCGACACGATCGGTGTCTCTGGCGAACTGTTTATCACTCGCACCGAAGAGCAGACTATTCGTGTGAACGAGTGGACGCTGCTCGCGAAGTCACTCCTGCCGCTGCCGGAAAAGTTTCACGGCCTGCAGGATGTCGAAACGCGCTACCGTCAGCGTGAGCTCGATCTGATCTCGAATGATGAGGTGATGGATCTCTTCAAAAAGCGCACCGCGGTACTGAGCGAAATCCGCGTGTTTCTTGCCGCGCGCGGTTACTTTGAAGTGGAGACGCCGATGATTCAGCAGATCGCCGGCGGCGCGGCGGCTAATCCGTTTAAAACGCACTATCAGGCGCTCAGCACGGATATGTATTTCCGCATTGCTCCGGAGTTGTATCTGAAGCGGCTGATCGTCGGCGGCATGGATCGCGTGTTTGAACTGAACCGGAACTTTCGCAACGAGGGGCTCGACCGTACACACAACCCCGAATTTACCGCACTCGAGATCTACGAGGCCTACGGCGATATGCGCACGATGCAGGAGCTGGTGCAGAGTCTTGTCACCCATCTGGCAGAGAAAATTTTCGGCGGCCTTGAAGTGGAGTGGGGCGGCAACACGATCAATCTGGCAACCCCGTGGAATGAAATCACTTATCACGACCTGGTCTGCAAGCACCTCGGCGCGGACTGGTTTGACAAATCGCGCGACGAGGCTGTCGCCAAAGCCGATGAACTCGATGTGCTCGTTGACGCGGAGATGGACTTTGAGGCCGTTACCCACGAAATCTACGAAAAGACGATCGAGGCGACGCTGATTCAGCCGACGTTTGTCACGCGCCTGCCAGCGCACCTTGTGCCTCTGGCTAAACCGTGTGCCGACGATCCGTCGCTCGTAGATGTTTTCGAATTGATCATTGGCGGCAAGGAAATCGCCCCGGCGTACAGCGAACTTAATGACGCGCTTGAACAGCGCCGCCGCTTTGAAGAACAGGCGGGGGGCGACTCGGCGAAAATCGATCAGGATTTCCTCGCATCGCTCGAAACCGGCATGCCGCCGACCGGCGGCATGGGCATCGGCATTGATCGCCTCATGATGCTTCTCAGCGGCTCGGACGCGATCCGCGACGTGATTCTCTTCCCGCAGCTTAAGCCCCGTAAACGGGTCGCAGCAGAGGAAACCGAAGAAACGGAGGGGTAGGATGGAACGGTTTTCAATCTCAATGGAAGACGGTCTGCTCAAAAAGTTTGACCGCAATCTCAAGAAGCACGGCTACTCAAATCGCTCCGAAGCGGTACGCGATCTTGTGCGCAAAACACTGATCGACGAAGAGTGGAAAGCGGGCGAAGAGGTGGTCGGTGTGATCACGTTGGTGTTTGATCACCATCAGCGCCAGCTTCAGGACAAACTCACCGAGCTTCAGCACGATCATCACGATCTGATTGTCTCTTCGACCCATGTTCACCTCGACCACGACAACTGTCTTGAGGTGATTATTGTGAAAGGCGAGGCGGGCACTGTGCGCGAACTGGCCGATCAGCTGAAAGCCACGCGCGGTGTGAAATCGAGCGAGCTGACTTCCGCAAGTACCGGCCGCAAGCTCTAATAATTCACTTTCTTTGTTTCACCGGTTGACACGGCCCGCCTCATAGTGTTACGAGTATTACAAACGTAACACAAACGAAGGGGTGGTTCAGGATGAAGGATTTGAAGAGGGTTGTAGCGGTCGTTCTTGTTTTCACAGCGGGTACCGTGTTTGCGGCGCGTCCGCTGGCGGTGGATGATGCCGGGGTGGTTGACAAGGGGCAGTTGGAAGTCGAAATCGGCGCGAGAGTTGTGCACGACTCAGCCTGTGATGCATGGGAGATTCCGGTCGGGCTTACCGCTGGAGTGCTGCCGAATATTGCGGTTGGCATCGGGTTTGGCGGGCAGTTTGAAGAGCGTTCACACATCGCCGGAAAAGATCACGAAAGCGGCCTCGGCGATCTGGTTCTCGGTGCCAAATGGGGGTTTCTCTCTGAAACCAATTGGCTTCCGGCGCAGGCGCTTTCCTTTTCGGTAAAATTTCCGACGGCGGATGACGACAAAGGGCTGGGCAGCGGCGAGATTGATTATGATCTCACATGGATCGCTTCAAAAATGCTGACCGAGACCGTCGGTCTGCATGTCAATGCCGGGTACAGCTGGATCGGCGAGCCCGCTGGGGAAGAGGTCGGTGATATCGCGCATTATGGAGCAGCGCTGGATGCCCAATTGAACGAAACGGTGCAGTGGGTCGGCGAGGTGTTTGCGGAGAAAGAGCTGCAGGGCGGCACGCAGACGGTTGTGCAGTACAACACGGGTTTCCGCTGGAGCGCATCGGATGCGCTGACCCTCGACCTCGCGGCGGGATCGAGCCTGCACGGCGACGACGCCCCGGATTTCGCCGCGACCCTCGGTCTCACCTGGGCGTTCGGGCTGTAAAACGGGATTTGCCGGTTGCTTTTATAATATGATTAATAAAAAATACGTAACACTTGGAGTTTAATAATGAATACGGAAATTGCCATTCTCTGCTGGACCGCTGCTTCACTCGGCTTTATTCACACGGTCCTCGGGCCGGATCATTATCTGCCGTTTATCGTGATGAACCGTGCGCGCAAATGGAGCGCAACTAAAACGGCGTGGATTACCTTTGCCTGCGGGTTGGGGCATGTGCTCAGTTCCGTCGTGCTCGGCCTGATCGGTATCGCGTTCGGAGTCGCCGTAATGAAGCTTGAAGCCTTTGAGGCCTTCCGCGGTAATCTCGCGGCGTGGGCGCTGATCGGTTTCGGGTTTGCCTACGCGGCGTGGGGCATTCACCGCGGTGTCCGAAACCGCCCGCATACGCATCTCCATCTGGAAGGCGAGGGCGCGCCCGCTCATTCACATCATCACGAAGGGGAGCACACGCATTCGCATGAGCCGGCTGCCAAAGCCAACATCACCCCGTGGGTGCTTTTTACCATTTTTGTACTCGGTCCGTGCGAGCCGCTGATTCCGCTGCTGATGTATCCGGCGGCCAAACACAGCCTGCTCGGTACCGTGCTGGTGGCGGTGGTCTTCAGCGCAGTGACGATCGGCACGATGATGGGCATCGTCATGGCTACCTCATGGGGCGTGAGCTTTGCACGCTTCGGACGGCTGGAACGCTGGACGCATGCGCTTGCCGGTGGCGCGATCTGCCTTTCCGGTCTGGCCATCCAGTTCCTCGGTCTTTAGCTCCTAAACGCAAAGGCGCAGAGGATGCGGAGGATCGCAGAGCTTTCTCTGCGAGTCTTGGCGGACTTTGTGATTTTGCATTGAAAACAAAACGGCTGAAAGGGTTCTAATGTTTCGAAAATTTTCAGTACGCTGTAACGAATGATCCGTCCGATTGAACATCCCGAAACGTTGCAGCTAACTGACCACTTTTTTGCGCCCGGCGGTCCGCTCGAAGAAGCGCACGCCGGCAACGATTTCCCCTTCGAAATCCGTCCCCAGCAGCAGCAGATGGCGCACGCCGTCGCTGAAGCCTGTGCCAATTCGTGCCATTTGGCGGTCGAGGCGGGCACGGGCGTCGGTAAAAGCTTTGCCTATCTCATTCCGCTCATTCTCAACGCACTGGCGCAACAGGTGCGCGCGGTCGTGACGACCTATACGATTACCTTGCAGGAGCAGCTGATCGAAAAGGATATTCCGTTTTTGAAGAAGGCGCTGGGAGTCGATTTTAAGGCGCGGCTGGTCAAGGGCCGCAGCAATTATCTCTGCCTGCGGCGTCTCGCCCGCGCGCGAAAAATGGGCAGCGACCTGTTTGATCCGTCGAAAGAGTTTGAGGTGGATCGTATTCGTGGATGGGCGGATACGGCGGTGGAAGGGAGCCGTCAGGAATTGGAACCGCAGCCAAGTGCCGATGTCTGGAGTGTGGTCTGTTCGGAGCATGGGAACTGCCTTGGCAAGAAGTGCCCGGAGTTTGATCGCTGTTTTCTGATGAAGGCGCGGGCGGGACTGCACGAGGCAAACCTGCTGGTGGTGAATCATCATCTTTTCTTTTCGGAAATGGCGGTACGCGCCGAGGGCGGGGCGTTTCTTCCAGACTATGGAATGGTGGTGTTCGATGAGGCGCACCAGATGGAGAATGTCGCGGCGGATCATTTGGGGCTCCGGATTTCGCGTTACGCGGTCGAGCACTGGCTTCGCCGGCTCTTTACGGTCGATAACCGCAAGGGCCTTTTCGCGGTGTCGCGCGACGGCAAGGGCGCGGACATCGTCAATCGCCTCTGGGACGAGAGCGACCGGTTTTTTAAAGCGATGCGGTTGCACTGTCGGCTTTCCGAGACTCAGAGTACCGTGCGCCTTCGCGAGCCGCCCGCAATTGAGACGCGACTTCTGGATCTGATTTCGGAACTCAACGGGCATCTCCTCGGAGTAATGAGGGATTTGAAAGATGATCCCAACCTGAAGGCCGAACTGAAATCGGCGTGGATGAAGGGGAACTATTTTTTCGAGTCGATTTTAGCGTTTTTAAAACAGAGTGAGGAAGGGCACGTCTACTGGGCGGGGCTGGAAGGTAAAACGCGCAAGCAAACCGTCATTCATTCGGCTCCGGTTGATGTGGCGCCGCTCCTCAAAACGATGCTGTTTGACGAAGTGCCGTGCGTGGTCATGACGAGCGCCACGCTGGCCGTCGGCGAAAACCTTGAATGGTTTCGCGGACGGGTCGGCGCGGAGCACTGCGACGAGTGCTGTGTCGGTTCGCCGTTCGACTACGTTCGGCAGATGCGGGTGCATGTGCCCGCGAATATGCCCGATCCCGGCGAAAAAGCGGCCTTTGAGCGCGCGGTGATTGACGTCCTGCCGCGCTGGATTGAGCGTAGCCGCGGGCGGGCGTTTGTCCTTTTCACCAACGCGGCATTTATGCGGCGGGCAGCCGAGCGGCTCAACGAGCAGCTCGAAGCAGACGGCTATGGCATTTTTGTGCAGGGCGCCGGGCTCCCGCCGCAGGCCATGCTTAGCCGGTTCCGGAAGCATGGGGCGGGCGTGCTGTTCGGAGTGGATCGCTTTTGGATGGGCGTGGACGTGCGCGGCGAGGCGCTCAGCAGCGTCATCATCACCCGCCTGCCGTTTGCTGTTCCGGATCAGCCGCTGGTGGAGGCGCGCCTGGAACAGATCAAGGCGAACGGAGGGGATCCGTTTAAGGAATATTCATTGCCGTCCGCGGTGATTAAGTTCCGGCAGGGAACGGGACGGCTGATCCGCACAGCGAGCGACGAAGGTACGGTGGTAATTCTCGACCCGCGCGTCAAAACCAAATGGTATGGCCGGCTTTTTCTGGCAGCGCTGCCGGAGTGCCCCGTCGAGATCGAGGAACTTGAAGAATAAACCGGCTTGAAAAAAGTCCTCTATAATAGGTATAATACGCGACTTTTATGAAAATACTGCAAACCAGTCTGGCTCTGCTCGCACTCTTTGCGCTGATACTTCCGTGCGCTCATGCAGGCGAGCACCATCACGATGAATTTGTGACGGTTGAGGTTTATGCTGCTGATCATGCCGAATGCCATGCCTGCGCGGACAGCCCCTGTTCGGACTCGACGCAGATTGTACCGGCTAATCCGGGTTCCTCGCTGGAAATTCCGGTTCGCCAGATTCAGCTTATCACCATTTTCGAAACCACCCGTCCAATGTTTGTGGCGGTGGCCCATCCTTCCGGAGACCTTCAGCGTCTCCAAACTGTTCAGCTTCTGATTTGATCGGCTTCGCATTCTGCGAAGCAGTTATCGGTTAGCGGTTATCAGTTATTTAGGTAAGTGATCCGCAAAGGTTCCTCCTAATAACCAATAACAAATAACGAATAACCGGAACGTAAGTTCCGCAAATCAGGAGATCATAAATGAAACATTTAATTTTTTGGACAGCCCTGCTTGGGTTGTCATTCACCAGTCAGGCACTGACGCTGGATGAAGCCACTGAACTTGCCCGAAAGAATTCACCCCGTTTGAAAGCGGAGCACGCCCGGCAGCAGGCGGCAATCCGTAGTGCGGATATTGCTGGGCTGTGGGAAAACCCGGAGATCGAGGTCGAGGCAGAGGGCGTAGACGGCGATAACGATGGTTTTAATCAGGCGGAATACGCCGTCATGTTGAGCCAAAAGATTCCCTTCGGCGGCGTGTCAAAAAACAGAAGGCTTGTTGCCGGACAACTTGCGCGAATGCAGGCGGAAACGGTTTTGGGTAGTACGCGGGCCTTGGATGCGCAGGTGCGTACCGCTTTTTCGGAGGCACAGGCTCAACAGGAGATTCTGCGGATTCGTCGCAATCAGGAAAAGTTGGGCCGGGAATTCGCGGAGGCGGCAAAAAAGCGTCATGAGGCTGGCGGGGCTTCAGAGTTGGAGGCCGTGCAGGCCGATCTGGCGCTCGAAGAAATTCTTCTCGAAATGAAATGCTGTTTTGGGGATATGGACTCCGCACGAAAAAGTCTGGCTTCCGTATTGGGGCTGCCTCTGGAAGAATTGAACGAGCTGTCCGGCGACTTTTACCAGTTGGCTTCCGCAGAAAAGTTGACGGTTGATGAGTCACACCCGGCACTGCAATGGCTGTCCGCACAGGAAGAGATGACCCGGGCGGAAGCCCGGTTGGCGAAAATCGGCAACACCCGGAATCTTTCGCTGGGGGCTGGGGTTAAATATGATGCGGCCGATGAAGCGCAGTCTTTTGTGGTGGCCGCGTCCATACCCCTCTCTATTCGTAAAACAGGTCGTGTGGAGAATGAGGCCA
>Ga0190283_1001229_pt1 | contig 11933 bp, 7 predicted proteins | sample 48691801_MG_FD_161669 | JGI IMG/M metagenome (GOLD analysis project Ga0190283, IMG submission 161669) | Hydrothermal vent microbial mat bacterial communities from Southern Trench, Guaymas Basin, Mexico - 4869-18-0-1_MG | ecosystem: Environmental > Aquatic > Marine > Hydrothermal vents > Microbial...
AATCGGTACGCTTCTCTCAGGATTTGCACAGGCCATATTTATGGCCAATGCAGGCGGTGCGATGGACAATGCGAAGAAAAAGATCGAGGAAGAAGGCAAATCAGGTACTGCCGAACATGCCGCAGCTGTTATCGGTGATACCGTCGGCGATCCTCTAAAAGATACTGTGGGACCATCGATGAATATACTCATAAAGCTTATATCCGTTGTGTCGATTGAGACTGCAGTGCTTATTGCGGACCTTTCAGGGAAATTATTCCACTTTTAATATATAATTATAATTGAATAAAAAATTAATTATGCATGCATATACCATATGTGTGCATAATTATTAAAAGGATTAAAATACATAATATAAAATGACTGGACCTGAAAAATCTGATCTGGAGAGTAAGGCATGAGCAAACACATAAATAAACTTATTGAGGGATTTCTGGATGATTATAAAAAAGGAGAGGTATCTACTGACGATTTCCTGAAAAATATAAAGGACCTCTATTTTGAGGATATCGGATTTGCAAAAGTGGACCATCACAGGATACTCAGAAGGGATTTTCCAGAGGTCATATACGGCACAAATAAGACCGCAGATCAAATACTGGAGATATCGCAAAAAATATTAAAGTATTCAAAAGTCCTCATGATCACGAGAACAGACGAAGGTGTCTACCTTATGCTTAAAAAGAAATTAAAGGATGTCAGGCTGAAATTTTCTTCAGGAATAGTTTACACGCCACTTGATATAGATGAAGATAAGCTAAAAAAGGGTATTACTATCATATGTGCCGGTACTTCAGATATGGAAATAGCTGACGAAGCTGCAATTACCGCATATCTCATGAAAAACAGGGTTAATAAGATATATGATGTCGGTGTGGCCGGCATACACCGTTTGGTCAGTTATAAGGACGAGCTCCAGGATTCAAATGTCATCGTTGCGGTAGCCGGAATGGAAGGCGCTCTTCCGGGAGTTGTCGGTGCCATGGTAGAATGTCCTGTTATTGCTGTTCCCACCAGTGTAGGGTATGGTGTAAATCTTGGAGGGATCGCACCGCTTCTGACAATGCTTAATTCCTGCAGCCCCGGGGTGTCTGTGGTGAATATTGATAATGGCTTTGGTGCAGGTTATTCGGCAGGGATAATAAACCGCAATAAATAATAAACCGGACGGGCCCCCAGAGTCCTTTATAAATATTTATGCCGGAAAAATATCCAGGATTTTAAAAAATTATCTCCTTAAGATGTGTAATATTGTCGTAGATATATTATAATAAGGATTGATAATTATAAAGAAGATATATAGAATTTTCTGTGTAAAATGTTTAATAATTTTATTAATATATTTTAGTATTATATGGTTGAATTAGATTTTAAAAGACAAAAGATCGGCGAGATCCTTGTAAATAAAAAACTTATCACAGAAACACAGCTGGAAGAGTCTCTGGAAATACAAAAAGAGACTGGTGAAAAACTGGGAGAAATACTTATAAGGAAAGGTTTTATAAGTGACGGGACCCTGGTTGAGCTGATATCTTTCCAGAGGGGATTTGATACGATCGAACTTTCAAAGATCCAGGATAATATAGATCCATCCACATCAAATCTCATTTCCAAGGAATTCGCATTTAAGAGGAAAGTCTTTCCATTTAAGCTTATAGACAGCACCCTTCATGTCGCGATGACCGACCCAAGGGATATAAATGCTATTGATGAGATAAGACTTCTAACAGGATATAATGTAAAACCGTTTATTACTACCGAAAAAGACATTAATGACATCATAAAGCTCTATACTTCAGATGATTACAGCTTAAAAGAAGTCCAGGAGATAATGAAGGATGCAGACCTCACCATTGCTGACAAATATGAAGAGGATCTTGCAGAGAAAAATCCTCTTGTGAGACTTGCAAACCAGATATTGCTAAAGGCGATATCTCTCAGGGCAAGTGATGTCCATATAGAACCTCAGGAAAAGAGCTGCACAATAAGATTCAGGGTAGATGGTGTTCTTCAGAAAATAAAGGATGTTCCCAAGACGGTTCAGAGGCTGCTGATCTCCCGTTATAAGATCATGGGAGGTCTCGATATAACCGAAAACAGGCTCCCGCAGGACGGCAGGGGTTCCATCAATTTTCAAAACAGGATGATAGACCTCCGGTTTGCCTCTATTCCCTCTGTCTATGGTGAGAATATTACAGTAAGGATATTAGACAGGGATGACAGCGTATTTGACCTTGATAAGAGCGGTATGCTTCCGGAAGATTTTAAGATTTATAGTAAAATGATATCAATACCCCACGGTTCAATAATGATAACGGGCCCCACAGGTTCCGGGAAGACTACGACATTATATGCAAGCCTTAACCGCATAGCTGATATAGAGAAGAAAATATTTACTATTGAGGATCCGGTTGAATACAGGTTTCCCCAGATAATACAGGTCCAGGTGAACCAGAAGATAAACCTGGATTTCTCAAGGGGGCTGAGGGCAATGCTCCGTAGTGACCCCGACATCATAATGGTGGGCGAGATAAGGGATCTTGAAACGGCTAAGGTCGCTATGGAAGCCTCTATAACGGGACATCTTGTGCTGACCACGCTTCATACCAATGATGCGCCTTCGAGCCTTACAAGGCTGATGGAGATGGGGCTTGAGTCCTATATGATATCGTCTGCTGTAAAATGTATAGTCGCACAGAGGCTTGTGAGAAGGCTTTGTGAGAACTGCAAGAAGGAGATCGACATTTCCGGTATTCCTCTTGATAAAGAGATAGTCCCAATACTGAAAGGTAAAAAGATATTTACCAGCGAAGGTTGTAGCAGATGCAATAATACCGGTTATTTCGGAAGAATCGGTATTTTTTCAGTACTGGTAATATCTAAAAAGATCAGGGAAATGCTTCTTGAGAGAAAGAGTGTAGACATGATCAAGGAAGCAGCCAGGAAAGAAGGGATGAGGACACTGCCGGAAGCTGCAGCGGAAAAAATAGCGGCAGGCATTACTTCCCTTGATGAGATGTACCGCGTAGTGATGTAGATTTAGATTATTATTTTATTATTTCAAACAATACGGATGGGCCCTGCTTATTATTGATATGGTTAAAGATAATTTTGTTCACTTACATGTCCACAGTGAATATTCATTGCTTGATGGTGCGACAAGGATAAAAGGACTGGTAGAAAAAGCAGCCAGGCTGGGGATGCCCGCAGTGGCCCTTACTGACCACGGTGTGATGTACGGGGCAATAGAATTTTATAAGGCTGCAAAAAAAGCAGGCATAAAGCCCATAATCGGATGTGAAGTCTATATGGCGCCAAAGAGCCGCTTTGAAAAGCAGGCGAGCAAGGGCAAAAGGGAGGACACTTCTTATCACCTGACTCTTTTGGCCACAAATAATCATGGATATCAAAACCTGATGAGGCTTGCCAGTTTTGGTTTTCTTGAGGGTTTCTACTATAAGCCAAGAATCGATATGGAGCTGCTTGAAAAGTACCATGAGGGCCTTATCGCATTAAGCGGATGCATAGCGGGAGAAATACCCAGGCACATAATTTCGGGCGATTACGGGGCCGCGGCCAGAACGCTGGAGAGATTTACCGGTATTTTTGGAGAGGATAATTTCTATCTTGAACTGCAGGATTCAGGGATACCCGAGCAAAAAAAAGCTAATAATGGATTAATAAAGCTCTCAAAAGAATACGGTGTACCGCTTGTGGCGACAAATGATGTTCACTACCTTGAAAAGGAAGATAATGGTTTTCACGATGTACTGCTCTGTATTCAAACTGGATCCACCATCAATGAGGCTGATAGATTGAAATTTTCTACCGACCAGTATTACTTCAAGGATTTTCAGGAGATGTCGGATCTTTTTCAGGGACAGGAAGAAGCTATCAAAAATACACTCAAGATAGCCCAGAGGTGCAATACTGAATTGGAATTCGGGATGGACCTTATACCCGCATTTAAGACACCCGGGGACATTAAACCAGAGAAATACCTGGAGGAGCTCTGCTCTGAGGGTGCAAAAGCAAGATATGGCGGCATATCCGAAGAAGTAGAAGCAAGAATGAAAAAAGAGCTTGGTGTCATAGAGAAGATGGGATTTGCCCAGTATTTTCTTATTGTCTGGGATTTTGTACATTTTGCAAAAGAAAATGGGATAAGAGTCGGGCCGGGAAGAGGCTCTGCCGCCGGCAGCATAGTCTCTTATTGTCTGGGAATAACTGATATTGATCCTCTTGAGCACGGGCTGCTTTTTGAAAGATTCTTGAATGAGGAACGCAGGAGCATGCCCGATATCGATATTGACTTTTGTTATGAGAAGAGGAGCCAGGTAATAAAGTATGTTACTGAAAAATATGGGGAAAAAAGGGTTGCACAGCTGATCACATTTGGGACAATGGCTGCAAGACAGGCAATAAGGGATGCCGGAAGGGTGATGGAGATTCCTTATGCCGAAGTCGATAGAGTTGCTAAGATGATCCCGATGGAACTGAATGTCACCATAAAAAATTCACTTGAGATGGCCCCTGAGCTCAAAGAAGTATATGATAATGATTACCGGATGAAAGAAGTCATAAAGATGGCGATATCGCTTGAAGGAATTGCCCGCCAGGACTCAATACATGCTGCCGGCGTAGTTATATCTGCAGAGGACCTCTATAACTATACGCCAATACAGCGGGAGGGCGATACTGATATTGTAACACAGTATAAGATGGAGGATGTCCAGGAAATAGGACTGCTCAAAATGGACTTTTTAGGTCTGAGGACCCTCTCGCTTATTGACAAAGCACTGTTTTTAATCAAAAAAACTGTAAATATTGATATTGATATCAATAAGATCGCTCCTGATGACGAGAAGACCTACAAAATGCTTGCTGAGGGCGACTGCCTGGGGGTGTTTCAGCTTGAAAGCTCCGGCATGAGGGAGCTGGTTGTCAATCTAAAACCAGATAAATTCGAGGATCTTGTGGCACTGCTTGCGCTTTACAGGCCCGGACCGCTTCAAAGTGGGATGGTAAATGATTTTGTGGAGAGCAAGAATGGAAGAAAAAAAATAAAGTATCCTCACCCGAGCTTAAAACCCATACTTGAAGATACTTATGGGATAATACTCTATCAGGAGCAAGTAATGGGTATTGCTTCCGAGCTTGCAGGTTTTTCAATGTCTGAAGCTGATATACTTAGAGGGGCCATTAGTAAAAAGAAAAGGAAGCTCCTCGCAGAACAGAAACACAAGTTTATCGATGGCGCCAAAAGCAGGGGGATAGATGAAGGAATATCGACAAGCATATTTGAGCTTGTAAACCATTTTGCTGAATATGGTTTTAATAAATCCCATAGCGCGGCATATGCCATGATATCCTATCAGACAGCTTATCTTAAGGCTAATTTTCCAGTACAGTTTATGGCTGCTATTTTAAGCATTAGAATGGGCAATCAGGATAAGGTGGCGCAATATGTGCACGATACAAGAAGAATGGGAATAACCGTACTGCCTCCTGATATCAATGAAAGCTTTTCCGATTTTACAGTAGTTGAAGATTCAATACGTTTCGGGTTATCTGCGATAAAGAATGTCGGTACAAATGTAATAGAGAGTATCGAAGGAGAAAGGAAAAACAATGGAAAATTCACTGGCTTTATTGATTTCTGTGAAAGAGTAGAGACTACAGTGCTAAACAGGAAGACTCTTGAAAGCCTTATTAAAAGCGGTACTTTTGATTCCCTGGATCAGAGCAGGAAATTTCTTTTTGAGAATTTTGAAAAGATAACTGAAGAAATCTTAAAAGTCAGGAAAGAGAGGGATAAGGGCCAGTTTTCATTGTTTGACAATGGTGATGGAGAGCAGGAAAAAATGATGTTTAACGGGATAATGGATAAAAAGGGTCAAAAAGAAGAATACCGGCCAAAGCAGTTATTAAATTTTGAAAAAGAAATGCTGGGACTGTATATATCCGGTCATCCACTATCAGAATATGAGAATAGCCTTATGGGCCTGACTCCAATATCTAAACTCCCGGACATAGAGGACAAGGCCACTGTTACTATTGGTGGAATAATAACCAATATCAAGAATATATACACAAAAAGGGATCAGCAGATGTGTTTTATTGATTTCGAGGATATTGAAAATAATCTTGAAGTAATTGTTTTCCCTACTGTGCTTGAAAAATACAGGGAATTTATAGTTGAAGACAGAATACTAAAGATGAAGGGCAAGGTCGATAAAAAGGAAGACCAGATAAAACTACTGGCAAATGAATTTTCTGAGCTGAAAAAAGATGATCCGGGTAATGCTGATAAAGAAAGAAAGATAAGTGAAACTGAAAAAAATAAAATCATCTTCAGAATAAGAAAAAAAGATATGGACATCGAATTGATCAACCATTTTTATAAAGTTTTAAAAGATAACCCGGGCAAATATATGGTAGAATTTAAAGTAGTAAATGGAAATGATCATAAACCGGAGAAGACTTATAGCCTTCCGGAGGGTTTTAAAGTAAAACCCGGGGATAAGCTTTTTAATGAGATAAAAAAAGATTTCGCTGGAAAAGTCTTCAGTGAATAGTTTGACCATTGGGAGCCTGTCCGAGAATTGGGACCTAGATCTGCAGGCTCTTATATTAAAGCAATAAAGCAGGAGAATCATAAATGAAAGATTTGAATTTTGCGGTTATAGGAGCCGGACATGGGGGGAAAGCCCTGGCTGCACACCTGGCTGTAAAAGGTTTCTCGGTAAACCTGTACAACCGTACATTATCAAGAATAAAACCAATAATAAAGATGAAGGGCATAGAGCTTGAAGGAGAGATCAGGGGTTTTGGGCGCCTGGGCCATGTCACTGATGATATAGAGAAAGCAATAAACGGGACAGATGTAATAATGATAGTGGTGCCTGCAAACGGACATGCACCCATTGCTGAGCGGTGCGCCCCTTTTCTAAAAAAAAGCCAGGTAGTAGTATTAAATCCCGGAAGGACCTGTGGTGCGCTTGAGTTTTTGCAGGTACTCCGGGAAAACAATAATCATGAGGATATCACTATTGCGGAGACCCAGACTTTTATATACGCAAGCAGGGGAATGGGTCCGGCTACGGCAAAAATATTCAGGATAAAACAGGCCATACCGGTTGCGGCCATACCATCAGAAAAAACAGGTGAAGTCGTAAGAAAGCTTAATATGGCATTTTCTGAATTTATCTCCGCATCTGATGTGATAGAGACAAGTTTTAATAATATGGGTGCCGTGTTCCATCCTTCCATCACGATCCTTAATGCATCCAGGATCGAGTCAACACTTGGAAATTTCCAGTTCTACATAGAGGGCGTTACTCAATCTGTAGCCAGTATTCTTGAAGCTGTGGACCAGGAGAGGGTAAATGTAGCATGCGCTCTTGAATGTGAGAATATTTATACTGCAATAGACTGGCTCTCAATGGCTTATAATGTAGTGGAGGACAATCTATTCGATGCAATTCACAGTAATCCCGGGTATGTTGGGATAATGGCTCCCCGTACAACGAATGTACGCTATATCACAGAAGACGTACCAATGAGTCTTGTGCCGATATCGGAGTTTGGCCGGCATCTTGGTGTTAATACACCTGTGATAGATTCACTCATATACATTGCTGATTCAATATTTAAAAAAGATTTTAGGAAAATGGGAAGGAATCTGGCAAGTCTTGGCGTGGAAGGGCTGGATCTCAAACAGACAAGGGAAGTATTAATAAACGGAAAGAGATAAGGGTTTTTCATGAAAAAAATACTTGGAGCATGCATAGGCAGCTGCGTGCATGTAGCGGGAATACTGAATTTTTTAAATATTGCAAAAAGATCAGGTTATAGTACAAGATTTTCAGGGTCCGCTCTTGATATAGATGTACTTTTAAAAGAAATCGATGAATACAAACCGGATATTGTTGCGGTCAGCTACAGGCTTTCACCTGAAAGCATTATGCCTGTTTTTAAGGAACTAAAAGAAAAGATAGTCGAAAATAGAAATAGTGATGGCATAAAATTTATACTTGGTACGACAAAGCCAGTTGCGGATATTGCCCTTAAGCTTGGGGTCTTTTCCAGGATATTTACGGGTGAGGAGACATTGGAGGAAGTAGAAAGGTATCTGACCGGAGAAAAAATAAAGGAAAGCCCCGCTATTCCGCCACAGACGCTTTTAAAGAGGGTAGAGGACAAAGGTCCATATCCTATTATAAGACATCATTTCGGAAGGCCCACTCTTGGCGAGACCCTGGAAGGTATAAGGGAAATATCAGAAAGCGGACTTCTTGATGTGATATCTATCGGACCTGACCAGAATACCCAGGAGTTTTTCTTCCACCCTGAAAAAATGGATCCCAGGCAGGACGGAGCGGGGGGAGTACCGCTAAGGAGTCCGGAAGATTTTAAACAGCTGTATGATGCTTCAAGGACCGGAAATCACCCTCTTTTAAGGTGTTATAGCGGTACGAATGATCTTATCAGGATGGCAGAGATGCTTGTTGATAAGATCAATAATGCCTGGTGTGCAGTTCCACTGTTCTGGTACAATGAACTTGATAATAGGAGCGGACGCAAACTAAGGCAATCCATAGCTGAAAATCAGTCTTTGATGAAGTGGCATGGCTCGAAGAATATACCTGTAGAAGTAAATGAGTCCCATCACTGGAGTCTCAGGTATGCACCAGATCCTATAGCAGTTGCCGCAGCATTTCTTGCTGCTTACAATGCAAAGAAAATGGGAGTAAAGACATATGTCTCGCAGTATATGTTCAATACACCGCCAGAGGTATCCTTTAGCATGGATCTTGCAAAAATGCTTGCAAAGATAGAACTGATCGAGTCCCTGCATGATGATGATTTTACTTCGATAAGGGAGACAAGGGCCGGTCTCTTTAGCTACCCTGCTGATCTTGATGGAGCAAAAGGGCAGCTGGCATCTTCAACACTTTTGCAGATGCAGCTGGAACCCCAGGTAGTGCATATCGTAGGATACTGCGAGGCTGATCATGCCGCAAGGCCCGGTGATATCATAGAAAGTGTAAAGATCGCAAACAGGGTAATAGAGAATTGCATACATGGATGTCCCGACATGAAGTCAGATGATAGAGTTGTTAAACGCAAAAATGAGCTCATAAGAGATGCAAAGGTGATATTAAATAAAATAAAAGGACTTAACCGGGACGATGCTTCCGGGGATTCTCTGACAGATCCGGCAGTACTTGCCGGGGCCGTAGCTACCGGGATATTGGACGCCCCGCATCTATGCGGCGTCAAAGCTGCAAAGGGTACGATTATGACTATATTTGAGGATGGTAAGAATATAGCCGTTAACAGGGATCTGAAACCTATAACGGAAATGGAAAGACTCGGGAGCCCTGGTATTTAAGTTTTACTTTTTTATTTATTTGTAATAATATTCATACCTTATATATTTTTAGGTTGTTTTTTATGTTTGAGTCGAAAGAAAACACAAATGTCAGACTGCCATTTGGCCTGAGGGATATTTTTCCTTTTGAATCCAGTGAAAGAAATGCGATCAAAAGGATAATAAACAGCCAGTTCCGGAGGTGGGGATATGGCGAAGTAAAGACCCCGGTTATGGAATATACTGAAAATATCTCAATAGGAGTCGGTAAGGACTGGAAAGATAAACTGATAAATTTTATAGATGCTGACGGCAGTCTTATTTCATTAAGGGCGGATATGACGATCCCGATCGCAAGACTTGCGGGGATGAGGATAAAAGAGGAGCAGCTGCCTGTGAGATTTTGCTACTTTTCCGATGTTTTCCGTCAACCCGGTACGCAGATAGGTGATAAGAGAGTATGCTCCCAGGCAGGCCTTGAGTTTATAGGTTCAAAGAGCCAGATAAAGGCAGACGCAGAAGTCCTTATAGTGCTTATAAGGATCATGCGTGACCTGGGATTATCAGAGTTCAAGCTGGGTCTTGGCCACATAGGCTTTATTGACGGTCTGTCTGATTGGTTTGGGCTTGATAAAATATATAAAGAGAGACTGAAAAAGAAAATAGTACTGAAGGATTTTGTAGGGATCGAAGACGATCTTAATGCTATTGATAAAAAGAAGACCGGTTTATTTATGGATCTTTTACAGCCGGAAAATAATATTGAAAAGATATCCGATGCGGTGAAAAGGATAGACACGAAGAGTGTATCGGATGTATTTAAATATCTTAAAGAACTGACAGCAATACTGGAAGAACAGGATTGTGGTAGATGTATTCTATTTGATTTCAGCATCATAAGGGATTTTGATTATTATACAGGACTTCTTTTTGAGGTGTACAGCCCAAAGATCACTGAGATAATAGGGAGCGGGGGAAGGTATGACGGTCTGATAAGAAAGTTTGGGCTGGATGTGCCAGCTACGGGTTTTGCTATTGATATCGATCTTGTACACAGTGCGCTTGGGGATTCTGACCTGGTAAAAGATTTCAAGGTATTGCTTGCTGCCGGCGGATGCAACTGTTCATTAAAAGATGCTATAGAGTTTGCTGACAGCTTAAGAAAAAAGAAAGTCAATGTCGAGATATTATTTGATGATGTCGATGATGAAGAAAGGATCGCCAGGGAGAAAAACTGTAAAATCCTGATAAAACCCCTGAATGATCTTTCGGAATTCGATTTGACCGACCTTGAAAGCGGAAGATCCGGCCGCTATGATTTAAAAAAATTTACAGAAAAGCTTAAGGAATGGAAAAAGAATTAAAGATCGCGATTCCAAAGGGTTATCTTTTTGGTGAATGTACGGATCTGCTGGAAAAAGCGGGTTATGATATAGCTCCGCTTGAGAGCAAGGACCGGAAGCTGGTGGTCCATTCAAAGGTAGACTCGATAAAATATATTATTTCAAGACCCATGGATGTGCCCGTATATGTCGAGCATGGAGCCTGTGATATCGGTTTTGCCGGCAAAGATGTCCTTGCGGAAAAAGAGAGTAAAGTATATGAGCTCCTGGATCTGAAGAATGGAAGGTGCAGATTGGTCCTTGCAACCAGGAAAGATGAGACAGAGAAAGTAAAAAAACATTATCAACATTTTGGATCAGTCAGGGTCGCTACAAGCTATCCTACCATAGCCAGGAAATATTTTGACTCAAAGGGTATGCAGGCTGAGATAATCAGGCTGCATGGCTCAGTCGAGCTGGCTCCAATACTTGGTATTGCCGAGGAGATACTTGATATAACTTCTACCGGTAAGACTATAAAGGATAATAATCTTGTGGAAATGGAAAATATTATGACCTCTACTACAAGGCTTATTGTAAATATAGCAAGTTACAAGATAAAATATTCGCAGATCAGTAAATTACTTGATAATATTAGAAAAATATTATGACCGCGGGGTCCAAGAAATGAAAAGAAAAGCTAGGATAGAGAGAAAGACCAGTGAAACGTCCATAGTGCTTGAATTAGGCCTGGACGGAAACGGCAATACCGGCATCAATACATCAATACCATTCCTGGATCATGTTCTTGAAAGTTTTGCAAGGCATGGCAGGTTTGACCTGGTGCTGAAAGCTTCGGGGGATACAGATATCGAAAAGCACCACCTTGTGGAAGATATTGGAATATGCCTCGGCAAGGCAATAGCAAAATGTATCGAGAATAAAAAAGGGATAAAAAGATTTGCATGTATTGTGGTCCCGATGGATGAAGCCGAGGTATCCATTTCCCTTGATATAGGGGGAAGACCATATCTTTCATACAGGGTAGATATGGAATATGAAAATCTTGAAGGGGGGATAGAAACCTCTATCATAGAGGATTTTTTCCGTGCCCTTGTCAGCAATAGTTTTATTAACTTGCATATAACCAAGAATACGGGCATAGCTTCACATCATATAATAGAAGCCATGTTTAAGGCTTTTGGCCTTACATTAAAAGACGCAAGCAGATTGAC
>Ga0190283_1001230_pt1 | contig 11922 bp, 7 predicted proteins | sample 48691801_MG_FD_161669 | JGI IMG/M metagenome (GOLD analysis project Ga0190283, IMG submission 161669) | Hydrothermal vent microbial mat bacterial communities from Southern Trench, Guaymas Basin, Mexico - 4869-18-0-1_MG | ecosystem: Environmental > Aquatic > Marine > Hydrothermal vents > Microbial...
ATCAAACATCGAACATCAAACATCAAACATCAAACATCAAACATCAAACATCAAACATCAAACATCAAACATCGAACATCAAACATCAAACATCAAACATCAAACATCAAACATCCAAATCCAGAGTTCTCACTTGGTTCCGTACTTTTTTTGCATTATACAGGGCTTTGTCAGCCCCTTTTATCAGAACATCCGGTGAGAGATTGTGTGACGGTGTGATTGTGGCGGCCCCCACACTGATGGTGACATAATTTTTAACAAGGGAACGGACGTGAGGAATATTCAGTGATCGGATATTTTCCCGCATGGATTCAGCCACAGCACCTGCGCCTTTCACATCTGTCCTGGGAAGAACAGCGGCGAATTCCTCCCCGCCGTATCTCGCCACAAAATCAGCGGGCCGCCTCACTGAAACCGCAAGGGTTTTTGCGGCTTTCCTGAGACACTCATCGCCTGCGACGTGCAGGTATTCATCATTGAATTTTTTGAAATAATCCATGTCAATCATAATCAGCGACAGACAGGTGCCTTCACGCAATGCCAGACCCCACTCGACAGCAAAAAACTCATCAAAGCGGCGGCGGTTGGGAATGCCTGTGAGACCGTCGAAAGAAGAAAGATGCTCCAGCATGTCGCGATGCCGCTTCAGTTCCAGATGGGTTCGCACCCTTGCTTTGACAATGGCCCTGTTAAAAGGTTTGGTGATATAATCCACCGCACCGATATCAAGCCCTTTGGTCTCGTCCTCCACCTCACTCATAGCCGTTATAAAAATTACAGGAATATTCTGAGTCTTATCATTCGCCTTCAATTGCATGCATACCTCGTACCCGTTCATGCCGGGCATCATAATATCCAAAAGAATCAGATCCGGAGGGTTATCCGAGTTTGCGATCTTCAGGGCGGTTTCCCCATTGAAGGCAAAACTGATCGTATTATCGGGCCTTAAAACCTGCCCAAGCGCTTTTATGTTTTCCCGCGCATCATCAACAATCATTATGCGCTGTTTTTGGGGTCTCTTACTCATTCCTGTCACCTTCCAAAGAAATGTCCAGGGACTGTGCGATTCGGTTCAGCGTTTTCAGGGCAGCGTCAAAATCAAGCCTGTTTATATGATCCTCCAACTTTTTTATGGGATCACGAAATCCAAAATCGCTGAAACAGGCTTTCACCGAGATCAGATGCTCCTCGGCATCCAGATCGTTTTTCCTGAGAAGTTCGGCAAGTCTGATGAGCAGCAACGACGCTTCTTCCGGACTTGCCAGAAGCCAATTCTGAACCCCCTCCGGATCCGAAGTCCCATGTACATGGGACAGGCCCTCTTCGTCTTCGTATTTTAGGCTTAACGCTGAACTCACCACCTGGCCCAGGGCATCTTCAAAATAGTTCAGCAGAGACCCAATATCCTCAAAATTCCCGCGGAGGGCAGCCGTGTTCAGCTCTATGGCCGCGGCATAAAGTCCTTTTGCTGAAAAATTGCCTGCCACGCCTTTGAGCGTATGCGCCAGGCGACAGATCGCCTCTGTATCGCCCCTGGCCAGCATATCCCTGATCTTATCCGCAGCATCCTCATAATCTCTGCCGAACTCCAGCAGAAGTTCTCTGAACATATCCTCATTTCCGCCGAGCCTCTCAAGAGCGGATTCAACATCAATCCCAGGCAGACTGGAGGAGAACCGGAAATCTGAGTTTCGAGTTTCGAGTTTCAAGTATCGAGTTTCCTGTTTCAAGTATCGAGTTTCCATTTTCAGCCATTTCCCCAGGACAGAGAATAACTGATCCACGTCAATGGGCTTGCTCACATAGTCGTTCATACCTGCTGCAATACATCTTTCCCGATCACCCTTCATGGCATGGGCGGTCATGGCAATGATGGGAATTGCAGTTTTATCGATGGGAAATGACGGATCACAGATAAAGGAGGACGAATGACAGTTTTCCCAAAGCCGGATGGCCTGAGTCGCCTCGTATCCATCCATTTTCGGCATCTGCACATCCATAATGACCGCATCGTATTCATCCCTGATCACCCGTTGCACAGCTTCCTCCCCGTTTTTCGCAGTCTTTACGATGATTCCGGCGCGCTCCAAAATTTCCGTTGCCACCTGGCGGTTAATGGCGTTATCTTCAGTTAGAAGAACCCGCGCACCTGTGAAGTATATTTCAGGTTTCGTCTCGCTGATCAGCCCCGGGGTCTGTTCTCCTGCTTCTGCCGTCCTTCGACTGAAAGCATTTACAATGGTATCAAACAGCAGGGACTGCTTGACCGGCTTGATGAGAAAACCGTTGACCCCGGCCGCTTCGGCCTGCTGCATGACCTCCTTCCGGCCGAAAGCGGTCATCATAATCACCGGAATCTGAGATGATCCGGAAAGGGTCCTTATCCGCTTCAGTGCCGTGATCCCGTCCATTTCCGGCATCATCCAATCCATGAGTACGATGCTGTATGGTTCCTCCGACTCGGCCCGTCTCAGTTCCTCCAATGCAGCCTTGCCGGAATCCACCGAGGTTGCCTCAAAGGAAAAAGATTTTAAAATTTCCGTAAAGATTTCTCTTGATGTCTCATTGTCATCCACCACCAGAACTCTTGTTCCATAAAGATCATCAGGGATCAGCGGCTTCCGATACTTGCCCTGGGACTGAAGGCCGAAGACCGCGGTGAAACAAAAGGTTGTCCCTTTCCCCTTCACACTTTTCACCTGAATATTGCCTTTCATCATTTCCACCAGATGCTTGCAGATCGCCAGTCCCAGACCGGTTCCTCCGTATTTCCGGCCTGTGGAATCATCGGCCTGACTGAAAGAGGTGAACAGTCTGGGCATGTACTGGGAAGGGATCCCGATGCCGGTATCTCTGACCGTAAATCTGAGCCTCACATTGTCCTTTGTCTGCTCTGCTGTCCCGGGGTGCGGACTGCTGACCATATCCACCTTGACAGTGACTTCTCCTTCCTCTGTGAACTTGACTGCATTATTTGTCAGGTTCGTGAGAACCTGCCCGAGCCTAAGCGGATCCCCCACCAGCGATTTCGGCACATCATCCGCAACAGAAAAAATGATTTCAATTCCTTTTTCTGAAGCTATGTTGGAGAACAAATCGGAAAGATTGTCCATCACGTCATATAAATGGAAATCTGCGGATTCAATATCCAGTTTACCAGCTTCGATCTTGGAAAAATCAAGAATATCGTTGATGATCCCCAGAAGCGTATGGGATGACAGCTTTATTTTGGCGAGATAGTCAATCTGGGAGAAGGTCTTATGATCATCGCTTCCCAGAGACAGATCGGTCAGACCGATGATGGCGTTCAAGGGCGTTCTGATTTCATGACTCATATTTGCCAGAAATCTGCTTTTTGCACGCGCAGAAGCCTCAGCCGCGTCCTTTGCTGTTTTTAATTCCTCAAGATGCTTTCTCTCGGTAATATCTTCCAAAAATCCTTCATAGTAAATCAGGTTCCGGTTCTCATCCCTGACCATCCGGGCACTGAGGGAAACATCTATGAGACTGCCGTCTTTTTGATAAAACCGGGTTTCAAAATCTTTCACCACCTCATGTTCTCTGAACAATTTCTGAAGCTCATGACGGGCTTGGGGATCTGCGTAGAATTGTATTCTCAAATCAGTTACGCTGTCTGTCAGATCCTCCTCTGACTCGTATCCCATAATTTTTACAAACGCCGAATTTGCTGTCAGTATCTGTCCCCCAGGTGTGGATTGGTAAATACCGCCGGCAGCGTTTTCAAAAATGCCGCGATATTTTTCTTCTGACTTCCTCAGAGCTTCTTCGGCATGTCTGCGCTCATTGATTTCTGTCTTTAATTCTTTATTCGCCTGTGCAAGTTCCGCTGTACGTTCTCCCACACGCATTTCCAACTCATGATGGGCTTTCTGCAAGGCTTCTTCGGCCAGCTTGCGCTTTGTGATATTCAGAAGGGAGCCGGTTATGAATTCAATTTCTCCATTTTCATCACATAATATCTGGCTTCCTTCCTGTATCCAGACAATTTCGCCGCTTTTTGACCGGATTCTGTATTCCCTGACATACAATCTGTCGGTCTTTAAAGCAAGGGAAAAAATTCTCTTTATATTTCCGATATCCTCTTTGACGATAATATCTGTCCATTTTATCTTCCGGGTTAAAAAATCTTCTTTGCTGAAGCCTGTCAATGACTCAATTTTATCATCAAAAAGATCTATGGAACCGTCAACATATCCCTTGCCTACGATATTGGGGAGACTGTTTATTAACAGCCGATATTTTTTCTCGCTCTCCTGAAACCGGTGAAGAAACTTTTCAGTTTCCTCAAACTGTTTAACAACAAGTTTCCCAGTAATATCCGCTGCTTCACGGGAAACACGAATTTCTTCCTTCAACAGCCTGTTTTCTTCAATGAGCGACTGAATACGCTCCGCACTTATATTCACGAATTTTTCAGGGATAAAATTTGTCATTTATCTTATGTTTGTCATTTGTCAAATTCCTGATACATGCCTATGCCCCGGATGACAGAGCCTTCAAAAAATACTTGTTCCCAAGGAATACTCATTCCCGGGCTCCGCATCGTCCACAGTGTGCAGCCTGATGATTCCACGCAAGGCAGAGCCTTGTAATATGCGGAACGAGTGTCGGGTTTTTATTTTTTCAGGGCATGCTCAATATCCTCAATAATATCCTGGGTGGCTTCAATGCCTACTGATAAACGGATCAGAGTGTCGGAGATTCCCAGAGCTTCCCGATCTTCACGCGACATACCGGAGTGGGATGTCGTGGCAGGCCGGGTAATGAGCGTTTCAACGCCTCCGAGACTTGGCGCGACGATTGGCAGGCTCGTGTTTCGGATGAACCGTTCAGCCCTTTCAACATCCCCTTTCAGTTCAAAACTCAGCATCCCGCCGCAACCGTCAAACAGTTTATCGGCAAACTGATGTCCCGGACAGCTTTCAAGTCCCGGGTAATTCACTTTTTCAACTTCCGGGTGACTTTCCAGATATTTTGATATGTCAAGCGCACTTTCATTCTGACACCTCATCCGCACGGCCAGCGTTTTCATTCCCCGATGAAGGAGAAAGCAGGCGTGGGGATCAAGGGTGGCCCCGAGATGGTTGAGCTTGTGCGTGATTTTTTTTATCAGGTCCGCACGGCCGATCACAGCTCCTGCAACGATATCTGAATGGCCGTTCAGGTATTTTGAACAACTGTGGAGGGAAAGATCAAACCCCCATTCAGAGGGCCGGAAATTCATGGGACTGGCAAAGGTGTTGTCAGTCATTGAAATAAGGCCGTGCGTTTTGGCAAATCCAGGTACCACCCTGAGATCAGCCACCTGCATCAGGGGATTGGTTATGGTCTCAACATAAATGGCCCTGGTTTCGGGTCGCAGCCTGCTTTCCCAGGAATCCGGATTGGCCGCGTCAATGAGATCATAAGAAATGCCCAATGCTGCCAGGTCTTTGGTGATAAATTCATAGGTTCCGCCGTACAGGCAGTCCTGTGTCAAAAAATGATCTCCCGGGGAAAGAAAAGTTAAAAGCGTTGTTGTAATTGCTCCCATGCCGCTGCCGGTCACAATTGCAGCCTCGGCATTTTCCAGAGCTGCCAGTTTTTTGTGAAGGACGATATGATTGGGCGTGTTGTTCAGACGAATATACCTGATGTCATCATAATTAGTCTGTCCGGCGTATTCAAATGTGGAAGATTGAAAAATCGGCATAGTGACCGCACCCTGAATCAGCGGGTCCGGCTCTCCGGCATGGATGAGTTTTGTTTCGATATTCCTATAATTTTTGGTCATAAACAGGTTTTCCTTCCATTCAAAAAGTTTAAAGTGAAAAGTTGAAAGTTTAAAGTGACACGCCGCCGAAATCTGAGCCTGCCGAAATCTGAGCCTGTCGAAGTCCGAATCGGGCGTTATTCAGAGCTTTGAATCTTATGGTTCAGTTTCCTTGGGACCTGCCTTTGATTAATGCCATAATATCATTTACGAATGTCTTCATCTGTTCAGCCCGGTCGTTCATTTCCTTGGATCCGGAAGCGGCATCTTCCGCAATGGCGGCGTTTTGCTGCGTCACCTCATCCAGTTCTGCCACAGCCCTGCTGATCTGATTGATTCCGCTAGCCTGTTCCTGAGAAGTCGCCGTGATTTCATCAACCAGTTCGCTGACCTTCTTTGCGCTTGCCGCCACTTTGGCAAATGCTTTGTTCGTTTTTGTGACAAGTTCCGAACCGTCTTTGATCTCCTGCAATGTGCTTTCTATCATCGCGGCTGTGTTCTTGGCACCATCTGCCGCTCGCAGGGCCAGATTTCTCACTTCATTGGCCACCACGGCAAACCCCGCGCCGGCTTTCCCGGCCCGGGCAGCTTCAACCGCAGCGTTTAACGATAAGAGGTTGGTCTGGAAAGCAATCTCATCTATTGTCTTTATTATTTTACGGGTTTCCTCACTTGTTTTGGAAAGATTCTCTATGAATCCGATCAGTTCCGTCATGGAAACATTGGCCTCATCCACCACCTTTGACACCTCAGCCATGAGATGATTGGCCTGAATGGCATTGTCGGCGTTCCGGTTAATCATGCTGGCCATTTCTTCAAGGGATGCTGATGATTCTTCTGTGGCTGCTGCCTGCTCTGTCGCTCCCTCTGCAAGTTTCTGACTGGCAGAAGTTCTCTGAAGTGAGGCGGAAAATATCTGTTCGGAACTTTCATTCAGTCCTTTTGTGATCCGATTCAGCGGTTTTGTGATCCCCAAAGTGATAAGGAAGGATAACAATCCCCCCAGTGCAATTGCGAACAGCGTGATGGCAAATATTATACTGGTGGTCCTTGCTATCTGCTCCTCCTTTCTGGCTTTTTGATAATCCCGGGCTTTAGTGGCACACTGCCCCAGTGTTCTGGCTGTTGTGATCATATTTTTTTCATCCCACACAGTATTGTCGGCACCATATTTTTTGACAAATTGCCGGAACTCTTCTTCATACTGTTTCAGTTCTGCAAGAATATTGTCCATCAGTTGTTTGTCACGCTGCTGCCTGAATTTTTCTTTGCTCTTCAGCGTCTGATTTTTCATCTGTCCCAGAGTTTCTTTAATTTTATCAATATAATCAGCATCTCCGCGGATGATAAAATTCTTTTCATGCCTTCTCAGTGTCAGCACATATTCAATAATACTGTCCATATCGTCGGCTTCATTTATCCTGTCCAAAATATAATACAGACCAGCATAGCCAGAATAGGACACGAGAATAAACAATGCCAGAATAATTGCAAATCCTCCGGATACTTTTGTTCTGAGTTTCATATTTTTAATCATGATGTCTTATTATTCCTTCCAAATTTCTTCCATTTCAAGAGTAAGTTAAATATCTGAATAAAAGTATCTATCGCAATATTCCTGATTCTAACGGTTTTTGTGGTTTCCGATATGATCCGCAGATGAACGCAGACAGACGCTCACAGCGGTCAGAGTGCGGGAGCATCAGCGTTCATCCGCGTTCATCTGCGGTTTGCAGGGATCGAAGCTGTCTGAAATCTTATTTTGCAAATACATCCATCGGGTTTCTGTTTTGCTTCAACCGCGTTGTGAATATAAAGCCAAAGACAGCCCCGAGTGATCCGCCCACGATGTGCGCGGTCTGTGAAATATTGTCGTTGCGAAACGCGTTGAGAACTTCAGTGCCGATAAAGATGCCTGCAACAAGAACGAACGTCAGGGGGATGGAACCGCGTCTGATATCGACAATGGAAGCCAGGATGATCAGCATGAAAACAATACCGCTCGCGCCAAGCAGTCCTGTGGGGAATATCAGCACGTTTATCACTCCCGTGAAAAACGCGGTAAAGAGCATCATCAGCAGAATTGCGGAGCTGCCGTATTTCTCTTCAAGTATCGGGCCAAGAAGCAGAATATAGGCCAGATTACCGAACAGATGACGCCAGCTCACATGGCCGAACGCGTGGGACACCAGACGGAAATAGTCAAGCGGATTCAGGAGAGACATGTCGGGTCTCACCAAAAAATAGCTGATCGTAAATCCAGGGATCACAACGGTATTAACAAGGTGAATCACAACAGCGATAATGGAAAATGTTAAAATAACAGGCGAATTGTATTGAATTCTGTTCATTATGATATCTGATTTGCAGAGAAATTATAATTTCAGATAAATATATCTGTTTCAGGCATCCTTCATTTATCGGTTTCTTTAAGATTCGGCTTATAGTCCGAAGGAACTTCCTGAATGTGGTAAATTTCTTCGGTTCAGAACAGTTCCCCGGTTTCAAGATTAAGTTCGCGGGATTGCCATATCCCGCGGCCTGGATTACAAATCCGGCAACGGCCTCAGCCCCAGATAAACCAGAAGTTCGTCAAATTCCCGCCGTGATGACCACAGTATTCCGTGTTTTTTGGCAAAGCCGAGGGCAGGACCGGTCAGCCCGTTGTGGGCGAATATCCACATTCGCACAGTCTCGGGGTCCATGTCCTTTCTGACAGTCCCGGCCTGGGCCGCCAGCATTCTCAGCACACCGATCCCTGTTTTCCGGCGGCCAGTCACCCACTTGCTCTGACACACCCACTGCTCCGGCCCGGCAGCGCCCAGCACGTCAATCTCACGTCCTCTTCCCGAACCCGGACGCACCCGGTGCCGCACATAAGAAAATCTCCACGGCATGGGGATATCCCTGCCGCTGTTGAAAAATTTTCCCGGGAGCGTCCTGTGCTGGCCGCTCAGCAGCACCTGGCTCATATGCACCTCTGCGAGATATCCCTTGTACTCATGGAATCTTTTCCCGGATTTCCGGGACTCCTTTCTCAGCTCGTCCCGGACCAGTGCCTGGTTGTGCCCTTCGATCTCTATCCTTCCCCACACTCTGAGAAATTCCAGCAGAATCGGATCATTGACCCTGCGGAACCAGTTCCCCAGTTCAAGGTATTCGATCAGGTCACCTCTTGACAGTTTTATCAGCACATCCCTGATTGTCTCGAGCCGGACTTCCGTGCCCTCCCGCTTTCTTATCTCCTGCTGAATCCGCTCCAGATTCAGCCGGTTCTTCTTGTCCTTCTCCTCATTTTCCTCCAGTGCGGAGAGGTAAAGTATCCATTTTGTGATGTTCTGTCCGTTGATCCTGTGAATCCATCTCGTCACCTGATCGTTCAGCTCTCCCCATATAAATCCGGAGGTGATATCCACCGCCAGGATATCGTTCAGAGCCTCCTCACTGGAAATCATTCCCCCCAGTTTCGCAGCCTGTCTGACAACCGCCGTGACGTAGAAGGGGTTGCCTCCGCATCTGTCGGCCACCACAGGGGCCATGATTTCGGAGACCTCCGTATTGTAATGCCGGGTTGCTTTCAGGACAAGCTCCTTTCCCCAGTAGCCGGACATTGCCTCAATGACCTCGCTGTCAAACCTTCCGAACAGCGATCCCCTGCCGATGATATCCCTGGCCAGAATGCTTATGGCCGATCCGGTGACAAAGTGCGGGCAGGTCGGCGATTCCACCGCCTCCTGCATGAACCCCACGATATCGAAGTCATGCTGGGGAAGCCGGGTGTTCTGAAACTCGTCAAGAAACATCACAATCGTCGAGTCATCCGCATCTGAAACCCTGCGCGGGATTTCGACGGCATCCTGCTGGGGGAGATAGGTCCCCTTTTTCACAATGGAGTCGTGCCATTCCAAAATCCAGTCCAATGTTTCTGAAAAGGGGTACAGTGATCTGGCCTCTCTGACCAGTGAGAGAAGTTTTTCCTCCTTGGGTTCCCTTGTCACCAGTTCCGGCTGGCCTGTGCGGAAACCGACATAATACCGTATGAAGTTTTCCAGATAATCCTTGGCAAAGCTGCTCTCATCCCCAGACGCGTCCGGAAAGCTGTAGTAAACAGGCACGACCGCCTTCGGATCCCTCGGATCCTGTTCAAGGAAAAGCCGGTTCACCACCCGCTTGAATATCTCGGTCTTTCCCATGCGGCGCTGGCCCAGCAGCACGGTGGACATGGTTCTCCGTTCAGCGGCAGCAAGGGCGGCCTTGTAAAAATAATCAAGAAATTCCTCCCGATCTGTATAGACTTCCTCCGGTACGATGGGCCTGATGACCCAGCTGTTTTTATTTTCTGATTTCATCTGCTCTCCCTGTTCAGACCGGCGACTGTCTGCAAAATATGGATCGCTTCCTCCACGCCGATTTTTTCCGTTGCCTTTTTCATCAAATTCAGGCTCAGTATGGCATGAAGAATAATCAGGAAGAATATTCCTGCAAATAAGATTTTATGATCTTGTTATTTGATTAATCAAGACAGCTTTTTTACCAATATATAATTGCATATCATAACGAAATGCGGATTTCAACAGAAAAATCATTCAATTCAGGCGAAAAGCTGATTATAACGAATTTAGGGGAATCCGGAGCGACAAACATTATGCCAGACTGCAAGTTTCTTCGGATAATAAGCTGCACAGGGAAAAAGGAAAAAAACTTGTAATTTTCTGACAAACCTGTTAACAACAGATTTGTTCTGATTCAGATGATCCTGTTTTCCTGAAAAATATAAATCAGAGTGGAGCAGGACGCTTTGTCTGGCATTAGCTGACATTCAGGCTCATCATTATTTTTTGAGTTCAACATTATCGTTTTAGCTTGGCAGTGAAACTGGAAAGTGATTTTATCACCTGATTGAAATTATTAACCAGAGCATATTCAGCAGGTGGTAATTCCCATTCCCGATGCCTCTGGGATTTTCCAGGCATTTCCACCGGATTTGTCAATCCAGCAGGATCAGCGGTTTCCGATGAATGATTTCAGAAGGTTACGGAACTGTTTTCAACTTTGAACTTTCAATTTTTTTGAACTTTGAACTTTGAACTTTTGGAGGTAAATATGCTGAACACATACAAGAATGGAAACACAGGGCGAATATTTTGCTGCCTGATTATGCTTATCATATTGGTCAGCCCATTCATGGCTGTGGCCGAGGATGTGGATGTGCTTGTATGTCCGGAAGGCTGTGGGATATTGATAAGTGATTTGTACATAAGCAGGGAACTCAGGCGCGCCGGATCTGACATCAGTTGGAACCCCGTTCCCACAGGCGGTTATCTGTATAACCTGATGGAAATGGGACGAAACAGCAAAAGATGGAAAAACACCATTTTTGCCATCAATGATGACACACTGAGTTTCGGGCCCGGGGGCGGGCAGAAACCGTTCACAAAATTCATAACCGAACCTGTCAACGAAAAATTCAGGCTCCTCTACGGTTTTTACTGGGGACCGACCGGACACTATTTCATCACCCTTGACCCGAATCTTAAAAGTTTCTCTGATCTGAAAGGAAAAAAACTCGGTCTCGGCCTGACCACACAAAGCGACTGGGGCATGAACCCCACGCTGGATCTGGAATATGGCTATGGTATCACTTCCGAAAACACTGAACTCTCCTACTTAGGCCCTGCAAAACTGGGGAAACCTTTCTTAAACGGAAAAATTGACGCCATTGTTGCGGCCCTGGGCACAGGCCCCGGTTTCAGAGACTGGCTCCCTTCAGCAATCTTTTGGGAATTAAAAAAGTCCGGGAAAAAACTTTATTATATCGGCCATGATCCCGGGACAGGCGACAAACTGAATGAAAGACTGAAAACCGCTTACATCACTCTGGATATCCCTGCAGGCACACTCCCCGGGCAGACAGAGGCCATACATACCATTACAGATCGTGATTTCAAAGCCTGCCATGAGAGTTTTCCTGATGATTTGGCGTACAAAATCGTCATGACCGTTGCAAAGATCGGCCCCAAAATGAAACTGAATGTGGGACTTTGGCAGACTTGGAGTCCTGAAATGATGGTTGCCGGTCTGTCAGAAGAAAACGCCAGCCCCGGGGCCGTCCGGGCATATAAAGAGCTTGACTGGTGGGGCCTCAGAAA
>Ga0190283_1001233_pt1 | contig 11899 bp, 10 predicted proteins | sample 48691801_MG_FD_161669 | JGI IMG/M metagenome (GOLD analysis project Ga0190283, IMG submission 161669) | Hydrothermal vent microbial mat bacterial communities from Southern Trench, Guaymas Basin, Mexico - 4869-18-0-1_MG | ecosystem: Environmental > Aquatic > Marine > Hydrothermal vents >...
ACCCGTTTTTTCTTCAATTTTAACTAGCAGTTCAGAAATCTGTTCAGGTGACTCAGTGGCGATCACAAACCAGAGGTTGTAGTCGTGGTCACGCTCATAATTATGAGCAACCTCTGGATAGCTGTTAATGATTTGCGCGGTCTGCTCAATTTCTGAGTCAGGTACCGCCATGGCGCAGAGAGTGTAACTGCCACCGACTTTTTCGATATTGTACAGAGGGCCGAATCGACTCAGAGTGCCGTCATTAAGCAGATTCCCAACCCGTTTGATCAGGTCTGACTCTTCCAGACCAATTTTTTTTGCGGCATCAGCAAAAGGTGTTTCCGAAACGGGAAATCCACCCTGTAATCCATTGATAATTTCGCGATCAACTGCGTCCATAATGTGCGCCGCGCTGGCGGAAACGGCGGCCACTGAAGAGCACTTCTTTCGAGAAAGCGGCAAGTCCTGTTTCTACTGCTATTTTTTCCAGTGCATCGATGACTGAATCATGGCTTTTACCATGAATCATGGTGAATAGATTATAAGGCCAGAGTGGTAATTGTCGCGGGCGACGATAACAGAGGGTGACGCAATCAAATTCCCCAAGTTTTTTTCCGGCAGCATCGGCCTGGTCGTCAGGTATATCCCAGACCACCATGGCGTTCGCTGTATAGCCTAGTTCATGATGACGGACGACGGCACCAAAGCGTTTGATAACATTGTTTGTCCGCAATTGCTTAATGCGTTCAATAACAGCCTGCTCGGATAATAAAAGTTGTTCTGCAATTTTGGCATAAGGTCGAGGCGTCAGCGGTAGACCGTCCTGAATGGCTGTAATCAGCTTATGGTCGATTTCTGTCAGCACCATAGCGGAAAACCCAGATCGATATGATAGGCCTGTTCGAGTGGCAGATTAAGAAGTTGAAACCCGGTTTTGTTTCGTAATTCTGAGACAATGGTTTCGATGCGTTCATGGTCAGATGCTGTGAGCACAAACCAGAGATTAAAGTCATTAAGACGCTCATAGTTATGATTGACCTCGTCGTAGCTATTGACGAGGGTTGCTACTGCTTCTAGCTGCTCTGCTGGAACAGCCATGGCAACCAGGGTGCTGCATCCAGCACGATTGGGTGTAAATACCGGGCCGATACGACTGAGTATATTTCGTCTGGAAAGAGAATCCAGCATTTCCAGAACGTTCGCCTCAGTCATGCCAAGTTCGTCCGCAATATCCGCATAGGGCGTGGGCGACATAGGAAACTCATGTTGGTAAGCATTCAGGAAACGGCGCTCCAGTTCTGTAAGCTTACTCACAGAAACTTCTCTGGTTTCCTTCTGAATTGTTGAGTTGAGCATATTCATATCAGCATATCAGCAGCATTTTACATGCATCCAATGTGGCAGTGTCTAATGTAATCCACATTGATATACATCAATATTGACCTGAGTAGATAAAAATGCCTGAAGGTTTTTTAACCGGGATCTCGAATCGTTTTGTCCAGTCTTGCGTGTCGTAGGCAAGCACTTTGCTGTCAGAATTATTTGAGATGTAGATGAGAGGTTCCTGTTCTGACCACCGCAGGTGCAAAATTTTCCCGCCAAAATCGAAATGTTGAGTGATTTTCAATGATTCTGTGTTAATTATTTCAACTACCGGGAAATGTTCTCCGCTGAAGGTGACAGCCAATTGTTTTTTGTCTGGAGATAGAGAGGTAAATACCGGTAGACCTGCAACTTCAATCGACTGGATAAATTTGAAGTTATCGTCAAAAACAAAGACTTTGTTATCACCGACTGCCGGAATAAAAATATATTTGGCGCTGATGCTCCAGAAACCAAAATGGGGAACCTTGAGCACGGGCTTTTTATTCCCCAGCTCCAGTTCCAGTTTGCTGAAGCTCATTTTCTCCAGATCAATTACGCCAACATGGGGTGAGTTGAAGAAGCCTACGATGTAAAACTGATCGTTAATCATGGCATCGAAAGGTGCGGTTCCAATATTTTCAAAACGTTTATGAACTTTGAAGTCTGGAACGTCCTGTTCAGGCTTGTGATCTTTCAGTACCCAGACTTCGTCTTTATCCATGAGGGAAAAAACAAGATAGTCCCTGTAAATCTTGATGCCTACATTCTTGGAGTCAGTCGTAAAACTCTGAATTGAGTTCAGATCGTGATCCAGAATCTCGACGGTTTTGTTATCGTAATTAGCAACGGCCAGGTAACGATCCTGAATGACAAAACCAATTGCACTCTTGCTGGTTTTATATTCTTTGAGTTTTTTCTCTGTGGCAGGATCAAATTTAATCACATAGCCATCACGAGTGATCATGAACCCTTTATTTTTATGAAACTTGACGACGGCGTGGTTAAAGTTGTGCAAGTTTGTGATGCGGCTTTTGTGTTTATGATTCTCAATTACACTTAATGCAGAATCACTGCGTTCGACCACAAATATTTTTTCATTCGCCTGAGCGCCTGCACAGGATAGTAGAAACATGATGATAAAAAATTGGATTAATTTATTCATGGAGCCAGCTTTAGAGTTAGTGGGTGGTTGTGTCTGATTTATAATATGTTATATATTCTACAATACTTAATAATTCCTGTTGATTCAGATTAAAGTCTGGCATCAGGCTGCGAGAATAGCCCAGACGTTTTGCAGAGGAGGCGGGGTCAGTTATGTGGCCGATTATTTCACCGTTAGTTCGTTTGTCCGCAATTTCCTCGAAGGAGGGGCCAAAAGCCTGAGCAGTCTGATGATGGCAACCCCAGCACTTTTCTTCAAAAATGCTTTTTCCGAATAACTGCCGATAAAATACCCTATTTTTATTTACAAAATTATATTTTCCAATCGGCATATTCGCAGGATAATTTTTTAATTCATCAAGAGTATCTGTGTCATACACGAGTAATGCACCATCATTTTCGTAGATGCTGAGATAGGCAAAGCGGCCATCTCCAGAAAATTCGGTGTGATTGAACTTCTTTCCAGGAACGGGCTTTAGTCGTTTCTCAGAAAAATCTTTTTTATTGATCAGTACCAGCTCATCACTGCCATTATCAATCCAGAGCCAGGGTGTTGCCGGGTGAGTTTTAACAAAAAATCCATCACCACCTATGTTTATCTTTTTCACAAATTCCCAGTCATACATTTTCCAGACCGTGATATAGGGCTTTTTCATATGCGGTGTGGCAAAGTAGAAGTCTCCGCCCTGGTACCAGTAGGTTGCAGAGAAAAGATGCGGCATACCTTCGATGGTTTGTTCAAAGACTATTTTGTTTGTCTGCAGATCATAGATTTGTAATTGTGTTCCTTTGCGGGAGGTGCCAATTAAATATCTGTCAAATGGGTCGATAAAAAAATCTTCAATCGGCGCATTCAGTTTCTCATAACTGATCTTTCTGGTTTTTGTATCCATGATGCCCAGCAAGGCGCGATCACGGTAAGTGAAGATTGCCTTGTCATCTGAATACAGTTCGTACAGTGCACTTATTTTTCCTTCCAGTGGTTGTGTATCGACCAGAGAGAGGTTGCCTGCATTAAAAGTAACTAACTGTTGCGGCAAGCGGCAGGTTGCAAATAAATAGCGGTTGTCGCGGGAAACCGATATGTTTCTCAGATAAACGCAGGCACGAACTTTGTTTGTGGGTTTTCCCTGTTGCAGGGAATACTTTGTTACCCAGCCGTCCCGGGAGGGTACAAAGAAATCATTTCCACTGCTGGTATATTTAATACCGCCATGGACATTGTTTACGGTGAATTTATCCAGCACATTTTCATTTTCCATGACCCATACTTTGTTGGCGTCACGCTCAACGACCGGGGTGATGTTACGAATATTCTTAATGTTTAGTTTTTTTGCTTCTCTTTGAATAGAAGCCTGGCTGCTGCCTATGTTCTTATTATTCCACTGATATTCACCCGGATGATGCATATAGGCGATTAAAGCAGAGGTATGTTTTTTATCCAGTTGAGGGAAGGCAGGCATCAGCGTGGAAGGTAAACCTTCAGTGATTATTTTTTCGATTTGCTGTGGTGTCTTTCTGCGTAGAAATTCCGGCAGAAGAGGTGGCCCGCTCAGGCCGATTCTTTTTTCGTGATGGCAGGAAGCGCAATAACTGTTGTAGAGTTCTTCTCCACTTTGACCTCGCCCTCCGGCTTCAATCTGATGCACGTATAAGCTGTCAAATTTCTCGGCGAGAGCCTGACCACTGAGGGTCAGGCTCATTCCAATGACTAAGGCAAAATGTATCGCCTTCACTTCCTAGTAAATGTCGTCCATAGTGTTGGCAACGTTGAATTTGCCAGTCGGAGTCAGTAGACGCTTATCCTTGATTGTGGTCTTCAGCTCAAGTGTATCTGCATCGTACACCAGGATAGCTGTAGGAATTTCCTTATGACCCCATACGGTGGTCCAGACTTCAGACCCGTCGGCGTTAAACTCAAAATGAACCGGGCCGCGTAGCTTGACCTTTGAGCCATCGCTGGTTTCGAATTCGCCACGGAATTCATCAGGCATGGGCAGGGTCTTCACAACTTCCAGTGTGCTCTTATCGATCACATAGACTTGTGTCTGCAGTTTACGATCTGGATTTAAAGGACGATCTGCAAAGATGTACTTGCTGTTGGGGTGGGACTTAATAAACAGGTTGCCACCACCTTTACCAGGCAGTTCGATAGTCTTAACGATCTTCCAGGCGTTATCTGGGTGTTTTTCCGGATCCGTACCGATAAAGACTATACTGTTGGCTCCGATATGTCCTGTGCCCCAGATTGGGCCGTATTTTTTGCTGTCAACGTTCACACCGCGACCTGGATGTGGTTTATTCGCACCGGTTTCGATGATAGCGGCTACTTTTTTCTCAACCGTATCGATTACAACCACCTTGTTTTTAGCGTTGGCTGCTACCAGGAAATAACGCTTGGATAAATCCCAGCCACCGTCATGCAGATACCGCTCGGCATCAATCATAGTGATTTTGGGGTTATTGACGTCTTCGTAGTTATATAACCAGACCTGACCGGTTTCCTTGATGTTGATGACCCATTCCGGATCATGATGAGACGCGACGATGGCGGCGACACGTGCTTCGCGAGTGTATTCACCTGTGTCATAGGTATAGCTTGCGGTGGAAACGAGTTTTTTTGGTTCCAGCGTCGGGCCATCCAGCACGACAATTGAAGGCGGCCAGTAACAGCCGACTACCACCAGCTTGTCATCAAAGTTGCCTTTAGGGCCGTTGTATTTTGAAGTGTCAATACTCCTGGCGTCGTTACAGGTTCTAATTTCCGCAACGTTTTCAGGTGTCTTCATCCATAGGTCAATCATGGATGCTTTGCCGTCACGGCCAATCACGTACATGTAACGACCACTTTTGGATGTCCGCAAAATATGTGTCGCAAAGCCACTATCGACTACGGTAATGATGTCCTTTTTATCGCCATCGACAATTGCGATTTTACCCACGTCTCTGAGAATGATGCCGAAGTAGTTTTTCCAGTTGCGCTTGGTTTCCGGTTTGGTAGGGCGTTTATCTACCGGAATTAAAACTTTCCAGCTTTTCTTCATGTCCGCCATACTTTTCTCAGGCGGTGGTGGCGGGTTGGTCTGAATATATCGCGCCATCAGGTTGGTTTCAGCCTTGGTCAATTCACCCGACTTTCCCCAGCCTGGCATACCGCCGGGCGTGCCATTAAAAATAATGGTCTCCAGCACCTGTGTTCCCATAGCCGTCGTCTTTGCAGTTCCCAGTTCTGGGCCCAGCGCGCCTTTACGCAACATACCGTGGCAACCGGCACAGCGGTCGAAATAGACCTGTGTAGCCTCTTTTAACTCGGCTTCATTCAAGCTGACAGCTGTGGTATCTGCGGCTAGCTGTTGCGAGAGCAGCAGTGTGCCAGAGACAAGCGCAAGTGCGATTTGAGCTTTCATCTTCATGTCTTATTACCTCTTGAGAGTGCTTCGTGATTTTTAGTCTTCATGATCGCCTTGCTGCTGTTTTTTCTTTTCGCTGTGGTAGAGAAAAAACATGGGTAGGATAATCACAGTATGGAGAAAGATGGTCAGCGTCATCGGCCCGCGATTAAGCGTACCGAAGAAACTGGGGACGATATCCGTAAATGCTTCAATCATGGTTACGACTCCTATGCTGTTGCAGTAGCTGTTGATTCGGTTTGCAGGTTCTTACGCTGCGCTGTCCTGGCGATAGTCATCAAGTCCTTCATCAGGAAGACAAAGCCAAGAATGGTGACCACACCCATTGCCAGGCGCCAGCCATAGGCCTGTGTCATCCATACGGAATCCTGTGCCGCGAAATAACCCTGCCAGGTAGCTCCCCACTGGCCGCGTTCAATAAAGGTCTGGACATAACCTGCAATCGTCAGAGCGATCGTCATGCCGAGTACGCCAGACGTAAGTAGCGTAACGCCCCACTTGGCGGAGCTGCTCATGCGCATTTGCTTGAGGCCATACTTGCCCTGCAGGCCGATATACATCATGCCGATTAGTCCAGCGACATAGGCGCCATAAAAGGCCAGGTGACCGTGTGCGGCGGTCATCTGTGTGCCATGTGTGTAGAGGTTGATCTGCGGCAGGGTATGCATGAAACCCCAGACGCCTGCGCCGAGAAAGTTACCAAAGGTACAGACCACGAACCAGCTGAATGCAGGTGTATTGCTCATAGGTGTGCGTTTGCCGGCCTGCTTGCCCCAGTCATAAATGACATGTACAAACATACCCAGTAGCGGAACCGGTTCCAGTGCGCTAAATAATGCGCCGATCTCAAGCCAGTATTCCGGTGTGCCGATCCAGAAGTAGTGGTGACCTATTCCGAGAATACCCGAACCAAACAGCATTGCGACTTCGATCCAGATCCACATTTCGATGATTTTACGGTTGGCGCCTATTGTTTTGATCAGGCCATAACCAAGTACGGCGGCGATATATACTTCCCAGGTTGCTTCGACCCAGAGATGGATGACCCACCACCACCAGAATTGGTCAACAGATACATTTTTGGTGTAGAACATGCCCGCCAGATACAGGCCGGCCAGCGCCAGCAGGTCAATCATGAGCACGGTGACAATGCCGGTGCGCCTTCCTTTAAATGCCGTGGCGAATACATTGCCGAGAAAGCCGAGGATAACGACAACAATGCCGATATCTGCCCAACGTGGTGCTTCGATGTATTCGCGGCCTTCATGGATGAGCCAGCGTGACATGGCGTTACCAGGGCCAACCTGAACCAGCAGGTAGACCACGACCACAATGGTGACGGCCAGGGTCAGGACATAGAAAAGCAGTCGACCAATTTTGATGCCAACAGTTTCTATTCCCGTTTCTTCAGGCAGTAGCCAGTAGACCGAGCCGATCATGGCAAATAGCAGCCAGACGATCATGGCATTCAGATGCACCATGCGGGCTACTGAAAAATCAACGATCTCAAACAGGAACTGGGGATACATATACTGTATCGCCGTCACCAGGCCAAACAATAGCTGTGCGCCAAACAGGACCAGCGCAACCTGGAAATAATTGATCGCAAGTTTTTGCGATTCGTACTGAACATTCATGACTCTACTTAGCATTGACGGCACCTTTTAACTTGTCAAAGTTTCTCGGGAATCCATTGGTGTCGATGGATGACATATGTTTGAGGAAAGCGACGACCGCAATGGCCTCCTCAGGCGTGATTCCCAGGTTGGGCATCATACGGGCGTGGGTGGGATACTTGGATGGGTTTAGCAGGAATTCAGCCATCGCTTCTTCTGTGGTGGCCTTGCCGGTCATAGGACGGTAAGGACCTGTTTCACTCCACATGGGATCCAGCCAGGCTTTGGTCAGATCCGGTGCGTAGTAGGCGCCGTTGCCAAGCAGGGTATGGCAGTTCATGCAGTTTTTTGACTGCACTGTCATTTTTCCGTGATGAAGCAACTCATCGGCTTCTTCCTGGCTATAGTCATTGCGACCAAAAAACAGTTGCTTGCCGCCAATGATCGGCACTTCCGTTTTGCGTTTGTTATCGAGTTCGTAGCTAATTTCGTAGTTAATGACGGCGGCTGAAGGGACGCGTTTGGTCACACCAGCCTCCAAATCTTCAATGGTGCCCAGCGTAATCTGGGGAACGGAATCCACGGACAACCAGATCAGTAGCAGTATAGCAAAACCGGTCACCCAAGCTGCAGTATTTCGCCAGAAGCGGACACTGCTCCAGACGGATATTTTTTGTTCTTCCACGATTTACCTCGCTCGATTTAATTGTTAAAAAGGATTTGTTTAGTGCTCACAGACTTCATGCGTGCGTTTCACCAGAAAATAAATAATATGGGGAATAATAAGATAGCCCACCATGGCGGCCAGTAGTACCTTTTGGGTAAAAGGGTTGATTTTTAAATGAACGCTTAGCACGTAAAGGCTATAGGTTTGCAACACCCAGAACATGTAAGCGGCAGGCATAGACCAGCTGGGTAAATACCGAATTTTCACAAAGGAATAGACGCTGACATAGGCTGCTCCAAGCAGGATCACCAGTGCGCCAGCGACAAAAATAGTAAAAAAGCTGGAAATTTCAAGATATTCCAAAAGTTGATCCCAAAAAAATCGATAAGCCCATAAGAATCGTTTATATGTTAATTTTTAAAAAGCCATACAAACAAAAGAAACTTTTACATGGGCAGTGACTCTAAGCCCAGTGATTGTTAACAACCTTGACATTGGTCAACACAATGATAATGATCAGCTTAAAAATGTAATTATATTAGGATATTGTAAAAAATCACTAACAAATTAGAGAGAGTTCACATGAAAAAACAGATTATTTTGGTCGCCGCTATGTCACTTGCATTGAGTGCTTGTGGTAAAGGCACGGAAGAAGCAGCTGAGGCAGCAGTAGAGTCAGGTAAAGCCGCAGTAGAGACGGGTAAGGCCGTCGTAGAGTCTGGTGAAAAAGCTATTGAGCAGGCCAAAGAAGCTATAGCGCCAAAAGCTGAAGAAGCAGTTGCCCAAAGCGCTCCCGCTGCTGATGGCAAGGCTGTATATAGTGCTTGTGCAGGCTGTCATGGCGCTGATGGGAAGCAGAAAGCATTGAGTGTTAGTCCAGTTATTGCGGGACAGAGCAAGGATGATCTGATGATGAAAATTAAAGGTTATAAGGATGGTAGTTTTGGTGGGGCGATGAAAGCGACGATGGCACCCATGGTGGCTAATCTGAATGACGACCAGATAGCTGCTGTTGCGGAATATATTTCCGGTTTATAAATCATTTTTGACGCAAAGCCTCAGAGGCGCAGAGTTTTTTATTAACTCTGCGTCTTTGCGACGATAAAGATCTTTAACAAAGCACAGGAGGTCAGTCTCAGGCGGCTTTCTTTTCGGGAGCTAGTCGCTGTATCAATGTTGTCAGCCACTGAACACGCTTATTAAATTCCATTTCTTCAAAACTAAAACGTAGTTTTTCCTGCCCATCCAGCTTGTAGTTTTGTGGTTCATTCTGGATCAGTGACAGGAGCTGGTTGACATTGATGTCCGGTTTTTCAGAGAATAGAATTCTTCCCCCTGTTTCCCCTACATCCAGTTTTTTTATTCCTAATGCTGTGGCCAGAATTTTTAACTGAGTAGTTTCAAACAGGTTTTTGGTTTGTTCGGGTAACAGGCCGAAACGATCAATCAATTCGATTTTCAATTCACGCAGTGCGGTTTTATTTTTTGCGCTTGCAATACGTTTGTAGATAATTAATCGTGTGTGGACATCTGGCACATAGTCATCGGGTAGCAGGGCAGGCAGGCCCAGGTCTACTTCAGTATGTGAAGCAGCCGCACCCAGTTCATCAGGCATCTGTCCGGATTTTAATGCCTTCACGGCACGTTCCAGCAATTCGTTGTACATGCTAAAACCGATTTCATGAATCTGGCCGCTTTGTTCATCGCCCAGCAGCTCACCCGCACCACGGATTTCCAGGTCATGACTGGCCAGTGTAAAACCAACACCTAGATCTTCCAGTGATTCGATGGCTTCCAGACGCTTAATAGCATCAGCCGTCATGGATTTACGATCAGGCGTAATCAGGTAGGCGTAAGCGCGATGGTGTGAGCGGCCGACACGACCACGCAACTGATGCAACTGTGCCAGGCCAAATTTATCTGCACGTTGAATAATAATTGTGTTGGCTGTGTGAATGTCGATTCCGGTTTCGATGATGGTTGTACACACCAGTACATTAAAATGCTGGTGATAAAAATCACTCATGACCCGTTCCAGTTTTGCTTCCCGCATTTGTCCGTGTGCAATGCGAACGTTAGCGGCAGGTACTATTTCTTCCAGCTCGCGTGCCGCTTTTTCAATGCTTTTAACTTCGTTATGTAAAAAATAAATCTGCCCGCCACGGCTGATTTCACGCAGACAGGCTTCCTGGATTAAATTTTTATCCCACTCGCTGACAAATGTTTTAATTGCGTGTCGGTGCATGGGTGGCGTTGCGATAATAGATAAATCACGCAGTCCCGACAGTGACATGTTCAGCGTTCTTGGAATGGGCGTTGCTGTCAGTGTCAGCATATCGACTTCTGTACGAAGGCTTTTAAGTCTTTCTTTATGCCTTACACCGAAACGTTGTTCTTCATCAATGATGACGAGGCCCAGGTTTTTAAATTGAATATCTTTTTGCAGTAACTTATGGGTGCCGATAACGATATCGACACCGCCATCTTCAAGACTTTTTAGAATGGCTTTTTGATCTTTCTGAGAGCGAAAACGAGACAGGGTTTCAATTCGGAAAGGCCAGTCGGCAAAGCGATCGGAAAAATTCTTTCCATGCTGTTGTGCGAGCAGAGTAGTGGGGACGAGTATGGCCACTTGCCGACCCGTGTTGGCAACCACAAAGGCTGCGCGCATGGCCACTTCTGTTTTTCCAAAACCAACATCACCACAAACAACTCGATCCATCGGCTGAGGCGACTGCAAATCTGCCAGTACATCATCAATGGCGGTTTGCTGGTCATCGGTTTCTTCAAATGGGAAGGAAGCTGCGAAAGCCTGCTGATCATGTTCGTCCAAAACAAAGGCGTGTCCTTTGCGGGCTGCGCGACGTGCATAAATATCGAGTAATTCTGCTGCGACATCATGTGCTTTTTGTGCGGCTTTGCGTTTAACCCGCTGCCATTGTTCGCCCCCCAGCTTGTGCAGTGGCGCTGAATCAGCGTCAGCGCCGGTATAACGGCTGATTAAATGCAGTGATGAAACTGGAACATAAAGCTTGTCGTTGCCAGCATACTCCAGTGTTAGAAATTCATTTTCTATCTCGCCCACTTTGAGATGTTGTAAACCCAGATAACGGCCCACGCCATGATCCTCATGCACAACTGGTGCGCCCGTATGCAGATCCGTCAGATTGCGAACTATGGCATCGGCGTCGCGGGTAGGTCGCTTTCGACGGCGGGGTTGACGAACCTGGTCTGTTAGCAGGTGGTTTTCTGGAATAATGCAGATTTCGTCATTCGGGAGTTGTACACCCTGTTCCAGTGGCGCAACCGTGATGGCAGAAATTTCTGGTGTATTTAGAAAACCATGCCAGTCTGAAACAGGCTTTGGTTTGATTCCGAATGGACGTAGTGTTTCGAGCAAAAATTCACGCCGACCGGCAGAATCAGCGGTGAATAATATTCGTCCTTTCCATTTTTTCAGGTATTGTTGTAATCCCTTTGCGGGTTCTTCCAGACGCATATGCAGGGCAAGGTCGGGTAGCGCCTGACTGGAAAAATTAATAGAATTTTCTCTGGTGGTTTTAAGCCGTTGCAGCCGAAGTTGTGAGTGGTTATCAATGCGTGAAATGAGCTCATCGGTTTGCAGGTAAAGTTGCTCCGGTTTTAGAATACGCCGCTCAACGTCATGTCGCCGTTGTTCGTAACGGGATTCGACCCCT
>Ga0190283_1001236_pt1 | contig 11884 bp, 17 predicted proteins | sample 48691801_MG_FD_161669 | JGI IMG/M metagenome (GOLD analysis project Ga0190283, IMG submission 161669) | Hydrothermal vent microbial mat bacterial communities from Southern Trench, Guaymas Basin, Mexico - 4869-18-0-1_MG | ecosystem: Environmental > Aquatic > Marine > Hydrothermal vents >...
TTTTGTCGGATATCCCATTATAGCCTCCTTATTTATTATCTATGGATATCCATAGTACCATAGATAAAAAAAATTGTCAAATAAGTAATTGGCTTAAAAAGAATTATCCTGACAATTATTCAGTGATGGTGTACTAGTGTTTATGGGAGTTTTGCTCAAACAGGTCTGGGAACTTCGGCTTAGAATCTCTGGGTCCACATCATAGAGCCCCACAAGACAGGGACCAAAGCCGGCCGCCCATTCTGACAGCTTGTAGAGCGGCTCCCGCTCAAGCAGTATATTTCTAACAAAGATCAAGATCGCATCCACGTGAGACAGTTTCTGGTTCTGCTTTGAAGGAATACAGTTTAAAAGAAGTTTTTTTAGCTCAATGCGGTCAATGAATTTATTTATGACCGGAAGTGCGCTTATTGCTTTTGAATCCAGCCCAAGACTATCTCCGGTTCCCATACTACCTCCCATAAAAAGCTTGACTTTTTAATATCTGTAGTATATACTACTTCAGGTATATAGTCAAGAAGGTTTATATGAAAGATAAGTATCATAAAAAATATTCTGTTCTTAAGAGAAAAATCGATAAATTGGGATTTATCTCTACGGGAAGTGTGATGAAAGCATATAAGACATGCGGCAATCCCGGCTGCCGGTGCCATAAAGATAAAAGCAAAAGGCATGGGCCATACAATATCTGGACCCGTAAAGTTAATTCAAAGACTGTAACCAGGACACTTAATAATGAGCAGGCAAAAATAGCCCGTAAATGTATTGATAATATGCGGAAGCTTGAGAAGATATTAGATCAGATGAAGGATTTGTCTGTCCAATATATTGAAAATTATGAAACTAATTTTAGTGTGGACAAAAATAAGGGAAAATTGTAAATTTTACTTGCGGAAAATAAGATGAAGAATGTAGTAGTATAGGTAATATAAAATAAACAGGGAGGTATTATTATGATGTCAGAAATACCGTTCAACAGGGATAAAGTTTCCAGAGATATCGATAAAGAGATCCTGCGGGTAGGGATGATCGCAGAGCTTGATGCGATAAATCTCTACGAACAGCTTGCTGCTTCAACAGATAATGATGATATAAAAAGCATCCTTATGGATATTGCAAAAGAAGAAAAGACTCATGTCGGGGAATTCCAGGCATTACTCCTTAAACACGATAGGCAACAGGTCGAGGAACTTGAAGCCGGCAGGGAAGAAGTAGAAGAAGAGCTTGGTAAATAATAAAAATATTTACTATTTTATAGATTCCTTTAGCAAATGGGCATAATCCCGTGCACAATGCAAGGCACGATAGACAAGTACTTTATTTTCAATAACACGATAGAAGGCTATATAAGGGTTAATAATTACCATCCTGAAATTAAATTTCTCTAAGGAACAGCCTGCAAGCGGTGTTCCAGAATAAGAGAATTTTTTAAGCCGCCGTAGGGGGTCTATGATGTTATCAAGCATCTTAACTGCCGCCTGAGGATTATATTTTTTTTCTTAATACAGTGTTTTAAAATAATTTTTGTTTATTTTTTTATCTTTTGAGATCAGGGTATAATCTTTTAGTTTTGAATGTGCAACGATGATCCTGTCAAAGGGATTCCTGGTCCATTTTTCATTTAATGAGATTTTTATTATTTCCGGGAAACTGCTTTTTTCAATCTTGAGGTCTATGGTTTTTTCAAGAAAGTTACAAATAGTTTCTGAATTGTCTTTTATTTTTTTAATTTCAAATAAATACTCAATTTCCAATTTTACAACTGGTGATATGAATAAATCATTTTTTTCAATATATTGTTTCGCTTTTTCTGATAATAGATCCAATCTTTTCTCATATAACCATATTGCAATATGTGTATCTAAAAAGCAGCTCATAGATTGTCTTTCTCCTTCCACTCACTATCAAAATTAATATCAATTATACTTTTAGGATTTCCTGTAATAGTTCTGTGTTCTTCCAATCTTTCAAGCTTGCTCTTCTTTTTTTCTGGAACGATCTTAAGTATCTCGCCCTTTCTGTTTATTTTGACCGGAATACCTGAGTCAAGGATCTCATCAAGTATTCTATAAAGGTTTTGCCTTAATTTAGTAGCAGTTAGAATCATTACTCCTCCGTATTTTAATTAACTTATAGCTTATGTGTTCTTAAGTCTATACAGGTAGTATAATACAAATACGTATGTATAGCAATTAAAAATACGTACGTACTGGCGTATATGCTCATTAAAAGTTTTTCAGCGGGACATTCTAATTGGTTTTCCTTTTTTGGTATGATATATTAATCCTTAAATTTACTTTGAATCTCATTTAGATAAGAAAGGTTATTTTTATGAGCCTTATGGGAATAGATATAGGAACGACCGGGACCAAAGCTATTGTTTTTTCGGAAGTTGGAAAGGTCCTAGCAAATTCATATCTTGAATATAATCTGCTTTTCCCAAAGCCTGGATGGGCTGAATTTGATACAGAGGATATGTGGAGAAAGGTATTTGACGTAATAAAGAATGTGAATTCCCGGGAAGCTGTACAGAATGATCCGGTTAGCGCCCTTGCTGTTTCTACAGTAGGAGAATCTTTTACGCCTATTGATGATAAAGGGAAAATACTCTATAACACGATCTATTCTACTGATTCAAGAAGTACGCAGGAATTGGAAAATATGCTGTCAGTCATACCTGCAAAGGACCTGTATTATATTACTGGACTCCCTCCGCAGTTCGTAACTGCACTGAATAAGATTCTCTGGGTCAGGGACAATCTGCCAGATGTTTTTAAGAGGACCGACAAGATACTCTTTACCGAAGAACTGCTTCACCATAAGCTGGGTATAAGGGATTATAAGATAAATTATCCTTTGGCCTCAACAACTCTATTTTTTGATCTGAGGGAAAAGAAATGGTCAAATAAGATACTGGATGCTTTTAACCTGGATATGGGCCTTTTTGCCGAACCGACACCTTCTGGGACAGAGATAGGGATAGTCAGGGAGGATATTGCTGGTGATCTTGGATTTAAAGGCAAGATATCTATTGTTACTGGCGGCCATGATCAGCAATGTGCAGCATTCGGGGTAGGAGCAATATCCGGCGGTGTTGCCGCAGATGGTATGGGAACTGTTGAATGCGTAGTACCTGTTTTTGATGATATCATAATGAAAGACAGCATGTTTGATAATGACTTTACAACGAGAGCTCATGTTGTTAAAGATAAATATGTCACCTTTGCATATAATTTCACCGCAGGAAGTATCTTAAAATGGTACAGAGACAAACTTGCCCCTGACCAGAGGAAAATAGCAGAGGCTATGGGAACAGATGCATATGAGTATTTCTTTTCAGGTTTAAACTATGAGCCTTCAGGTATCTATACTTTACCGTATTTTTCCGGTTCGGGTACCCCTTATCATGATCCTATCACCAAGGGTTCGATGATCGGTCTGGGAATATCTACTGAGAGAAAAGATATATTCAAGAGTCTTGTTGAAAGCCTTGTTTTTGAGATAGGATTCAATCTTGAACTTCTTAATAAGTCGGGTATTAAAATAAATGAACTCAGGGCCGTTGGCGGCGGTTCAAGGTCTGATCACTGGCTGACCCTTAAAGCTTCCGTGATAGATACGGTAGTAAAAAGAATGGATATAACAGAGGCAGGGTGTCTTGCAACCATGATGCTTGCGGGGAGCGCTACAGGTGCATTCACAATTGATGAAGCACAAAAGAACTTCGTAAAAGTAGAAAAGGAATTCTATCCCGACAAAGAAATAGGGCAGCGCTATAAAGAACAATACGGGAAGTATAAGAAGATATACGGCCTCATATCACAGCTTTATGAATAAGCAGGGCATCAGATGAAAGCAATCAAATATATCCAGGGATCTGCAATTGAAAATAATACTGTAGTCATTGTTTCAAAAGTATATTTAGCCTGTGGTTTCTTAAAGAGACTTTTCGGTCTTCTGGCATTTAAACCATTAAAAGAGTCGGAAGGACTACTGATAAAAGACTGCAGGAGCATCCACACCATGTGGATGAGGTATAGCATAGATGTGGTCTTTATAGATAAAAAAAGCAGAGTTACTGCCATCCATGAGGATCTGGCTCCTTTCAGGTTCAGCCCATATATAAGAGGAGCCTATTCTGTGCTTGAACTTAAGGCAGGATCAGTGGGCAGGGCATCTATCAGAATAGGTGATGACATAAGTTTTATGGAATGAGCTTCATCCTTGCTGATTATTTCACAGTGAGTACATATTTCAGCCACATCCGGACAGCATAACAGAAACATCCGGACAGTCTAACTATCTGTAAATTATTTTTCAGGGTCGAAAACTGTATTCCTATAGTCTGTTATTTGTCCATGGAAAAATTTCCGAATCTCTTCTTTTTTATATTCTTTTCCAATAAAATCTATTACAAAATCTTTCAGATCTTCGAAATAGATCAATTGAGACAGAAAGAGTTTTTCAGAAAACTCTCCACTAAATTTTTCTTTAGAATCTTCTATTATTTGTTTTAAAGAAAACTTATTTTTTAGAATAATAAATAGGTCGATATAGTCTCTATATACAGGGCGCCTGCCTATAGCATAAGCTTTATCAGATGCAATATCTTTATAAGAAGAGATCATTATAGAGCTATATTCCAGAGGTTTAATATTATCTATATCTTTTGACCATAATATTGCCTGCAGTGAAGCAGGAATTTTATTTTTTTTAAGTAAAGAATCTTTTTTCATTACCTATTAATTATAACATACTGAAATGATATTTATCATGGAATATGATCCACGGCAGGTATAGCGAATGTCTTTTCATTTTTATCCAGACAAGCGATGAATATTTCATTGTTGTGCTAGAATCAAAAAAATTAATATATGTATTTACATAAATAACCAATAGTGCTATTATGCTAAATATTGATATTGAATATTTATTTTAGGGGTAAGTTATGGGCAGATTAGTTTTTATGCTAAGACATAGATTACCAGTGATCATTTTTGTAATAGCTGCAATCATAGGCGGAGTCTTAATTTTCTGGTATATAAATAATAAAGAGGAAAATGATAATAGCAGCAATCAGGAATACTCAGAGACTGAGGAAACCTTATCTATTAATGGAGATGAAGATGTCAAGACATCAGGTGAAGACATTTCCTCTGGAGATCATGGAAAGCCGTTTTCTTATTCCATACCTTATGGACTCAGGGCAGTAAACCTCCCTATTTCTTTTTTTGGAGATGTCTCAGCAATAAATAAGGGGGACAGGGTAGATATAATATCTGTCTTTTATGATCCGAATTCAAACGAGCTTTATTCTGAGATCATCCTCGGACAAAAGGAAATTATAATCCTTGAGAGCAATGAAGGTACACAGGATCCAGAAAACTACCAGGGTGCTTCAGATTCAGGATATCTTAGCAGCGGCATTTTTAGCGATATGTCTTCTGGAAATAGTAATAGTGATCAACTTAAAAAAATATTTGTGATCACTTTTTATCTGGAAGTCACTGAAGTCAAAAGAGCCTTTAAAGCGATCGAGGGCGGACAACTCTATCTTTCACTATGTCCGGTGAATAGTGGGGAAAATGGATATTGATCTTTTAGGAACAAAAGCAGGAGCCAGATCCCCAACAGGGAACCCGGTAATTTATTACTGTAAGGATATCACTTTAATTAAATGGACCAGAAAGCAGGTAAAGCTGATCATATGAAAACACTTATCAGAAACAAGAATAATGCGAAGGAAATTATCAATGAAAAAGGGGAGAATATGCAAAATACTGCCAGACCTGAGTCTAATGTAATATTATTTTCATCCGCGAAAGGGGGAAGCGGCTGTAGTTTCATTACGTCTCTTATTTCTACTTATCTGGCCAGGAAGACTTCTGTAAATGTCCTTCTCCTGGATCTTAATACCGGAAAAAGAGACAGCAGGGTAATATTTGATGTAGATGATGGTAATTATAAAGATTATGGAGATATAGGCGGTGCGGCAGGAAGCCTGGACACTTCGGTACTAAAACGGCTGGTGATTAATTTTGATAATAGTCTGCACCTTTTACTCCCTCCACTGGACCCAGGGAAAAAGGAGATACTGGAAGGTGATAATTTAAATCAATTCCTTGAAAGCCTTAAGTGTCACTTTGATATAATATGTATTGATTTCCCATATCATCTTTTTAAATATATCGATATTGGGGAGATCGATATTGCTGACAGGTTTGTCTTCGTGTCTCTACCGGATATTGTATCAATAAATAACACCAGGATACTTATGGAATATATCGATAATGCAAAATCCCACCCTGGTTCATATCTGATTATAAATAAATATAATGTGAGACCTGCTATCTCGCCAACAGGACTTACAAATATACTAAAGTTTCCAGTCAGTTCTTTTATACCTTATGACAGGGATATTGAATCTTTAATAAATACCAGGGGACCTGATTATGTATTTAATTACAATTTAAGGATCGTAAGAAGTATTTCAGAATTATCCCAGAAGATCTACGAGGAACTGGATCTATGAATACTGTAAATAATGGTAATGGGACTGAAAAATATATTATAAAAAAGGTTTTTGAGAAGATCAGCGGAAAAGATTTCAAGAAATTCTCAACTGCAGACAGGCAAAAAGTAATTGAAAAAATTGTCAGTGATATTGCTGATATGGAAAAAATACTTCTTACTGGCCTGGAACTGTCAAAGCTCTCAGAAAAAATAAATGAAGATGGATTCGGACTTGGACCCATCAGTCTTCTCATGAGTGATCCAGAAATAACAGAGGTAATGATAAATGATCATGATGAGGTCTATATCGAAAAGAAAGGCAAAATTGAAGAAATACAGATGAAGTTTCGTGACAGTAGTCATATAAGAAATCTAACAGATAAGATACTTGGTCCTCTTGGTCTGCGGGTAGACGAGAGTCACCCGATGGTAGATGCCAGGCTTAAAGATGGTTCCAGGATCAATATTGTCTTAAGCCCTGTCAGTTTTAAAGATATTGTGGTCACTATCAGGAAATTTAAGGAAGATATTGTAGATATTGAAAGACTTATAAGTGAGGGGACCATGGATAGAAAAATCGGGGACTTCCTGGCTAAATGTGTACGGAATAAGGCAAATATTCTGGTGGGCGGAGGAACCGGGACAGGGAAGACTACACTGCTAAATATTCTTTCAGGATTTCTTCCGGAAAATGAAAGGATAATAACAATAGAAGAGACCATGGAATTAAAGTTTACACATAAGAACCTTGTAAGGATGGAGACGAGGCCTCCCAATATGGAAGGTAATGGGGAGATAAGTATCAGGGATCTTGTCAGGAACTCGCTTCGGATGAGGCCGGATCGTATTATAGTTGGAGAGATAAGAGGCGTGGAAGCTATAGATGTACTTCAGGCCATGAATACCGGTCACAGTGGTTCGATGACTACAATACATGCAAATTCCCCGGATGATGTGATAACAAGGCTGGAGACTATGCTGCTTCTTTCAGGCAATAATCTCGATCCATCTACTGCACAACGCATAATAGCCACTTCAATTGACCTGATAATCCAGCTGAAAAAGACAGGGGACGGAAATAGGGTACTTTCTAAAATAAGCGAAGTATTGCACCAGAAAAGAGGTCCAGGAAAGGAAATAAAACTTGAGATCAGGGATATTGCAATGCTGGACGGAGATAAAAATACAGGATCTACTATTGATTACAATATGGCAAGCAATGATAAGAAAAAGAACCGGTGGGTCTTTTGTGACTACAAGCCTGCATTCCTGGAGGAGAGAAGATGAGGGTTTTAAGACCAGGTAAAAGAATAAACTTCTCAATGCTTTCAAACTTTTCAAATGACCATAGAAGGGTTTTAAATAAACTTAAGAATCCATGTATTTTTATACTGCTGATGGCCGCTTTTTCTTTGTGGTTCAGTAATGTGTTGGCTGGATTTTTTATAGCTATTTGCATAACAGTATTTATTTCGGGTATTTTTAAAAGCAGGGAAGAGCAAAGGCTCTACAGGCTTCACTATCAGTTAATAGATTTTATTGGACATATAAATATAATGCTTAGAGCCGGGAAGACACTTCGCTATATATTTTTAAATGCATGGCTAAAATTTGAGGCACCACTCGGAACTCATTTAAAGGAAGTAGCGGAAAATCTTGAAATAAATCCTGACCTTGAGGAAATACTGGAAATATTTGAAAAAAGAAGCGGCAGCAATGAAGTGAAGCTCATTACATCAGGACTTAAGATATGCAATAGGATAGGCGGGGATATGGTGCAAGTATTAAACTCTGTATCTTCTACATTGAGGCAGAACCTCAAGTCCAGATCCCGCCTCAATACCCTTATTCTTCAAAGTAAATATTCAGCAAATATAATAAGCCTCTTTCCAATAATAGCACTTATAGCACTGTACATTTTTTATGGCGATATTATTATGGACTTTTTTTCTTCCGGGATAGGTATGATTGTTCTGGTAGTAGGGGGTATTCTGGAGCTTGCAGGAATAATCATCATGAAGAAGATCATCGATACCGGGAGTTAAGAAATTGGATAAATATTATATTCTTTTAATTTATTATATCTTTACTTTCTTTGGGCTCCTAACCCTTCTATATAGGGGCTATTATGCTCCTGGAAGAAAATATATTAGGAAAAGAAGTCCAGGAACTGGGATTAAAAAAGTGATAAATATATTAAATATTTTTGCCCATAAAACAGGTAGTATTTTTATAAATGACCCTAAAAAGAAAATAGGGATCCTGAATATGCGGATTCTAAAAATACTTGAAGAAGATGAAGGCATAATAGTAACACCCGGTTCTTTTATAGGCTATAAGATACTTTTATGTATTCTTTTTTCCATAGGAGGAATAATTTTTGGAGATAATCTGATACTAAGCATGCTTTTGGGGGCAGGAAGCGGCGCGGCCGGATATTTCCTGCCGGATATTTTAATAAGAAGGCAGGCAAGACGGATATCGGTAAATATTGATATTGAGCTGCCATACATGATAGACCTTCTTAGAATTGCTGTACTTTCCGGACAGAATATTTATAACTCATTTAAGATACTTGTAGAACAATACAGGGCTAAGATATGTTTTGATTTAAGAGATTATATAAAAGATATAGATTGGGGATTGGGCAAAGAGACTGCATATAATAATATGATAGAAAAAAATAAATCAAGGCAATTTGCCGATTTAATGGCGGTTCTTTTGGAAGCTGAAAAATATGGTTCACCACTGGATGAGATCCTTGAGCAAAAATCAAAACAAATAAATTTTGAAAATATAGAAGCTACTGAAAGAAAAGCAAGGAGGACAACTGTACTGACTCTCGTCCCCCTGGTTTTCATGATCCTTCCAGCATTCGTGTTATTAGTCGGCGGTCCATTAGTCTATATTCTGGGAAATGGCATATTTACATTCTGATCCCGGGCTCCAGTTTCCGGACAGACTCCCAAAAACCCAACACCCCGGCGGCATCTCTGCCATCCGGGGTGTTATCAGGCGTCCCATACATCTATATAAATCTTTACTAGTTTAAAAATATAGTAGTAACTACTCTTCTTCCTCCGCCATCCAAGATCCCAACACCAATGTATTTGTAGTGGCTCCGAAGCATATTGTCTCTGTGGGATGGTGAGTCCAGCCATGCATTTATAAATGCAGAAGGGCTCCCGTAGCTTGCAGGAGTTGAATTACCAAGGTTTTCCCCGGCATTGGTCCATGAGATACCGCTATTTCTCATGATATTAAAAAATGTAGTGCCCTCAGGGCTGTAGTGTGAGAAGTATCCCTTTGATACCATATCACTGCATCTAGTGCGCGCAATATCCGTTAGTGACTGTACTGCCTGAAGCTGGTTTAGTCCGTGATCGGCCCTTACCTTATTGATAAGCCTGAGCATCTCTGCCTCCAGGCCATTTAGATCAGCTCCTTGCGCCACATTAACTGTAGCCTTGTTTTGTGCTGCCTCTGCTTCGGCTGCCGCCTTAGCCTCTGCTGCTTTCTCTTCTGCCTGCCTTACCTTATAGATCTCTATGGTCTCAGTTTCCAGATTGTCTTCAATGCTGCCTACAAGACCAGCGGTTAAGGCCTTTACAGTTATATCTGCTACCGCGTCTACTACTTGAGTCTTATTGCTGCCCATTGCTACAGTTGTAGTGCAAACAAAGCTACTTGATACCTTGGATACCTTTATAGAAAAGGATACTGAAAATAGTGATACCATAATAAGTAATATCACTATCACTGAAGCTATTATTTTATTCTTATATCTAAACACAAAAACCGCCTGGTCCAATAGAGACTAAAGCGGCCTTTTTTACAATTCTAACATGCAAAAAAGTAATAGCCGCTTGCACCACTTGCTCCATGCATTCCTCAGTGCCCAAAAAGACAGAATGCATTTCATAGCCTCTATTACTTAATAGTAAATCCTTCGGTTGTCAAAAGAACTCTAATTTAAAACTCTGAAGTTATATTAATACATATAATTATTAATGTCAAGAAAAAAATATAAATAATTTATAATAGATAATAGATATATAATGGATTAAGAAATATATAACTATATGTATAATAAATAACTCCAAAGCATATATCAAGCGGGATAACAACATCAGTATTGTATTGAAGTATTCATCGGATGATAAAAGAGGGAATGGGGCTTATTGCTGCATCCGGATATTCGATCTTCTTAAATAGACAAAAGGATCCTGTCTACATTAAAAAGCGGGTCAATTGTCCATATTATGATTGTTTCCGCCATTGTTGCCCTTCTGCCCCATGCCGCTGTCATTGTCGTGCCCGGGTCCTTTATCCTTATTATGGCTATTTGTGGTATCATTATCCTGATCCATACCGGATCTGTTTCTGTGTTTGTTTTTAATATTATTTATGGAATCAATAACCTGGCCCTCATCCCGTGTGGAAAAACAGTTAAATTGCTTGCACATCTGGTATTCCAGATCTATTTCAACTATCAGGTCATCTACCAGAACATCTATATTGGATCTATCTGATCCGAGAAGAGTGTTTGCTTCATCAATGCGGTTATTTAAAAATTGAAGATGAAGATCATCTTTTTGGCTTTCGGGATAGACAATGAGTTTAAAGCTTTCAAAAGATTTCTTGAGGGGGTAAAGAACCTGTCCGGGAACTGTCTCTTGAGATGCGAAAAGGGTTCCTGAAAAAGAGAAGACAGACAGTACGAAAAACACCAAAAAGATCATAGCAGGCCTTAGGATCAGTCTTTTTTTAGTACCAGGCGTACTCTGTTTGATCGCTGCTGCAGCATCAGCTTTTTCTGAAGAGATCATCTTGCGCCTTTTCGCCTCGTCCATTACCCGGGCCAGGCTGTTCTTCTGGTAATCTTTTTCTGGCATGACTGCCTCAAGATCTTTAATGGTTTTTATAGTTTTAAAATACTCATTTATTTCGTCACGGTGGCCCTTAAATCTACCGATACACTCATCAAGGCTATGGCCCTTTTCCATAAGTATCAGGCATTTATATATTATTTTTTCAATCTTTTTATCCATCGATACCCCGGGTCCCTTCCTTTAATTTTGTAAGCGCCCTGAAGACTATCCCCCTTATTGTTGATGTTCTCTTACCGAAAATAGATGCTATGGTATCATAGTCCATGTCTTCTAAAAACTTAAGCAAGATAATATCTCTTTGCAGTTCGGTCAGCTTATTAAGAGCATTGAGTAATGAGATATTTGAAAACCCCAATTCTTTCCGGAGCAGGCTGCTGTTTTTCATCAATATATCCTCATCAAACATTTTTATAGAGTCCTCCTCAAGCTCGATCTGCAGGCCCCTGTCCTTATTCTTCCTGAAATGGTCCACAAGGAGA
>Ga0190283_1001237_pt1 | contig 11882 bp, 10 predicted proteins | sample 48691801_MG_FD_161669 | JGI IMG/M metagenome (GOLD analysis project Ga0190283, IMG submission 161669) | Hydrothermal vent microbial mat bacterial communities from Southern Trench, Guaymas Basin, Mexico - 4869-18-0-1_MG | ecosystem: Environmental > Aquatic > Marine > Hydrothermal vents >...
GCATCTTCATCGGACAGCAGCGGCTGAACGGGTAAGGGAAGCGCATTCGCCAAGGCTTGCGCTTCAACAGAGGGCTTTTCAACAGCCTGCTCCGTATGGATCGCCGCCACTGCGGCAACGGATGATTCCAGCGGCGCGGGTTCTTGTCGAACCTGCGTGAAAAGGAAAACGGCGAAACCCGCCAGCACTGCGAATGACAACCCTGCGATCAAAAAAAACCGTTTCATCACAAACCTCCGTAATTAACAGCCCGAAAAGCATAACACTTCGGGTGTTTTTTGCAAGATTTGTTTACCCTCGGCAGATACCAACGCTTGAAAAATCATGGGTTGAGTTCGCCGATACGACCGAGGCCCTTGAGGGTCAGATTCGGGTCGATGGGAATGGTTCCGTTAAAATCGGCCAAAACCCATTCGGCAAAGCCGCCGGTCGCGCAGACCTTCATCCCCCGCCCCAGCTCTTTTTCCAATTCTGCAAGGATCTCACGCACCATCCCGCGGTAACCGAGACATGCCCCGATCTGCATCGCTTCTGTGGTGTTTTTCCCTACAAGCTGCTCTGTTTTCACCGGTTCGATGTGCGGCAGCAGCGCGGTTTTTTCAGCGAGATAGTCGAACATCAGTGGCAGTCCGGGGCAGATAATTCCGCCGACGTACCCTTCCCGCTTTTTGACGATATCAAAGGTGAGCGCCGTACCGAAATCGCACACCACCGCCGGCGCACCGTATTCCGCGGCGGCCCAACAGGCGTTAGCCAGCCGGTCGGCTCCGATCGTCTCCGGTTTCGGGTAGGAAACGGGTATGCCAAAATCAAGTTGATGATCCACCCAGAGCTGATCGCTGATGCCCGCGCTTTTGAGTGCCCTTTCCCAGCGCGCATTAACATCCGGCTTCACCGAGGCAATCACCGCGCGCTCTGCGCTCAATTCAATCTGCGGACAGTCCGACAGTATGCGGCGCACGCCGGAAATCTCGCCGTTGGCATAAAGCCCCAGCGTCGTGCTGGTGTTGCCGATATCGATGACTAATACTGAATTCATTTTAAAAAATAATGGACAACAAAATTATTTTCTTAGAGTGATTAGCTGAATGGTATCACGATTAAAATTCAACCATTGAATTTGTTTCATTACCGTCCCATTAGTTGAAGGACGAACTTTATAGCGGCTGGCCGGTCGGCCACAATCTTCTAAACAAAAAAAGGAGATTGCTTATGCCGACTCGATCAGCCCAGAAGAAAACCTACTGTATTCCGTCAGATTTGCGAACTGATTCCGCCGCATCTTGTGCCGGTTATCGCCCGAAAGCATGAGGTTCGCTCCAGAAGTTTCTCCCCGTGGAGAGTTACCTCACGAGTATGCTTTACGCCCAGTTTACCCACGCACTCGGCCTGAATGATGTGTGTGATGCGCTGCGTACCAATCGTTCCCGGGTCGCAGCCATCCGGGGCGCGGCACCGCCCAGTCGCAACGGACGTTCCCATGCCAATAAAAAACGAAGCTCAAAAATGGCTGAGGAGCTCTTTTGGAAGATGAGCGATTATCTCCAGTCGCTTCAGCCCGGTTTTGGCGGCACCGCCTTCCGCAAACTGCCGCACCGCTTCAAGCGAACGGTCTATGCCATTGATTCAACAACACTCAAGCTTTTTGCCAACTGCATGGATTGGGCAAAGCATCGCCGGAGAAAGGCGGCCGCCAAGCTGCACTTGAACTTGAACCTGCAGCACTTTCTCCAGGCGTTTGCTGTGATCGACTCTGCCAAGGGTCACGACAACGCAAAGGCTCGTGAGCTCTGCGCACACATTCAGGCCGGGGAGATTGCCGTGTTTGATTTGGCGTACTATTGATTATAAGCATCTCTGTGAGCTGGATGAACGCGGAGTATTTTGGGTGAGCCGGGTGAAAAGCTCCATGAAGCTGCGTTGCGTGAAGCGGCGGATCAAAACTCCGAACGAGCATATTCTGCGCGATGATCTTGTGCTCGGTGAAAACCGAATCAAGCGGATGGATTATCCGAAAAGAATGCGACGGATTACGGCTCGGATGGAAATCGACGGCAAAGAAGTCGTCATGGAATTTCTGACCAACAACATGCAGTGGGCTCCGGCGAGTATCTGTGATTTGTATAAATCGCGCTGGGGGATTGAAGAGTTTTTCAAGCAGATCAAGCAGACCCTTAAACTCGGGAGCTTTCTCGGACACAGTCGTAATGCGATTGAGTGGCAGGTGTGGACGGCTCTGTTGACCTATCTCCTCCTGCGTTTCCTCCATGCGTGCAGCGAATGGTTACACAGCTTTACCCGACTGTTCACCAGCTTGAGAGCCGTGCTGTGGCAGGAGAGAAATTTGCACGATTATCTTCGATCATATGGGACAGCACGCGGCAGCTTCCGGATGCAGTGGGCGGCATATCAGGCCTTTTTGCCCGGCTTTTGTGCAAAAGCTTGATCCGATATGGGACAGCAGATGGTCTTATTCGAAACAGGGAAACATTGAGTCGAAAAATTATCAAACGCAACAATTGAACTGAGCAGGAGGCTGGTGTTGAACGGCAACAGGTTACGCAAGCGGCACGTCCTCAATCAGCCGCTTATGGGATGCCAGTGGAGAGTTTTCAACTGTTCTGGAATTATACCAGCCCGTACTGGGCCGAGTGGTATCTGGAAAAATGGTGTAACCGCGCCATGCGATCACGGCTTGAGCCCATTAAAAAATTCGTCAAAACCGTTCGTAACCAGCAGCCATTGATCATGAATTGGTTCAAAGCGAAAAAGCAGTATTCATCCGGTGTTGTAGAGGGTTTAAACCGCAAAGTTAATTTGCTAACGAGAAAAGCCTTCGGTTTTCGGAGCTATGAAGTGCTCAAAATCGCCCTGTTTCACACGATGGGAGAGCTTCCCGAGCCAGAATCAGCCCACAGATTCTGCGGATGAGGCAGAAAAATTTTGGTGTAGTGATGACAGGTTAAAAGAAATCTAACCAGAGGTTGAATAAAGATGTCGCTCCTATTTTTTCGCTCTTTGCGTTTCTTCGCGGCTAAAATCTACTTTTCATTCGTGGGTTGTTCTTTCCTTTCTCTGTGGTGAAAAACTTCCGTGTATTCTGTGTATTCCGTGGTTAGAATTTTTTCTTCGTTCTCTTCGTTTCCTTCTGTAAAACTCTCCCCATGAAAATTCTCTGCTGCGGAATATTTCCTGCCCTCCAGCGGACGCTGGAGCTGAAGACGCTGAAAACCGGCGCGGTTAACCGCGCGCGGAGCGTTACGCGCTCGGTCGGCGGCAAGGCGACCAATGCCGCACGCGTCCTCGCCGCGCTCGGCGCCGAGCCCCTGCTCTTCGGCTTTGCGGGCGGTAATACCGGCACGGCAATCAAACACCTGCTCAGCGAAGAAGACATTCCCCACCGGTTTGTTGAGACGGAAATTGAAACGCGCACCTGCCAAACCGTACTGGCCGATGACGCCGATGACTTCACCGAACTGATTGAGGATCCACCGCCGCTGCCCGCACACGACTGGAAGTCCCTCGCCAAAGCCTTTGCAGAGATCGAAGGCGATTTTGACCGCATTATCTTTTCCGGCACACTTCCGGCCCACGCGCCCGACGATATTTATGCCGAACTGATCGCCGCCACCGACCCGACCAAAGTGATCCTCGACACCGCCGGCACACCGCTTCTTACCGCACTCGAACAACGGCCCACTCTGGTGAAAATTAACGCCGGTGAATTGGCAAAAACGGTTGGGTCGCCGGGTGGGGACACCCGGCCTACAAAAAACTACCATGGGGCCGCCCCGAAACTTCGGGGCGGCGATATCGTCGAACTGGCGCAGGAACTGATCGCTCAGGGCGCGGGGGCGGTCGGCATCACACAGGGGCCGGATTCGGCTTCACTCATCACACCAAACGAAACCGTGCAGTTCAAAATCCCGAAGGTGGACGTCAAAAGCACGCTCGGTTGCGGCGACTCGGTCAATGCCGGGTTCGCCTTTTCGCTCGGCAAAGGGAATTCATTCACCGAGGCTTTTGTCTTCGGCCTCGCCTGCGGAGCTTCCAACGCCATGAATCGCCTGCCCGGCGTCGTTCATCTTGAACAGATTGAAAAGCTGGTTCAGCAAATCAACATTCAATGAAATTCTTAACCACAGAGAACGTAGCGAGGCAAAGCCGCAACCGAAAATTAAAACCTCGAAATACAGAAACAGAGAAGAAAATTTAGACAGAATGATGGTCGACAGAATCATTTTAACAGCCGGAGTATATAAGCTTCTTAATGATTCTGTCGCCAATGATTGTGTCGAAAAAAGACCCTGTTAAGTTGATGTTAAGGAATGGGTTGCCAGATAAAACGTACATAAAAAACAAGATTTGGGTGGATAGTATTACAGAGACTCAGAGAAGAAAATATTCTGCCTCTCTGTGCCTCCGTGTCCTCTAGCGAGTATTGCGAGCGGGTGGTAAAAACATGTCCCCTTTTACTCAATATAAGCAGTGGATGATTGAGCGGTATGGAGAGCCGCTGTTTCGTATTCCGGTAGCGATTGCTTCAAGCTGCCCGCACGGACAGTGCGCGTTCTGTTCCGAACAGGGATCCAAAGCACAGCAGACACAAAAGCAGGAAAATCCGTCCGAACAGGCAGAAGCTGCCATACAGTTTTCAAAGCGACGCTACCGCGCCAAAAAGTTCATGCTCTACATTCAGGCGTTCAGCGCCGACCTCACCGACCCTGCCCAGCAACAGACGATCATCGACCTGCTCAACCGGTTTGATTTTGAAGCGATCAGTATCGGAACCCGGCCCGACTGCCTGCCGCCAACTGCGTTGGATTTTCTTGAAGCTCTTCGCGGCGCGCCCGGCGGTCGCGCCCTACCGGTAGGGACGCATCGCCGAGGCGTCCGAGATGAATTAGAAGTCTGGGTCGAACTCGGCGTGCAGACGGCGAACGACGAAACGCTCAAAACCATCAACCGCGGGCACGACTGGGAATGCAGTAAAAAGGCGATTCTCAATCTCGCAGAGTGCGGCATTCACGTCGCCCCGCACATAATTATCGGACTGCCCGGCGAGCAGGCTGAGCCTGCACCCACTAATTTTCCCACTCGACCAGAGGGAGAGAGGCTGCACCAATGTGCGGCAAGGACCGCAGGGACTGGCAATCCTTGGAACAGAACAGCGGAAGACTTGGCGAAATTGCCTATTTCAGGAATCAAAATTCACAATCTGCACATCATGAAAGGCACGGTGCTGGCTAAAAACCCGCCGCCGGTGCTCAGCCACTGGGAATACGCTGAAGCCTTGATGGAATTCCTGCGCCGCCTGCCGCCGGACATTCCGGTCATGCGCATTTCCACCGATACGCCGAACGAGGAGCTGATCGCCCCGCACTGGCATCTCGAAAAGGGGCAGTTTCTCGACTATGTCCTCCAACAAATGACAATGAGAGAGATCACGCAGGGTGATCTCATCAAAAGTAGGGACGGCTGTCCCCAGCCGTCCGCGGACGGTTCGGAGAGGCGTCCCTACCCCGTCGTTCCGACGGAAGATGGCTCCATCACGTTTTTCAGTGAGCAGTGGAAAGAGCACTACCACGACAAGGCCGGCGCGCGGCTTGAAGCGGAAAAGAAGTATGTCGAACCCTCAAAGCTGGCCGAAAAACTGCAACAGCGGGATATTCGGCTGCTAGACGTCTGTTTCGGCCTCGGCTACAACACACTGGCTGCATTAGAAAGTGGAACGGGCTTCCAGCCTGTTCAGACAGGCAAGATGCCTGTCCTACATTCTCTAGACATTACGGCCCTCGAAATGGATAAACGCGTCGTCCGCGCCGCCGCCGAACAAATTGCTTCAACCGACTCGCGTAAAATCCTCACCGAACTCCTCCAACATTCCACATCCCACAACTCACATTTCACCATCTCCCCCCTCTGGGGCGATGCGCGTTTCCGAATTCAGCAACTTGAAAACGAACTCTTCGACATCGTTTTTCACGATCCGTTTTCGAGCCAGCACTGTCCGGAACTCTGGACGGTGGAGTTTTTCCAACAGTTGTATCGTATAATGAAACCGGACGGGGTGTTACTGACCTATTCATCGGCCCTGCCCGTGCGCGGCGCGATGCGCGAAGCAGGATTCTTCATCGGCGAGACCGAACCGGAACATCACATGGGTAACGGAACGATTGCTGCCAAAGACAAAGTAGCGGTCATCGGGTTCGAGTTAGTTGAACAGATCGAAACGCGCCAAAGCATTCCGTATCGCGATCCGCACCTTTGCGCGCCGACCAAAACAATCCTGCGCAACAGGCAGGAAGCCGTCGAAGCGGACTAGGCCTCTTCTTTTTCCTGCTTTTTCGGCAGGTTGACTTTAAGGTGCAACTCGCGCAGTTGTTTGAAGTCGACTTCGCCTGGCGCGTTCATGAGCAAATCTTCCGCCTTTTGGTTCATCGGGAAGGCGATGACTTCGCGAATGTTCGGCTCGTCAGCAAGTAGCATGACGATGCGATCGACTCCCGGGGCGATTCCGGCATGCGGTGGCGGGCCATACTGAAACGCGCGGTAAAGGGCTGGGAATTTGGATTCGACGACTTCTTTTCCGTAGCCGGCGATTTCGAAGGCTTTAATCATCAGCTCGGGACTGTGGTTACGAACCGCACCGGAGGAAAGCTCGGTGCCGTTGCAAACGATGTCGTACTGATACGCCAGAATGTCGAGTGGATCCTTGTTGAGCAGGTCGTCCATGCCGCCCTGCGGAATGGAAAACGGGTTGTGGGAGAATTCGACTTTGCCGTCGTCGTCGAGTTCGTACATGGGGAAGTCGACAATCCAGCAGAAGCGGAAGACATCTTTTTCGAGCAGGTCGAGCCGGGTTCCAAGTTCAGTGCGAACGTGACCACCGATATTCCAGGCACTTTTGAGTTTGTCGGCGATAAAGAACATGGTGTCGCCATCTTCGACGCCGCCGAGTTCCTTGAGCGCAGCGATTTCATCGTCGGAAAGGAATTTGGCGATCGGGCTTTTTACTTCGCCGTCGAGCCAGCTGATGTAGCCAAGGCCTTTGGCGCCGACGGACTGAGCAAATGCGATCATCCCATCGAAGAACTTGCGGGATTTATCGGCGCAGCCTTTGACCGCGATGGTTTTGACGACTCCGCCCTTTTCGACCACTCCGGCAAACGCTTTGAAGCCGCAGGTGCGGAAGATTTCGCTGGCATCCTGAATGAGCAGCGGGTTGCGCAGATCAGGCTTGTCGGTGCCGTATTTATCCATTGCCTCAAGAAACGGAATGCGGACAAACGGCGTGTCATCAACTTTCTTCTCACTGAATTCGCGGAAGAGCGTGCCGAGCACGTGTTCGTTGACTTCGAAAACATCCTCCTGCGTCGCAAAACTCATCTCCATATCGAGCTGGTAAAATTCACCGGGTGAGCGGTCGGCGCGAGCGTCTTCGTCGCGAAAGCAGGGTGCAATCTGGAAATAGCGGTCGAACCCGGAGGTCATCAGCAGCTGCTTGAACTGCTGCGGAGCCTGCGGCAGCGCGTAGAATTTTCCGGGATGGATGCGGCTCGGCACAAGGTAGTCGCGTGCACCTTCCGGCGAGGAGCTGGTGAGAATCGGCGTCTGCATTTCCATAAAGCCTTCGGCGGTCATCAGCTCGCGCAGGCGGGCGATCACTTTGGAGCGCAGAACAATGTTGTCGTGCAGGCTTTTGCGGCGCAGGTCGAGAAAACGGTATTTCAGACGAAGCGCTTCGGAGCAGTCCTCTTCTTTGTTGACCTGGAACGGAATCACCTGTGCTTCACCGAGCACTTCCATTTTTTCGGCCACCAGTTCAATTTCACCGGTGGGCAGCTTCGGGTTAACCGCCGCCGCATCACGGGCAACGACTTCACCGGTAAAACACAGCGTCGTTTCAACGCGCCAGTGTTCGATGTCTTTGTAGAACGGTTTTTCGGGGCTGATCACCACCTGCGTCAGGCCGTAGTGGTCGCGCAAGTCGATAAAGAGGACGCCGCCATGGTCGCGGATCGTGTTAACCCAGCCCGAGAGGCGTACAGTCTGTCCAACATGTTTTTTGCGGAGTTCTCCGCAGGTATGTGTTCTGAATTGGTGCATGGTTTATTCTATTCCATTCTTTTTATTTACAGGGGCGGGATTCATCCTGCCCTTACCTGCAGGGGCGAGAGGTATCTCGCCCTTACAAGAGTTCTATAAGCTCGGGCAGAGCGACTTCGCGCTGGGTGCCTTCTTGCATGTCTTTAAGCACAAAAATTCCTTTTTCGAGTTCGGTATCGCCGCGGATAATGACCTGCTTGGCGCCGGTTTTATTGGCGCGTTTCATCTGTGCTTTGACTTTGCGGTCGGACAGTTCCATTTCGCAGGCGACCCCGCGCTGGCGGAGCATCTGGAGCAAAAGCAGGTTTTCGTTGAGAGCCGCTTCGCCGAGTGAAACAATAAAGACTGGCGGTGCAGGTGCAAACTGTGCAGCGCCAATACCGTTAGCTTCGAGTGCTGTGATGACACGCTCAACCCCCATGGCAAAGCCGACCCCATCGAATGTCTTTTTCCCGACTTCAATACGATAGCGTCCGCCGCCGGAAAGCGCATTCTGCGCACCGAGACTGCCGTGTACCACTTCCCAGACGGTATGAACGTAATAGTCGAGGCCGCGCACAAGACTCGCGTCGACTTCGACATCAATTTCAAGCTGCTTGAGCGTTTTGATGACGGCGTCAAGATAGGCCCGCGATTCCGCACTCATGAATTCAATAACCGGCGGTACTTTGGCGACCACTTTTTGCACCGCTTCGTCTTTGGAGTCGAGCAGGCGCAGGACATTAGTTTTAAAACGCTGCTGTGCATCTTCCGGCAGTTCGTTCAGGTGCGGACGGATGGCCTCGCGTAATCCTTTTATAACGGCGGCACGGTCTTCCGGCAGTCCGATGGTGTTGAGACGGACTTTTGCACCTTCGAGTCCCCACGCCGCGAGCAGGTGAACCTGCAAGGCAATCACTTCGGCATCGGCCAGCGGATTGGGCGCGCCGATGGCTTCGACACCAATCTGGTGGAACTGCCGTTTACGGCCCGCCTGCGGACGCTCGCAGCGAAACATGGAACCCAGATAAAAAAGACGGTTGTTAGCAGCTTCACCACTGCCCGCGATGTAACGGATAACCCCGGCGGTTCCTTCGGGGCGCAGGGAAAGCTGCCGTCCGCCGCGGTCTTCCAGTGTGTACATTTCTTTGGTGACGACCTCGGTGGTTTCGCCAAGTGAATGACTGAAAAGTTCAGTTTTTTCGAGAACGGGTGTGCGGACTTCCTCAAAACAGTAGCGCGCGAAAATTTCGCGCGCACGGTTTTCGATCATCTGCCAGAGGGCGATATCCGGAGGGGCAATATCGGACATGCCCTGAATGGGTTGGAACTGCGTTGAGGCCATGGACGTTTCAAACCTAAATGCCGGTAATGCGCTTTTTCATAATCTTGCCGGGCTTGAATTTCACCACGCGGCGTTCCGGAATGGTCACCACGTCTTCCGGCTTGTTGGGGTTGCGTCCAATGCGGGCTTTACGGACGTTGATTTCAAAAACACCGAAATTTCGGAATTCAACGGTCTCTCCTTTTTCCAGTGCCTCGACGATGTAGTCCAGCGACTTCTGCAAAACCGCCGCGACATCCTGCTGGATCAGTCCGGTTTCGTCGGCAATGCGTACCACCAAATCCCGTTTTGTCATATCGTCCCCCGTGTACTTTCGAATTGTCTTGGCGGTAACAGGTTACAGCTTAAGACAGGAAGGTCATCTTAGTAACGTTCCGTGTGTGGTCAAGACCTATTCCCACACCTTTTTCTAGCGCGAAGCAATCCAGTGAAAAAACAATGCCACGAGCAGGCCAAGAAAGGTCAGCACGGCCAGTGTTTTATTGAACATGTAAAAAGTGTCGACCGGTTTAACTACCAGCACCGGCTCGCCCGCTTCGACTTTCGTGGCCGGGCCGACCAGGACGCGGAGCACCCTTCCGCGAAGAGGCTCCTCGCCGTGCGAAGTGGTACGCATAAGACTTGGATCTGTATTTTCCAACGTACAGGCGTTCATATCCGCATGAGCCTGCTGCAGTTCGGTCATCTTCGCTTCGAGATCCGGCGACTCTTCGCTCTTGGCAGCTTTCACCGCAGCCTCAGCTTTCAGCACCTTCACGCGATAGGATTCATCATAGAGTTTTGCAAGCAGGGTTTTACCGGTAATTTCGTATCCCTCGGAAACCGCAACACGTTCAACGACACCCGGAACAGTAAAGGCCACTGCAATTTCGCGCGGATGTTTTTTGAGGATTTTTTTCGTCGGGAACCAGGCATCTCGGATGGACCAGACGCACAGGGCAGCGCAAAACACCGCCAGCACCAGAAAGTCCTTGGTTCCTTTGATCGAAAATCTACGTCTTGCCATGATGAACTCCTTGTATCCGTTTTAATAATTCTTCGCAAAAATCACGCGGCCCCTGCTCGGCTTCCCGGTGACCACACATTGACCCGTCCCGCTCTTTTCATAATCAAACGGAATACAGCGGATGGTCACAGATAATTCGTCATTAATTTTCTGCTCAGTCTCCTCCGTACCGTCCCAGTGCGCCAGTACAAACCCGCCGCATCCTTCCTTAAAGAAGGCCGTAAATTCGTCCCAGCTGTTGATCTCGCGCGTATGCTCAGCCCGGAAGGCACGGGCTTTTTCAAACAGGTTGTTCTGCATCTCTTCCAGTACGGTCGCGATGGTGGAAACAAATTCCATCCGGTCCTGTGTATATTTTTCCTTCGGCCCCAGATCGCGCCGTGCTGCATAGACCGCACCGTTTTCCATGTCGCGCGGACCAATCTCTAAACGGAGCGGAATGCCCTTCTTTATCCACTGCCACCCCTTCTCGCCCGCGTTGATGTCGCGATCGTCCACAACCACCTCCACCGAACGCCCGGCATAGCTCTGTGCACGGAGCATCGCGGCGGTTTCGTTGCAGTACTGGATGATTTTTTCCTGATCCGCATCCTTGCGGATGATCGGCAGAATCACCACATGCGACGGCGCAAGGCGCGGCGGCATCACCATGCCGTCGTCATCGGCGTGCGTCATAATCATGGCGCCGATCAGGCGGGTCGAAACGCCCCACGAGGTCGTCCACGCAATTTCCTCGCGCCCTTCGCGCGACTGAAATTTAATACCGGAGGCCTGCGCAAAATTCTGTCCCAGGAAATGGCTGGTTCCGGCCTGCAGCGCCTTGCAGTCCTGCATCAGCGCCTCAATGCAAAGCGTGTTCACCGCGCCGGGAAACCGTTCGCCTGCCGTCTTTTCACCGGTCAGTACCGGCATAGCCATCCATTCTTCGGCAAACTGCTTATAGATATTCAACATCCTGACCGTCTCTTCCCAGGCCTCTTCTTTCGTTTCGTGAACCGTGTGACCCTCCTGCCAGAGAAACTCCGTCGTGCGAAGAAACAGGCGCGTGCGCATTTCCCAGCGTACCACATTAGCCCACTGGTTGATCAGAATCGGCAAATCGCGGTAGCTCTGCACCCACTTGGCGTAGGTCGCGCCGATAATCGTTTCAGAGGTCGGGCGCACCACCAGCGGCTCGTCGAGTTCGCCCGCCGGAACGAGCCCGCCGTCCGGCCCTTCTTCAAGCCGGTGATGAGTTACCACCGCGCATTCCTTGGCAAAGCCCTCGACGTGTTCGGCTTCTTTTTCCAGATAGCTCTTAGGAATAAACAGAGGAAAATAGGCGTTTACGTGGCCGGTCGCCTTGAACAGGCCGTCCAGCGCCGTGCGGATGTTTTCCCACAGCGCGCAACCCCACGGCTTGATTACCATGCAGCCGCGCACATCGCTGTTCTCGGCCAGCTC
>Ga0190283_1001239_pt1 | contig 11875 bp, 13 predicted proteins | sample 48691801_MG_FD_161669 | JGI IMG/M metagenome (GOLD analysis project Ga0190283, IMG submission 161669) | Hydrothermal vent microbial mat bacterial communities from Southern Trench, Guaymas Basin, Mexico - 4869-18-0-1_MG | ecosystem: Environmental > Aquatic > Marine > Hydrothermal vents >...
CCTACCCGATTTTTTCTCAGATATATATCACGGTTTTTAAGAAAGGAAAAACAGATGCTTCAGACAATCACACCTGAAATTTGCGGCAAACTCGGAGAAATCGGTTTTGGGGAAGATGAGATAAGCACCATTCAGATGGTTCACGAATTAAAAACCAGAACATATTCAATTGACATGAGAAAACTGATAAATCAGGCTGCCTTCAGAAATCTGTCATACGGAATTGCCGAAACTTTTGAGAAAAACAGATGGAATGAGGAAGACTTTTTTGAAATTGTCGAAAAGCACAGGGATGAAAAGAAAAAGTGAGACTTGTTGTTGACACAAACATATTTTTTTCCGGTCTCAGTCCCAAAAGTTACTATTATCCGATTCTCAGAGGCATATATTCCGGAATATACAGACTGCTGGTCTCAACATCCGTTCTGCTTGAATATGAGGAGATTTTGCAGAGAGTCTTTCCGAAAGAGCTGCTGGAGCAGTTCTGGCTCTTTGTCCTGACTTCCGAAAATCTGGTCTTCATCAGTCCGACCTTCAGTTTTCAGCTTCCCTTTGCCGATGAGGATGATCAGAAATTTGTTGACTGTGCGGTTTGTGGCAGTGCCGACTTTCTGATTACGAATGACAAACATTACAATATCTTGAAAAATGTCAGGTTTCCTGAAGTCAGAGTGATCAGAGCAGAGACATTCATTGAAAAATTTGTCATCTTAAAATAAAAAAAATACTGATTATAACGGATTTAGGGGAAGATCCAAGCCCCGTAGGGGCGGCATGTTTGTAGCCCGAAACCCCGTCACAAGCCCCGCAGGGCGGCATGTTTGTAGCCCGAAACCCCGTCCACAAGCCCCGCCAGCAGCTACAAATATGCCGCCCTTACGGGGCTTTACAGGCATCCCCTAAATCCGTTATAATCAGAAAAAATATAACCCGTCGTTTGAGTTAGTAACAGAGTTTAGAAATCGGATATTTGAAGCGGTGTTATCAAGTGATATCCCCGGCTTGATCTTTACATATGTTTGGGCGTTTAATCAAGATGCAGATAGTGTGTTTATCGAAAGTTGTGTCGAAAAATTTACAAGTAAAGGTGCTGATGTATATTTTGTTGAATTGGAAGCGAGTTTAGAAGAAAGACTTATTTGAAATACAAGCAAGTTTCGTTTAGAGCACAAAGCACCGAAAAGAGATACTAAAAAATCAGAAGAACTGCTGTTGAAGCATGAAAAAGAATATCAGTTTAACACTGATGGATTCTTTCCGTATAAAGAGAACTATGTTAAAATTAATAATACAAGTATTTCTGCCAGAGAGACTGCGGAAAAGATCTGCAGAAAAATCAATTTAAACAAAATTAACAGCTAACCAGTCACTGGTGCTAACGCCGCTCGCTGGCGCTCGAGCGTAGAGGCTGTCAGAATAAGAGAAATAGAACAATGGAAACAGCAGCATCATTATCATTAGCTGACAAACAGCGAATCATAACTCTGAACAGGATTCTCCCCGATGTCCGACAGTTGCCGTCATATGACAAACTCAGGCTGATTCGGATTCTGGCTGAGGAACTTGAAAGCAGTGAGAATATTTTCCCGTTCGAACAGGGCAGAACATACTCTCTGCCAACCCCGTATGACACATTCGGAGCGGGGGAAATACTGATGAAAGCCCTGAAAACATCGGACACGGACAAATAGAACATCATGAAATTCAGTTACTCCGTAAGCGATCCGTCGCAAAACGAATTTGACAGTCTGCCGCGTCTCACATTTCTTCTCACTCTCGGTGGTCGTGAACTCGAAGTTACCGGTCTGGTTGACAGCGGTGCGACTGTGAATGTGCTTCCTTATGAGATCGGCATCCGGCTCGGGGAAATATGGGATGACAGCAGACCGCATATCAGCCTGGCAGGCAATCTCGGCAATTTCCCCGCAATTCCGCTGGCAGCGACAGCAAAAACAGGAGATTTCAGACCTGTGCGTCTGGTCTTTGCATGGGTAAAGACCGATGCGCCGCTAATCCCAGATTGTCAGTCTTCTCAGGAGACGGCCTGCAATGCTGGACAGGGATCTGGCCGTGATTTATGAGACGGACACCAGATCTCTCAATCAGGCGGCAAAAAGAAATGCGAGGCGTTTTCCCGATGATTTTCGTTTTCAGCTTACAAAGGAGGAGACTGACATTTTAAGATCACAGTCTGTGATCTTTCAATGGTTGCAGGCAGTTAAATATCTTCCTTATGCCTATACCCGTGAAGGTGCGAACATGCTCTCCTCCGTTTTGCATACGGATATCGCTGTTGACCGCTCGGTTTTCATAATGCGGGCGTTTTCGGCAACGGAAGCCTGTCATTCGGACATGAAATTTTCGGAACAGATGACCGGAGACCAGTTTGACATCAGCGCAAAACGCTTCATTACGGCTCTGGAAGTTGCGAAACTGGCGGGAATCACGGACGAAGATGAGGCGAGGCGGACAGCGAACCTGATCACAAAGCACACCACAGGCGTGGATATGCTGAATTTTGTCCGCTCCGGGCATGTTCCCGCTCCCAAACCCTTGCAGGTGATGCAGACGGAAGAACCTCTGGTCATGTTTGTGAATGCGTGGTGGAAAAAATACGGCGAGGAGGAGATCGACTCGCATTATCTGCGCCGGATGATCATTGATTCCGACATACTGCTGGATATCGGCAGAGGGAACGAAAGGAGCCAGAAAACCCGGATCAGCAGAATGCTGGGAAAAATGAAGGGTTCCCGGGTCGGTTCCTATTATATTGTCGAAGCGGGGACATACAGGAACTCCAAGCTCTGGAAACTGAAAAAAATATAACCCTCAAATGAAGCGGACGGGGCTACTTGTCGGTTAACGAAGTTGCGGGGTTAATCCGCCCCGCCGCTTATTTCAGGCGTTATTTGCGCCACGAAGTCGCATCAGTTATTGTCTGGCTGCAATTTCAGTATGTTGCTGACCAGACCCGGTATTTCACTGCCGGTATCTTAGGAAGGCATGCGTGTACGGTGCATCCGTGCGGGTGTTGCCAGCCTTCCGACAATGTACCGAAGGCTGGCAACAGCCGGGGTGAAAATCGTGAGACGGACACCCTCCGGGCAGCCTGAGCCGGGTGAGGGCTGAGATGGAGAATCAGGATTGGCATAAGCGAACATTTGCAGCGTCGTCAAGAGAGCAAGCTAAAGAGGCTGACAGGCTTGGACCAAAAGGTATGCGGACAGGTTATGGTTCTGTAACGTGGCCATACGTGAATGTTGCTCCGCCGGCCTTTGGTAAGACAAAGGTTTACAGGGGGCTGAGCCGTATGCCGGGAAACCTGCCTGTACGGTTCTCAGGGGGCAAGGAGCTGAAAAGCTCCTGCGCTACCCGGTGCCCTTGCTATTTTTTTAAGAGATGAAAGGATATTGGTAATGAAAAATGAACGAAGAACCCTTAAAGTATTTTTTTTAATTCTCTCAGCAATCCCCTTTTTTACATTCAATTCTTTCGGAGCTGTTCCCGCCGATGTTGATTCAAAATGATGCTTACCATGATCAGATCATAGGAAATCTGCTTTTGTCTGACAGTTGTTCAGACAGAAAGGAGCTTTGATGATGACATGCTGACCACATATGCACAGGTGAACAACATCATCAGAACTCGGGAACATAAAATCAGTAACTTAGGAACTCGGAAAAAACGCATTGTCCCGCCTGTGCGGGATGCAAAAAATCGCTTCGCTTAATTTTTGCACTCCTTGCGAACTTTCATGGGGTAATGCGTTTTTTCCGGGTCCCTTAAAACGATGTACAGAGGAGGAAGACTGTGAATAAAAACGCTTTGCATAAAATCAGTTACGGGATGTACATACTGACATCCAAAAACGAAGACAGAGTCAACGGGCAGATCGTCAACGCCGTGCTTCAACTGACTTCTGAGCCGATCACGATTGGCGTATGTGTGAATCAGAACAACCTCACACATGAGTTCATTGAGAAAAGCAGGGTTTTCACAATTTCGGTTCTGTCGGAGGATGCTCCCATGAACCTCATAGGGAATTTTGGCTACAAATCCGGACGTGACACCGACAAATTTGAGGAGATCAGTTGCAGTACCGGTGAAAACCGTTGTCCGACAGTTCTTGACTCTGTCGTGGCCTGTCTGGAACTTGAACTGATCAGTCAGATGGATATGGGCAGCCATACCCTGTTTGTCGGCAAAGTTGTAAACGGCGACATTCTGTCTGATGAGAACCCGATGACTTATGCGTATTATCATAACGTCAGAGGCGGCAGGTCACCGAAAAGCGCGCCTCACTATGTTGAGGCTGACATCAGAACAGAAGGAGCCGGCAGGATGAACAGGCATGTTTGCAAAGTGTGCGGCTATGTCTATACCCCTGAGGAAGGCGACGAGGACGCGGGAATAAAACCCGGGACAGTGTTTGAGGATTTGCCTGATGACTGGATATGCCCGACATGTGGCGTGTCAAAAGATGAATTTGAAAAGCAGGAATAAGCATAAAGGAGACTTATCATGAGTTTTAACATTAAGAACAATGTTTACTGGGTCGGCAAAATTGACTGGGAGCTTGAAAGATTTCATGGCTATGAATACTCGACCCACAGAGGTTCGACTTACAACTCGTATCTGATCAGAGAAGAGAAGACCGCTCTGATTGACACGATATGGGGGCCTTATTCAAAGGAGTTCGTTGAAAACCTCGCCAAGGAGACGGACCTTGGCAAAATTGATTATGTGATCGCAAATCATGCGGAACCCGACCATAGCGGCGCGCTGCCGGAACTTATGCGCCATATCCCTGACACGCCGATATATTGCACGAAAAACGGACTTAAATCGTTGAAAGGGCAATATCATCAGGACTGGAACTTCAATGTTGTCAAGACCGGCGACACACTGAGCCTGGGAAACAAGGATCTGGTTTTTGTCGAGATGGCCATGCTCCACTGGCCTGACAGCATGCTCTGCTATCTGACGGGAGACAATCTGCTTTTCAGCAACGATGCCTTCGGACATCATTATGCTTCCGAACTGATGTACAACGACCTGGTTGACCAGGCGGAACTGTATGCGGAATGCATCAAATACTATGCAAACATACTGACCCCGTTCAGTCCGATGGCTACGAAGAAAATAAAGGAGGTGCTGTCACTGAATCTTCCGCTTGACATGATCTGTCCGTCCCACGGCATGATCTGGAGAGATCATCCTGAGCAGATTGTTGAGCAATATCTGAAGTGGGCTGACAATTACCAGGAGAATCAGATCACAGTCATTTATGACACCATGTGGAACGGTACGCGCAAGGTGGCAGAGTGCATTGCAAAAGGGATCAGGGAATCTGATAAAGAAGTCAATGTCAAGCTTCTTCATCTTGAAAAAAGAGACAAGAATGATGTGATCACGGAAATTTTCAAATCCAAAGGCATCATTGTGGGTTCTCCGACAGTCAACAGAGGCATCCTGACATCTGTGGCCGCCATCCTTGAACTGATAAAGGGACTGAAATTCAGGAAAAAGAAAGCTGCCGCATTCGGTTGCTACGGATGGAGTGGCGAGTCTGCCAAAATCATTTCTGACAGTTTGGAATCATCCGGATTTGAGATGGTGGATGATGTTCTCAAAGTGAATTGGAATCCTGATGATGACAGTATGGAAAAGTGTATTGCGTATGGAAAAGAATTTGCTGAAAATTCAGCATAAAGGGCACTTTTTTGCATGGCATAACAAAAAAATTAAGCGGACACAAAAAGCACTGCTTATTTTAGCGTTATGCCGTCAAATCAGACTGTCAAATCAGGAATTACAAACTATGGAATTATCCCAAGCCATGGAAGAAATCAGGCTTGTTCCGAAAGACAGGCTGCCGGAACTTTATAATTTCATATATTTTTTCAGGCTGGGTCTGGAAACGGTCCGTGATGACACGGACACGGAGGAAATCATGCGATTCGCAGGATATATGACACACGATGAATTTGAAGGCTTTTAGGGGATGCCTGAAATCAGCACCTTTTTAACCACAAAGGACACAAAGGGGGCACAAAGGCCACAAAGCTTAAACCCGGGGAACCTGCACGTTCCCGGATCTGTCTGAGGGCAGGTGCGGGAGCCTCCCCTGAATCTATTATAATCAGACAGATTATGATCGTTAGAGTTGTTCCCAAATAAGTTTTTTTGGGCTTTAAGACTTTTAACCATTTGTTTTTATTGAGTCAGTATTTATTTGGGAACAACTCTGTTGAAGATAACACCACAGTGGCTTTTGGCAAATGTTCTGCTTCAAAAATCAATTTTTATAAATCCAATTTGAAAGGTTGTGATGCTAAAACAAATTCTCAAAATCCTGATATCATCGGTCGTGTTTGCCATTTTTTTAACTGCAACCACCGTAAGTGGTTATGAGAAAAAAATAATTCATCAGGATTTGTCCGGATCAAATCAAATGACGCAACAGATGATTGATTTCATATCCACGCTTACAGAGGAGGAGCAAAATTATCTGAAAACCAAAAAAGTTGTAACGATGTGCAACAATCCCAATTGGGCACCTATAGTGTTTGCCAAAGATGGAAATAAAAATGAGATGCGAGGCATCGCCATAGATACCTTAAAAGAGATAGAGAAAAGATTGGATATTAAATTTAAAAACATACCGACAAAAAACTGGAAAGAGGGCCAGCAGTATTTAAAAGATTATAAAGTGGATATTCTGCCATGTTACATTAAGAGCCCGGCAAGACAGAAGTATTCAAAATTCACAAGACCTTATTTGCGCCTGCCGCTTGCAATAATTGCGGCAAAAGATAAACCGATAGTGTCCGGGCTTGATGAGGTTATGGATAAGCCATGGACAAGACAAAAAAATTCAGGACTGATTCCAAAATTGCAAAAAGAGTATCCGGACATGAAAATCATAAAAACAAGCGGAGATATAGAATCATTTCAATATGTAAACAGTGGTAAGGCATACTTTACAATTGCAACTCTGCCGGTTGCCTCTCATGTAATCTCGAAAAATATGTTTAATAATTTACAAATCATAGGATATACGGATTTTATATATTATCTGCATATTGCCGTATCAGATGATGATAACATATTGTTATCTGTTTTAAATAAAGCATTGGCAGATATCTCAGAACAGAGATCTAAAGAAATTTTCAGAAAATGGGTACACCCTTCTATAAAAGAACCTGTTGCTGATTATAAACTGTTGGGACAAGTTCTGATTGTTTTCCTGATTGTTGTCATGTTTTTAATATACAGACAACACCTTTTAAGAAAAAATATAACCAAACTGAAAATAGCAGAGAAGGCACTTCAGAAACAACAATATTTTCTTCAGAAAGCCCAGGAAATTGGACAGATAGGTACATGGGAGTTGGAAATCAAAGGGAATAATCTCAGCTGGACAGATGAAAATTATAAGATATTTGGAATTCCTCTTGGAACCGAACTCACATACGAAATTTTTATTAATTGTGTCCATCCTGATGACAGAAAATTTGTCGCTGCGAAATGGGAAGCATTCTTTACCGGGCAGCCTTACGATATCAAGCATCGCCTGTCAGTTGAAGGAAAAGAGAAATGGGTGAGAGAAAAAGCCGAACTTGTTTTCAATGAAAGAGGTGAGTGTATTCGAGGGATAGGGGTTACTCAGGATATCACCGAGCGTAAGCATGCGGAGGAAAAGATATATGTGAGTGAGGAAAAATACCGTGCAATGATGGAATCTACAGATGAAGCGATATATATTTGTTCATCTGACTTTCAGATTGAGTACATGAATCCGGCTATGATTAAAAGGACAGGCTATGATGCCTCTGGCGAAGTCTGTCACAAAGCGATACATGGTTTTGATGAAAGATGCCAATGGTGTGTTTTTGAAAAAATCAGAAAAGGTGAATCCATAAATCATGAGATTGTCAGTGATAAAGATGGCAAAACTTTTCATATTTCTAACTCGCCCATATTTAATATAAATGGTTCGGTTTCAAAATTAGCAATTTTTCGAGATGTTACCGAGTTTAAAAAAATAGAATCCCAACTCCGACAGGCTCAGAAAATGGAGTCCGTCGGAACTCTTGCAGGCGGCATTGCCCATGATTTTAATAATATTCTTTTTCCCATTTTAGGTTATTCAGAAATGCTGTTGGCAGATATGCCTGAAGACAGTCCGTTTCGCAATGGCCTCAGCCAGATATATACCAGTTCCCTAAGAGCCAGTGAACTGGTCAGGCAGATACTCACATTTTCACGTCAGGAATCAGGTGAGGCAAGGCTGATGAAAATGCAGCCCATTATCAGGGAAGCTTTGAAGCTTATCAGGTGTACAATTCCTACAACAATTGAAATCAGTCAGAATATCAATCCTGACTGTGGTAAAATCAAAGCTGACCCCATACAAATACATCAGATTGTAATGAACCTTGCCACTAATGCTTATCATGCCATGGAAGAAACTGGTGGAGAAATGAAAATAAACCTGAAAGAAGTTGAACTTAAAGAGCCTGATTTGTCTGACCCAGGCATAAAAACTGGCACATATGCCTGTTTAAGCATATCTGACACAGGTAAAGGCATGGATAATGAATTAATCAGGAAAATCTTTGATCCGTTTTTTACAACTAAAGAAACAGGTAAGGGGACAGGCATGGGATTGTCAGTTGTGCATGGGATTGTCAAAAACATGAATGGTGCTATTCAGGTGTACAGTAAACTTGGCAAAGGCACTGAATTCCATGTGTATCTGCCATTAGCAGAGATTGTTGAAAAACAACAGGTAAGCCATACAAAAACATTAATTCAGGGTGCTGCTGAACACATTTTGCTTGTAGATGATGAAAAAGCTGTTATTGAAATGGAACAAAATATGTTGGAACGCCTTGGCTACAAAGTTACTTCACGTTCAAACAGTATTGAAGCACTTGAATTTTTCCGTGCAGCACCTGAAAAATTTGACTTGGTAATTACTGATATGCAAATGCCGAATATGCCTGGAGACAAATTTGCAGTTGAATTGACCAAAATACGTTCTGATATTCCAATATTGCTTTGTACCGGGTTCAGTGAAGCCATGTCTGAAGAGAAAGCATCATCTTTGGGTATTAATGGTTTTCTGTTGAAGCCGATTATAATGAAGGAACTTTCCCATAAAATACATGAAATTCTGGATGAAAACGAAAATTGAAACTGCATAATAATGGATAGCATGAACTCACAGTCACTCGGGTTGCAGTTGGCTGTTGCCGCTGTAAGGGACCCGGGAAAAACGCATTACCCCATGAAAGTTCGCAAGGAGTGCAAAAATTAAGCGAAGCGGTTTTTTGCATCAAGGAGTGCAAAAATTAAGCGAAGCGGTTTTTTGCATCCCGCACAGGCGGGATAATGCGTTTTTTCCGAGTTCCTAACGCTGTTTGCCATCAAATATAAGTACCTGTGCAAAAGTTTTGTAACATTTTTATGGGGTTTAATTCTGAATTTTCAGAGTGTTACCTCTTCAAAATTATTGGTCAGGTACTTAAAAGGAAATGATGAAAGGGAAAATAATGGAACCTGCAAAAATTATGATCGTTGAAGATAACACCACAGTGGCAGCAGACTGCCGTGAGTGCCTTGTCAGCCTCGGTTACAATGTTACGTCAGATAATTGAATAATGTCAAAACCATGTGCTTGAAACAGTCATTCAGGAACGAAATTAATAAAAAGGTGAAGAATTGAAAGGAGAGGCTGTCCGTAAATGATGCAGACATACGTGTCAAAATATTAAACACGATGATTTCTGGAAGTCTCTTGAGGAGACTCACACTGACTGGGTACACTGATCGGCCGTTTAAGAGACGGGATTTGTCCTAGTCTTTGTGGCTGTGATTTCAGGCGGACAGCGTTGACCATATCCAAATACTCACTGATTCTTATGGTTTCGGGAACCGGATGAGGGAAATCCTCACGTCCGGATCTGCGGGGTGCGTCCGGTAACAGGCGCATCTGTCCGGAAGCGGATGGCGGGTTCCCATTTGGATGTCTCAATCAATCCGCCATTGATTATATCAGGCATTATGCCGAAAATTTGACAGGAAAGACTTTATGTATAAAGAAATCAGCACATTTATAGTCCGATCACCGAATGTGTGTGGGGGACGTCTGCGAATAGAGGGATCACGCATAACTGTTGCTCAGATCGCCCTCTGGTACAGGCAGGGTTATAATCCTGAGGAAATTACCGAACTGTATCCGCATCTGACACCGGCACAGGTTTACACAGCACTGGCTTATTACCACATAAACAGAGAAGATATCGAAAGCGATCTTGCCTCCGAAGAAAAAGAGGCGGAGATTCTTGAGCGGCAGTACATGCGGAGCGGAGATATGTGTTATGCGAATTCAGCTGTATATTGACGAAGATGCGATGGCAGGCATACTCGTGAAGGGGCTTCGGGCAAGGGGAATTGACATCGCCACAGTGCTTGAGGAGGAAATGACCGGACGTGGCGATGATGAGCAGCTTGAATACGCTTCGGAGCGGAAACGTGCTCTCTACACATTCAATGTCGGAGACTTCTGCCTCAGCCAATCCCCAGTCCTTATCCCAGGCGCACAGCCCCTTCAAAAAACCGCTCCAGTTCATGTATCGCTTCCATATCCTCAAATATAGCGTGAGCATTTGCCCTTATTTTGCCTTTGACCTCATCTCTCCAAATTTTATCATTTGCAAGCCTGAATGCAATATCTGTATAGGATTGAGCATCACCGGCCACGCAGTCCGCAACCCCCATTTGTCTGTAGCATCCCAGCGTCACCCTTCCGCGCATAAACGGCCCGGGCCAGGTGACAATCGGCACACCGCATGCAAAGGATTCGTAAGTTGTATTCCCTCCGCCGAAATAGGGCGGTTCAAGAAGCGCGTCCGCGACCATCAGGAGACATAAAAAATCTTTCGTGGGCATGGCTTTGAGAAACCGTACCCGGTCAATCGCATCAGGGAATGTCTTCCTGAAGCGGTTCAGCAGCAGTTTTCCCCAATGCTCAAAGGTCTGCCCCTCAATCAGCACCAGCACGCCGCGGGGGTCACGGCGCAAAATATTACCCAATGCAAGATCAAAATCAGGATGAAATTTAAACGGTGCCTGGGGACACACATACAGATTGCAATCTTCGGGAAAACCGAATTTTTCCCGCGACGGAGCCGTTTCAGGTGTTTCAGGGCGATAATAGTAAACAGGCATGCGTTTCAGGAGAACCAGACGTTCCGAATAATGGCCTTTTGCACCGGGCGGCTCCAGGTGTTCGGACGATATAAAATAATCCATATTGGGGATGCCGGTGGTCACCGGATGTCCCCATGTCACGCACTGAACCGGAGCGAGACGTGAAAATGCGAGAAAGTAGGTCAGGGAATCCATGCCAATATCAGGATAGAATAAAACATCCAACGCATGTTTGGCAATGATCTCCCGGGCCGGCTTTAACTCGGTCGGCAAGTCAACAATCTCATCTGCGCTCTCACTGACAGATTTTATCAGGCTGTTTTCTCCTCCTGGAAACCGGAAGAGTTTCACACGGAATTTCTCTCTCGACAGATTTTGGACAATGCCCCGGTTTAACTTTCCGATGGTCTGCTGATGCAGATTGTAAAGATGCATGGAGGCAATGCCGATGGTGATTGGATGCTGGATGTTTGATGCTGGATGCTTGATGCTGGATGTTTGATGCTTGATGCTTGATGCTGGATGTTTGATGTTTGATGCTTGATGCTGGATGTTTGATGCCTGATGGCCGAAATCACTGAGTTTTGGATTTGTCCAGGCAATATCCGGGCAGGCATGGATATAGAATGAGGCGATTTCTTTCTGGATATCCCTG
>Ga0190283_1001240_pt1 | contig 11875 bp, 10 predicted proteins | sample 48691801_MG_FD_161669 | JGI IMG/M metagenome (GOLD analysis project Ga0190283, IMG submission 161669) | Hydrothermal vent microbial mat bacterial communities from Southern Trench, Guaymas Basin, Mexico - 4869-18-0-1_MG | ecosystem: Environmental > Aquatic > Marine > Hydrothermal vents >...
TCCAGCCCCTTGCTCTTGTGCATCGTGACCACCTTGACCAGGCCCTCGTCGCTCTCCAGGCGCAGTTGCCGGGTTTCGTCGCGCTCGTCGCCGGCGCGCTGGTCGGCGAACCAGCGCAGGAGCCCTTCGATGCCCGGGTGCTCGCTGGAGGCCACCTGCAGCAGCTCGGCGAGCTGCATCAGATTGGTCAGACGCCGCTCGCCGTCAGGCCGCTGGAGCAACCGGCAGGTCACCTCCTCCCCCGCGATGAGTTCCTGCAGGGCCACCATGAAGCCCCGCTCCTGCCAGCGGACCCGGTAGGACTGGAAGCGGGCCAGGACCGCTTCCCAGGCGCTGTCGTCCAGGGCGAGCTGCTCCAGCTCCGACGCGCTGCGTCCCAACAGGCTGGTCGCCAGGGCCGCCCGCACTCGACCTTCGTGGTGAAGCTCCGCCAGCGCCTCCAGCAGGGTGGCGAGCTCCTCGGCGTCTTCGCTCGCGAACACGCTCTCCTGGCTCAGGGTGACGCTGCTCACCCCGCAGGCGCGCAAGGCATCCTGCACCAGATCGCCCTCCCGGTGGGTGCGCACCAGCAGGGCGATGTCCCGGGGCAGCAGCACCCGTTTCCCGAGCTTGGCGGACCCCGCGCCGGCGCGATTCAAGAGCCCTGCGATCTGTTCGGCGCAGGCCCGCGCCGCCGCCTCGAGGGCCGCGTGCTTGCTGATAAAGCCGGGCGGCTGTCGGGACTCGTTCTGCTCGTCGATCTCGAGCATCCAGAACTGCAGGGGTACCGCCTCCGCACCGTCCACGAGCAGCGGTTCGTCATCGGCCGTGGGACCCGGTGCGACCCGCTCGAAGCAGATGTGAGGCTCGTAGATGAAGGGCGCCCTGGCACCGGCGAAGAGGGTGTTGATCGCGGTGATCAGGCGCGAGCCGGAGCGCCAGTTGGTTCCGAGGGTGTACTGGCCGCCGCCGCGCTGCGGATCTTCACCATCCCCTCCCGCACTCGCAGCACTCTCGCCGGCCGTCTCCTCGCGGGCCTGCATGTACGTGAAGATATCGGCGCCGCGGAAAGCATAGATGGCCTGCTTGGGATCGCCGATGAGAAACAGACCACACTCGGGCTCAGCCGCATAAACGCGGCGGAATATCCGGTACTGCTGGGGATCGGTGTCCTGGAACTCGTCGATCAAGGCCACGGGATGGCGCTGGCGCACGGTGGCGCACAAAGCGTCCGCCCCCTCTCCCGCCAAAGCCTGGTCGAGCCGGCGCAGGAGATCGTCGAAGTAGAGCAGTCCTTCGTCGCGTTTGCGCTTCTCGAGGGTCTCGCGGACAAAGCTCCTCGCGGAGATCAGGAACTGGGCCTTGGCGGCCGAGTCGAGCCGACCCCGCCGCTCTGCGAAGTCCCAGCACAGGTCGAAGAATGGATGTGCCGGCGTTGTTTCACCGGCCTTGGTACCTTTCTCCGCCAGCACCGCCGGCGTGAGGCGTTCGAATGCGTCAGGCAGGATCGACGGCGGCGCGGCCTCTGCGGCGAGGGCCGCGCCGGCAGCGATGGCCTTGGCGACCACGTTCTTGTTGTAGGACCTGCGGTTGAGCGCGGAGCTGGTTTTCAGCAACGCCTCCACCTCCCCCCCTCGCTGGTGCCACATCTCGCGCAACCGTGAAAACACCGCTTCCAGCTCCTGCCGTTCCTGATCGATGCCGGCCTCGTCCACGTCCGGGATCACGCGCAGGTCGTCGAGCGCCAGGGTGGGTTGAAGCGCCCCCAGCAGCTCCAGCGGCGTCTTCCAGCGATCGCGCACCCACCGCACCCTCTCCGGCGCGGCCTGAGCGACCTGGATGCGCCAGAAATCTTCGATTGCGGAGGTGCGCAGGCGCGCTTCGTCGGTGATGAACTTCACGTCGAAAGCAGCACCGCTCTCGAAAGCGTTCTCCTGCAGGATGCGCTGGCAGAACCCGTGGATCGTGTGGATCGCGGCCTCGTCCATGCGGGTGAGGGCATCGGTCAGGAGAACGCGTGCCGCCTCGCGGTCGGGCAGGGCCAGCAGCAGATCGGCGAGTGTCGGATCCTCGGCGCGGCGGGCCGCGATATCCCCCTGCAGCCAGGCCAGGGCCTGGGCCACGCGCCGGCGGATGCGGTCGCGTAGCTCTTCGGTGGCCGCCTGGGTGAAGGTGACCACGAGGATCCGGTCGACCTCGAGATGTCGCTCGAGCAGCAGCCGCAGGTAGAGGGTCGTGATCGTGTACGTCTTGCCGGTGCCGGCGCTGGCCTCGATGAGGTTCAGGCCCCTCAGGGCGATCTGCAACGGATCCAGGGGTTTCATGTCGAGTCCTTCTCCGCTTTCACAGTTTCGGCAAAATCGAGCAGCGGCTGCAAGATGCGCCGGGCAAGTGCTTCGAACGCCACACCGAGCGGATCGCGGCCGCGGAAGGCGATGCGCACCGCAAGGTCGTTCCCTTCGGGGGCCGCGTTGAAGGCGCCCGACCAGGCGTGATCGAATGTGCTGCCGTACTTCTGCTTCTGCACCCAGGCCAGAGCGCTCTCCGGATAAAACGGGAGCGGCGCGCACAGGCCCTGCCAGCGCAGCTCGAGCAGGTCGGCCAGCAGGTCCGAGGCGGCCGCGACTGGCTCGAGGTGCAGCGTGTAGTCCTCGGCGAGAAAAAGGCTGACCGGTGCGATCCCTTCCGGCGCAAGCGTATTGAGCACCAGGTGCCGCACCCAGGCCGCCAGGCGATCCTTGGCGCGGAGCTTACCGAAGCGATAGTCCACACGGCCGCCTGCGAGCAGGTTGCCAAGCTGTCCCTGCAGCCGGTAGCCGGCGAGCGGCAGGTCCACCTCGAGGGGCTCGAGCACCTCGCCGGCGCGCTTCTCCAGCCGCTGGACGAAGGGGCGCGCCACGCTCAGCTCATCTTCCAGCAACAACTCACCTGGCGCCCCGTGCGGCAGCACCCCCTCGCCCCGCAGGCGGGCCAGGATCGCTGGCTCGTCGCAGCCCTCCAGGAGCTGGCGCAGCAGCGACTGGCGCATCTGGTAGCGCTCCAGGCCGGTGGCTTCGAAGGGCTCGGTATCATCCGGGAGGTCCTCCAGCTCGACCAGCCGCAGCCCCAGGCGCTGGGTGAGAAAGTACAGGCATGGATTGCGCAGAAAGCGGATCAGTTCCTCGATGTCGAGGATTTTGTGTGCCTCGTCGGGCGGTGCCAGGCCGGTATCGGCAAAGGGTGATGGCAAATCGGCGGCCTCGGTGCGGGCCGCGTCCAGCCAGAGCCGGGCATAGCTGAAGAGTCGCTCGTCTTCGCCGTCGAAGTAAGTCCGGCTGAAGGGCTGCAGGGGATGGCGTACCAGCAGGTGCTCGGCCAGGTCGCCGCCGTCCGGCAAACGGTAGCCCTGGCCGAGGCAGTCGAGCAGTTCGCTCACCACCACGGAGGGCACCTTGACGCTGCTGTCGCGCACGTCGTTGCCGATATAGCTCAGGTAGAGCGCGTCGCGCGCGGAGAGCAACGCCTCCAGGAACAAGTAGCGGTCATCGCGCCGGCGCGAGCGGTCGCCCCGCCGCGGCGCCTGGGATATGAGGTCGAAGGAAAGCGGGTGTTGGCTGCGCGGAAAATCGGTGCCATTCATACCGATCAGACAGACCACTCGGAAAGGGATGCTGCGCATGGGTACCATGTTGCAGAAGGTGACCCGGCCGGTGAGAAAGCGCTGGGCTCCCTGGGTGTCCTCGAACAGGGTTTGCAGCAGAGCGTGGATCACATCCAGGGAGAGGGGGCGCTCAAACCCGGTTTTGTCGGCCAGCGTCACCAGATCATCGAGCCGATCGCGCACGCGCTGAACCACCGGCCCTTCGTCTTCGTCGGGGGCGAAAACGTCCGCCAACATCGCGTTGAGCGTCGTGCGCCAGTCTGCCACGGTGCGGGGTGCCGCCAGACGCCTGCGCCAGGTGCCGAGGACTTCGATGACTGACTGAAGCGCGCCCAAGGAGACCACCTCGCCGCCTTCCAGGTCGACGTAAGGCAGCACACCGGCGTAGGGATCGGCATCCGGGTCGGGCGGCAGCGCATAGCCCAGAAAGAGGCGGTCGAGGCCGAAGGCCCACGTATTGGCCTTCTCCTCCGGCAAACCGAGATCGGCGCGCATGGCCGCATCCTCGCCCCAGCGGACCCCGCTCTCCCGTACCCAGGTACGGACGCGCTCCAACCCCGCTGCGTCCAGGCCGAAGCGCCGCTGCACCGACGGCACCTCGAGCAGGGCGAGGATCTCGGTGACCTCGAAGCGGCAGCGCGGCAGGGCCAGCAGTCTATCGACGGCTTCGAGCAGCGGGTGCTCGGCGCCTGCGCGCCGGTCGGCGATCGACCAGGGGATGCGCATTCCGCGAGCGGCGGCGCCGAACACGGCCTCCACGTACGGAGCATAGATATCGATGTCGGGAGCCATGACGATGACGGTGCGCGGTTCCAGGCCGTCGAGCCGCTCGAAAAGCCGCAGCAGCCGATCGTGCAGAATCTGCACCTCGCGTAGCGGGCTGTGGGCGCTGTGCACCTGGATGGAGAGGTCATCGAGGGACACCACGCCCGGCTCACTGTGCCTGTGTGGATCGTTCAGCTCCAAGATGTCCCTCTGAACCTGCTGCAACAGTGTGTCGCCCTCCGGGGCCGCGAAGAGGTCGTGATCCACGCCGCCGAGCTCCAGTAACTGGTCGAGAAACACCTGCCCGGCGTGCCCCAGGGACGCCAGCAGGGGGTTGCCCACGTCGAGCAGACCCGTGGGATCGGGCAGGCCGGCGCGCTGTGCCCGCGCCCGGCGGCGCGCCTGGCCGCGCTCGTCGACCAGGTCGGTCCAGTACTCGCGGCAGGGGTTGAGGTAGAAGACATGAACCGCAATGTGACGCGCCAGGGCGTCGAGGATGCCCATATACACCGGCGCCAGCGCAGTGAGGCCGAACAGGCTTACCCGCTCCGGCAGCGCCCCCTGTGCCGGGTCGCTGGTTGCCATGGCCTGCTCCAGATCCGCCAGCAGTCGGGCGCGGTGGGCGTTCTTTCCGTCAGCCTCTCCTTCCGCGCATAGGGCGCGCCACAGCAACGCCTGCCAGTGTTCCTCGCGCTCCGCTTCCCAGCTCAGTACCTGGTCGGGGCGGTAAACCAGGTACTGGTCAAACAGGTCGGCGATGCGCCGCGCGAGCTGGAAGAGCCGCAGGTCCGAGTTTTGTGAGGTATTCGAGACATTCGCGGTATTCGAGGTGCCCGCCGCCAGGTAGCGCTGCAACGGCGCAAACGCCGGCTGCCCGAGCAGGGACGGCAGGAGGCGCATCACGCGCCACAGCAACGCGTCCTTGTCGAACAGTTCCTGGTCCGGCACGTTCGGGATCCAGGCTTTGAGCACCTGCCAGAAAAAACTCGCCGGAAAGGGAAACTCCAGGTTGGCGCAGATACCCTCGCGCTGCGCCATCTGCTGGGCGACCCAGCGAGCCATGCCCTGATTCTGGACCACGATCGCCTCCGGCCGGAAGGGATCGCTCAGCGGCACGCCCGTGACCTCGGCCAGGCGCCCGATGAGCACCTCCAACCGGTTGCTGTGATAGACCTCGAGCACTCCTCCCCCTCTTCTTCAACCGTTGATGTTCAATCTGTTCCAGCGCCGCGCAGTCGATAAAACCTGAACGGCTCTCAAGAATAGGGGTCCCAGTTGCGGCTGTCAAACGCAACGCGCGCCTCGGGCGCAGGGTGAGCGGCCCTAATTGCCGGAAAACCAGTCAGGCTCAGGTAGGATTTTCGGGACGGTCACCGACGATTGCGCGAATCTTCTGAGCGGTTGCGACACTGATTCCGGAGACTCGTGACAGATCCTTGGCGGACGCTCGCATCACGGCTTCGATGCTTCCGAAGACTTCCAAAAGCTGCACCGCTCTCTTCGGGCCGATGCCGGGTAGTCCCTGGAGAATGAAGCTGCGCCGTTTACGCATCCCTTTCGGACGATATCCGTGCCGGAGGGTGCCTCCCGACCTCTGCGAGCGCATCTGCCGAGCAGCGAAGATCAAGAGTTTTGCGGTCTCCTCGGGGGTTGTCGAACGAAGCACCGGAGTTCCGAAGATGACGCTGATGCTGATCAGCGCGCCCTGAATCGCCTCACGGCTCACGCCGCTATGCATCACGTCGCTGGCCTTGCCTTCGAGCACGAGAACCGCGCGCTCCGGCGCATGCACCATCCTCTTCATCTGAGAGAAGAGTCTTCCATCGATAATCGATATCGAGAGGTCCCGAATCGTCTTGCGTTCAAAGAGCAGCCTGCCGTCGACCTCGTAGTCACCGAGTCGCAGTCGCCGCACGCAAATCTCGACATTCGGTATGCGCTCCAGTGCTTCGATCACTCCCGCCCCGGCTTCGCGGTCATCGGCAAAAATTAGGAGAGGTGATACACCTTCCTCCGTGCAAGCCCACTCATCCATCGATCGATTCCTTGGTCAGCCGCCGTGATGTTGATTCCAGTCATCTGTGCTGAATCAACTTACGCGGCTTCCCGGCAGATTGTCAAGATTGGTCGGCGAAAGGGAAGACGACCGGCATAGCGTTCACGACGCGCTGGGCGGCTCATAGGGACATTCAATCAGGCTCATACGGCACAGCATTCAATCAGGCGCCGGAGAGACGGAGCCGCCGGCGGGAAATCGAGGTGGCGACGAACCGGCGGGCTGCGGCGACGATGTGGTTCACGGTCAGGCCGCACCCGGCCCTCAGCCGCTTCTGGCTGCGTTGATCAACGATTTATGTATTCATTTATTAAAAAGTAAAAAGGCTGTCCCCATATCGGCGGAGTTATGCACTATAATCGTATTCACGGCAGGCGGCCTCCCGTTCGGGTATGTCCAACGATCTCTCGACGACGCGCATCGGGTCGCTGGTATCGTCAACGAAAAAAAGACGCGGAGCTTCCAAAATGAACAGGACACTGTCCGATACGTTCTTCCCCGGCTCCAGATCCTGCCCGTACTTCCGGGTCGGTATCGTTCTTCTAGCCCTTTTATGTACGCCCTCCGACCTGCCTGCTTCTCAAAAGCGATCCGGCGGAGGCGATGAGCTGTTCGAAAACGGCGGCTTCGAAGACGGCTTGAATCGATGGACCCCGATTGACGGCGGCTCGGGTTCGACAACGATCGATGTGGACAGCGAGATCAAAGCCTCGGGAAAGAACGCCCTCAAGCTGGTGCGCAAGAGCCCGCGCCTCTTCCCTCCTGACGGAGTCGAGATGAAGCTCGACCGCCAAGGACAGCAACGCAAATTGATCATCGAGTACAAAGTACGTACCGACGATTCGGCCCGCGCGGTAGTGAGCCTTGTAGCCCTCTCCAGCGACGGCGTCTTTCTGGTGGCAACCGTTGACCAACCGATCACTTCACTCCGAAAGTTCCGGCGCCAGAAGCTGAGCCTCGCCGTGCCGCCCGATACCGAACGATTCGTGCTAAGCCTCGCCATACAAGGGCAGGGAACCGTGTGGTACGACGATCTCCGCCTGAGGAGAAAATGAGATCATGACCACAGTAACCACACCCTCCCTTGTCAGGATAGTTTTTATCAGGAGTAAATATAAAAATGAGAACATTAGTTGAGTGCTGTCGGAAGCGTCTATCAAATCCAGCGAATGGATTAATTCAAAAGGACAGATCCAAAATTCTTGCCCCCTCGGCGGCCGGTATTGTGCATAATTACAGCAGTTTCTCATGAACTTCGAGGCAGGAAACATGATTCGCAGAACCGCAATCCTAGATGAGTTCGAAAGGGAGCAGGTCCGCAAGGAAACTCCGGATTTCAAGCGGAACCTCGCGATCTTCGAGGCGCTGTATCGCGAAGCCCTGTTGCTGGGTGCGCTTCCCCCTGCGGACCCTTTGGAGGGAATCGAAGTCGATTTCAAGCTTGCGCGAGCACTCCATGTTTGAGGAACTTCTCGCGAAGATCGCCCGCCATCTCACAAATGCCGGTATCCGATACATGGTGATCGACGGACGTCCCCGGGACCTGGATGACGTGAAGAAAATGGCCATCAAGAACCCCGGTATCGATTCCAATTACGTCCGCACCTGGCTCGACTGGTTCTCGACCGACCTCGCCGAGCCTTTCATGGCGTACTTCGATCAGCTCCTGCGAGAGGCGGGTTCCGAAGTCCGGTCATGAAGCCGCGAGGTGATCTCGAACATCACCGGGTGGAATTCTGATCCTGTTTCATCTCTCCCCCGCATCAACGGAGAATTGAGGGTGGCCGCTCCGTGCTGACAAAGCTCGTCGTCATCGACAAAAGAATCAATCACCACGATTTCCCCTGAATCGCCCCTTGAGAGACGCTTCAGGGGAAATTGCGGCTGCAGCAACTTGTGAAGATGACAAAGCGTTCCGGAAGCAGGAATCGCTGAAGTTCCTCGGGCGGCCATTTGATCTTGTCGTCCACCCGCTGGTCTACCGAATGTGCCTCGCCCTGTCGCCACACGAGCAATCCGCACGGGCCGTCTTTGCCCTGCCAATCTACCAAGTTCGCCCCGCAGTGCGGGTAGTGCAGAGCTTCCTCGGGAATGTAGTAATCAAGTAAACTCATCCTTTTTCCGATCTAACGGTGGCTTCAGCTGAAAGTCGATTGGCGCGGGCCTAGCCCCGCCAGGGACGTGACAAGCGGCTTCATGAACTATGGATTAGAAACCGAGCACTCGCTTCGCTCGACTCGGTCCTAATCCTTATTTTGTTGTGTGCCTAGTCTTCTCTCTGCCAGCAGGTTGATGAGGTTGTAGCCCCATGTTCGCTTAATGGGATGGGCTCTAGCCTGCTTTGCATCTATCACTTCAATCAGATCCAATCCTCGATATAGTCCCCATTCTTTTCCCCGCAGGTGCTCTACCCACAGCAGAGGCAGCGGAGGTTTTATTTCCGGCGGCAGCACCCCAACGATCTGTCCGTATCCCTCTTTGATCATCTTGATGTGCCCTTCGCCTTGTTCAATGACCTGACTATCTGCGACGTTCTTGGGGCTAGGTTCTTCGTAACCACGCCATTCGAGAAGCCCCGCCAAGAACGCCCTTCTGCTGCCAGCAACTATATCCAGGACGATGCCGCATGCAAATCCCCCATCCGAGAGTGGAATCGGCCAGAACTGACCAACTTCCATACGTGAAGTCGATCTCGGCTGGAATGGGTATTTCATCTTCACCATTCTCTGTACACACAACGCTCAGCATCGGTTGCAGACCGCGTAGCGGGCTGACAACTGCATGCATTGTTAGACATCTTAGTCGCTTTCAGCCGGTGCTGGCTCCTGCCTCCCCCTTCAAATCTGTCAAAATTCGTTGAAATAGTTCTTTGTAGTGGCCCGGCTCCTTCCATCTCGTAAAATCACCAATGTTGCGAGACCGCCGAAGATCAGCCCCCCATCCCGTACTTTCCTCCATAATCGTGTTATCGATCCTTACGGGAAATAGCAGGGTCTCTTTCCTTTGAGTCTCAAGTTCCAGTGTTGTCTCGACCTCCTTCGCAACCCAGCTGCTTCGCACCGAATTTGTAGAGAGAATTAGGATTACCTTCTCCGTTGCTTGAATCGCCTTGTCGAGCGCCACTCTTGTCGTAGCTCCGATCTGGAGATCGTGTGGTGCATACCAGCATCTAACTCCATGAGCCTGAAGGTCAGAGTAAAGGCGCTCGCTGAACTCCTCATCTGCGGTCGAGTAACTAATAAAACAAGACGGCAATCCTTTTGAGTCTTCTAGGATCGACCGGTATTCTTCAATGACTTCTTCCGGAAGGCCAACACCACGCAGAAAGGAGGCCGGCAACCGTCTCGACCTCCGGATAGTATCGTCATCAAGGGAGCTTGGCCCTCGATGAATGACCTGATCCAATCCTGTGGCATCAGATAGATCTGTTCGTGCTAGGATGGTCTGCTGAAAACGTGCTCCGCAGAGTTGAGTTCGACGCAGAAATGAGTCGACAAGAATTGCTGATTCTAAACCTACTCCACGCAGATTCCCATCATCCAGGTCGGTACCCATAAGACTGCAGGACAGAAGTTCGGCACCCTCCAAGTTCACGTGGGCGGCATCAACCCCATCGAGATTGGCTCCCCATAGACGCGCTCCACGCAGATCTGTACTCTGCAAATTCGCCTCACTCAAATTCACCTTGAGCAGGCGCGCGTCCCGCAGGTTGGCCGATTTGAGGTTCAGTCCCTGAAGCTCGGAGTAGTCGAGGTTGGCGCCCTCAAGATTGGCACCGATGAAATTGGCATCCTGCAGCGTGATACTCTGCATCGACGCGCCACTGAGATCTGCCTCCGGGAAGTACCGATGCCCCTCCTCGTACCGCTCCAGTAGTTCCGCGAGGCTAGACGGCGGACTGTACCCGTACGGGTGCTTCATGAACTCCAGCTCCGCTTGTTCAATGTGTCGATTCTGATCATTCGTTCTTGTTGTCTAACGGTGCGCATCACCGGCAAAGCCGGCTGGCGCGGCCTTTGCCACGCAAAGGCCGTGACAGAGGGAATTTGTCTGGTGAATGCGGTTGTTATGCACCCCTATCGATCTTGCCGGGATCAAGAAGTCGAGCTCCATGGTGGACGGTCACAATATGGACCTCGTCTTCTCGAATCCGGTAGATCAGGCGATAGTTACCCAGAATGATCTCCCTGACATCATTGATGTTTAGTTCCGGCACCACCCCCCCAGAGCGCGGATGCTCGGCAAGCCGTTCCGTAGCACGAAACGCACGATCGGCGAACACCGCAGCAATACGAAACGTGTCCCGAGCAATGAAGAGGCAAATCGCCTCCAGATCATCAAGAGCCTGGGGTGTCCACCTCACTTCAGCCATTTCGCCATCCGTCGGCGGGCCTCTTCTTGACCTATCAGATCACCATGGTCCGCTTGGCGAAGACCTCTCTCAATCTTGTAGAGCAGATAGAGCTTTTCGAGAGCATCTTCGACGCTGGCGTCGTCGGGTAGTTCCTCGATTGCCTTCAAGATCTGTTGTTTGATTGCCACAGTCAGTCTCCTAGCAAGTTTTCACCCTATCATAACACGAACTCTATCAGAATCCAGCCTCGCTTTTTGCGACGAGTGTGCATAACGGTGCGCATCACCGGCAAAACCCGTCCGACGCAACCGGTTGGCACGCCCCTTGCTCCGCAAGGGAAGTGACAGAGGGAATTTATCTGGTGAATGCGGTTGTTATCCGTCTCATCACTTAATCATTATCATCGTCTCTGGGGCGAGGTGGGTTCCAGTCGCTCGTTACGTCAGGCAATAAACAACCTCGCTCGCCTCGGTTGTGAATGCGAAGTTCAGGTCCATTGTACTCATTCAAGCCTCGGGAATTATAGGGAGGTGAATGCCAGTAAATACACAAAGCTTCGCAGTCACGAACTAACTGATCCTAATCCTTCCAATTATCATCTTCTTTAAAATCGCCGTTACGTGGTTTTGCAAGAAAAATCTGAATACCACTTTCGTATTTTAACCAAGTCTCGTGAGCTCGAAATCTAGCCCCCAATGTCACACTAACTGCACGGCCTATGTAGAGCAGTGAATTTTGACCAAATACAACGTGTGTTCCAATAATTTGGTAAACACCATAGTCATCATCTCCTACCATCTGTAAAACTTGATCTCTTGAATACGGTCCCTTCCAGTCTAATCTGACATTTCGCATTTCAATCCCACTGGCTCGGATAACGACCTGCATCACCAGTGGCGCCTATGAACTTGCCGCGTCAGCGCCGCATCCGTTCTCGCCATCTGGTGCATGCTTTTGTTCAAGTAAGCCGCTTCGCGGCAGTTAGAATCAAAGGCCGCTCATGGTATCATTACCAATCGTGCGGATCGGTATCTTCCACCCGACAAGGAAATCAAATGAAAGGAAGGTACCATGAGCGACA
>Ga0190283_1001243_pt1 | contig 11855 bp, 12 predicted proteins | sample 48691801_MG_FD_161669 | JGI IMG/M metagenome (GOLD analysis project Ga0190283, IMG submission 161669) | Hydrothermal vent microbial mat bacterial communities from Southern Trench, Guaymas Basin, Mexico - 4869-18-0-1_MG | ecosystem: Environmental > Aquatic > Marine > Hydrothermal vents >...
GGGCAGTTCTGCTTCAGAGGATAAAAAAGCCGGGATTGAAAATAAAGGGGCCAGGGTGATTGAGACGTCACTTAAAGATGGGCTGATTGATCTTGATCCGCTTATGGACCTTCTGGGGGCCATGGGGATCACAAGCCTCCTCATTGAGGGGGGAAGCCGTGTGATCGCATCAGCCCTGAAAGCAGGAATTGTTGACAAAATCAACTTTTTCTATGCGCCCAGAATTCTGTGCGGAGATGACGGGGTGCCGATCTGCAAGGGGCCGGGCCCGGATATGATGAAGGATTGTCTGATTGTCAGAGAAATGAATATCCGGCGTTTTGGCGAAGATGTGATGATTGAGGGATATCTGTGATTCCGTTATTCGGAAAAGCCAAAAAGGCTCTTCCTGTCAGGAGTTTCGAGAATAACGCTTTTTGGGAAGGCGGCATACATGGGTCGGAAAAGAGAAGAAACCCGAGTTTTCCCTGAATGAAATAATTCTGCGGAAAAATCCGGGTTTCTTCTTTTTCATGCGACTTCGGAATTCCTTCTAACGGAGAAAAGGATTAGAACGCTTTTCCCTGCCAATGGTGGTTGTCGAGCCGTGTCCGGTAAAGACCTGCACATCGTCATCCAGTGCAAACAGTTTGTTCTTTATGCTGGATATGAGCGTTTCAAGATTCCCGCCCGGAAAGTCGGTGCGTCCGATTGAGCTTTCAAAAAGCGTGTCTCCGACAAAGACATATCCGTTTGTATGAAACGAAACGCCTCCCGGGGTATGCCCCGGGGTGTGAATCACTTTTAACGTAATGTTTCCAAAGGAAATTTCGTCACCATCTTCCACCGTCCGGTCCGGCGGAGGAGAGTCGTCCGCCAAAAGTCCCCAGTTCGCGGCAGACGCTGAAAGAGTATCCAACATGGGCGCGTCAAGGGGGTGTATCAGGATATCCGCACCAGTTGCGTCCTTCATTTTTTTATTGCCGCCCACGTGGTCAAAATGACCGTGCGTGTTAATGATATACTTTACTTTCAATGCTGAATCTGCAAGAGACAACAGAATTTTTCCCGTCTCATCTCCCGGATCAACAACCACAGCCTCTTTGGTTTCCTCACAACCTAAAATATAGCAGTTCGCCACAATGGGCCCAACCGCCAGTGTTTTAATAATCAACTAAATTCTCCTCTGTGAAAAGGGTTGAAAAACGCGTTAAAAATTCTTTGAATCCGTCTCCTAACTCCCAACTCCCAAACTCCCTAAACTCCCTAACTCCTTGCCTGTCGGATCAGATCAACAAGACTTGCCACTTTTGGCCTTGGCTTTGAAATTGCAAGCCTTTTGAACTGATCCTCGGACAGTTTTTTCTGTAAATACGTTACAATATCAAAATATTCCCACCAGCAGTCAAAAATTTTAAAGCAGGGCAGTTCCTCATCGCCGCAGTCCATGCAGTATTGAAATGTTACAGACCCGCCCAGCCTGGGGCAGCGTCGTTCAAGATGATCTCTGCTGTCTTCGTCCATAAATCCTCCAATCGGAAGCGAGAGGCAAAAGACAAGCGGGCCTCTTACCTCTGACTTCTTCTCAGCAACTCTTCAGCAGTTCCGGTTTGGGATGGTCTTCAAGGCATGCCTCAAACTTGCTTTCTTCCTCTTTGCCCAGTTCATAGTCTTTCAGTTTGCCTGAAAAATATTTGTCGTAAGCCCCGAGATCAATAAGCCCATGTCCGCTGAAGTTGAAAAGAATCACTTTTTCTTTTCCCTCTTCTTTTGCCTTTTTTGCTTCGTCCACCACGCAGGCCAGGGCATGATTGGTTTCCGGCGCGGGTACAATCCCCTCTGTTCTGGCCATGAGAACCCCTGCTTTGTATGCTGCCAGCTGATTGACCGCTTTGGCTTCGATAAGCCCTTCGGAGACAAGCTGACTCACTGTGGGCGCCATGCCGTGATATCGAAGTCCGCCAGCATGAATGGGTGCGGGAACAAAGGAATGCCCCAGACTGTGCATGGGGAGAAGCGGGGTGTATTTTGCCGAATCCCCGTGATCATAAGCAAACGGTGCTCTTGTCAGCGTGGGGCACGCGGTCGGTTCAACAGGATATATCTCAATTTCCCTGCCGTTAATCTTGTCACACACATACGGATAGGCAAGACCTGCGAAATTGCTCCCTCCGCCCGCACACCCGATCACGATATCCGGATACTCTCCGATCTTTTCCATCTGTTTTTTGGCTTCAAGGCCGATAATGGTCTGATGGAGCATCACATGATTGAGAACACTTCCCAGCGAATAGCGTGTCTCACCGCTTTCGTCGGTGACAGCGGCCTCAACAGCTTCGCTGATGGCGATGGCAAGACTTCCCGGGGTGTTCGGATCGCTTTCGAGAATGTCACGGCCGGCTTTTGTCAGGGTACTGGGGCTTGCGATACAGTTTGCGCCCCAAGTCGCCATCAGGGATTTCCGATAGGGTTTCTGATCAAAACTGATCCTGACCATAAACACCTTGCATTCCAATCCGAACTGGGAACACGCGAAAGAAAGCGCGCTTCCCCACTGACCGGCCCCGGTTTCCGTGGTCAGCTTTTTGATGCCGAAAACCTTGTTGTAATAGGCTTGGGGCACTGCGGTATTCGGCTTGTGGCTCCCCGGAGGACTCAGGCCCTCGTTCTTAAAATAAATTCTCGCAGGCGTATCCAATGCTTTTTCAAAGGACAATGCCCTTACCAGAGGAGCCGGCCGCCAGATTTTTAGGACGCTCAGTACCTCTTCAGGGATATCAATCCATCTTTCGGAACTCATCTCCTGTTCTATAAGGTTCATCGGAAAGACCGGTGCGAGGTCTTCAGGCTTGATAGGGTTCCCGTCAGGCCCCAGTGGCGGGTTCATCTTGATGTCCGCAAGAATATTGTACCATTGCCGCGGCATCTCATCTTCTGTCAACAAAATTTTTCTGACTTCCATAACACCCTCCTTAAAGTTTAATATGTTATTCGTTCCCAAAAATGCAACTGGTTCCCAGACTCCGCCTGGCCGGATATCCTGATACCTTTCTTTCTCCGCAGGGAGACAGACGACTCTCCCAAGTCCCCGGGCGCGTCCTGGTCTAAGACCCCGGTGGTGTCCTGACTGCTGGCCATGACGTATTCAGGACTGCTGCCTTCCGCTCGTTGCACAGCGTCGGCTTTCCCCTCCGATTTCTCGGAGGTTTATCCCTATGACCACGACTATACCCATTTCGGGGCTCAATACAGAGCCTGCGCTCTTGTCTTCCCCGGCGTCAGACACCCGTTGCCGGGTTTGCCTGCGGGGTAGGCTACCGACCTGTCGGCTCAACTTTGGTCGGACGGGACTTTCCCTCATTTCGCTCCGTCCCCGATCCGTTCACCGGGAAAAGTTTTTTTTTCAGCTACTTGTTCACAGTTCCCGGAATTCGTGAGGAATCACCCGCCGGGTGACATTATCAAATTTCACGGGCTTGCCACGATCCGGATTTATCTTGGCACGAGCAGCGACTGGTTATACTTATTTCTTCAGACAGAAGATAAGGATTACCAAGACCTCAGTTTGAGGCATGTTCAATTATTACCTTACTTGCTTCGCTGAATACCCAATTTAAAATATCAAACACCCTTTGTAACTTGTCAGTGGTGGGTGGTTCATCAATAATATATATTTTATTCCTATCTTTTATAAATAAAGAATCCTTCTTGTCAAACTTGCCGAATTGCCACAGATCGCCAGAAGTCACCACTGCATAACACATAGTGGCTCCTTGTGTTGATGCTGCATACATTTCAGCTAAAGCTTGTGCCCACGCTTCGTCCCAATTTTGTCTTTTAGCTTCTATAATACAAAGAGGTGGTACATCCATAATGCTTTTCACCCTCTTTGGACGAGCAACCAGAAAATCAGGTTTGCCTGAAAGATTTTTAGCAGGATTTACATTGTAAGGCACATGTGACCAGACACGGAATTCCTCATAAGCCGTATCTAATATTCTCAGTATGGGTTTGATAATATCCTCGCATATGGCTTCTTCTGAAAGAAAACTTAACGGATCATCCAACAACTTTTTGATTTGCCTCATTTCATATTCAGGTACATCCAAATGCAAACCTTCTATAAAAAAACTGTCTTCAATTATAAGATCAAATATATCCGCCACCTCTGAATCTGTCTTAAAATTTCCAAATCCCATTATATATCTCCTGTAATTAATGCCTCAGTGTCAACTGTGACGAAGTTAAAGATTTGCCTCATCCCGCGATTTTTTCCTTTTTCTCCAATGCAATACGGACGCTGTCGAGGATTCCGTTGATAAAGGCGCCAGATTCTTCGGCACCGAATTTTTTCCCCAAGTTGATGGCCTCGTTGATGGATACTTTTATTGGAATATCTTTGCGATAAAGCATTTCATAGACCGCAATCCGCATGGCGTTCCTGTCAACGCCGGACATACGGCTTATTTTCCAGTTGGCGGAGAAGCGTTCAATGAATGCGTCAATTTCAGGAATGACAGGGATAATGCCCTTTACCAACTCAAGAAAAAAAGGGAACGCCTTCTTGGAAATGGTATAATTTTCGCAATAGAGATCAAGCATCTCCGGTGAAGTATCCTGGCGCATGTCCATGCAAAAGAGTGCCTGCAATGTAATTTCCCGTGCTTTGCTGCGGGGAGTTGTTTCCATGATAATCAGCCTTATCCGGGCTTCCTAAGTTATTTATTTACCAACAATTTCAATCAGATTTGCCATTTCTATGGCAGACATGGCCGCACTCCAGCCTTTGTTCCCGGCCTTTGTTCCGGCGCGTTCAATGGCCTGTTCAATGGTATCGGTGGTGACGATTCCGAAGATGATCGGAACCCCGGTATCCATGCTGGCCGATGCAATCCCTTTGGAGGCTTCGGCACAGACATAATCATAATGCGATGTGGAGCCTCGGATCACCGCACCGAGACAGATCACGGCATCATATTTGCCTTTTTCCGCCAGTTTTTTCGCCAGCAGCGGAATTTCAAAAGCCCCCGGAACCTTGGCGATCTCAATATCCGCATCTTTGGCCCCGGATCGTGTCAGCGCGTCCAGCGCGCCGCTCACAAGTCTGTCCGTGATAAAATCGTTAAAACGGCTGACAATAAGTGCAAATTTTTTGCCTTCAGCAATCAGTTTGCCTTCAAGAATTTTTGGCATTCTTTTCTCCTAAATTTAATTTTTACATTAATTTAATTTTTACATTGAGTTTCAATATATTCCAAAACCTCCAAAGCTTTTTCCAGATATTGAGAGACTCGTGCAACAGTTATTCCCGAATACTTACCATGAGCGATCAGGTGCCGATTCTGCATTATGGAATCAACCGCATCGCCGCGATTATCTTCTTTGGCAAAATTTTCCACGTTATAACCCCAACTTTTTTTGAAAGCTCTTGCCGTCTGAATGATCAGATTCATTTTGGGATTTTGTATCTTTTGCAAAACAGAACTTGCATAATTCTCAACAGGTGTGCTTGAGGCCCTTTTTACGAAATCTGTAAATATTTCTTTAACAGCATTTTCAATAAAGCCAGCAGTATAAACACACAGATATTTTGCCCAGTGTGTCTGGATTTCAACAGAGAGTTCACGGAGTTCTTCTGTCTTTCTTATCAGATCATTTAATTTCTGCAACTGCCTGTTAGTTTCCGGATTATTCATCAGACAAACTTAAATGCATCTATTGCTTTGCCCATTCTCTCGGAAACCGAAGTTTCCAAAGTTGCGGATTCTGAAATTAAAGATATGTAATGATTATCTTTAAGAAGTTCTGTATAAGCATTTTTCAGTTTTGTGTTATCCACCTGCAATCCTGACTCTAACCGAGTTGCCAATCCGACCATTACAGAATCAAAAACAGCCGCATTCAGCGATCTTGAAGGTCGAAAAGCTTTTTCCCCCACAGATTGCGACATTGCTTTAATGCAATTATTGAAAATGCTTTCGCATTCTGACAAAAACGGCCTGTCCGGATTTCTGTAATCTGCCAAAAAAGCGTTGAGGAAGTCTTTCATGGGCCGCTTATATTCGGTCCGGCGATAATAAAAGGCGAGAAATCGGAGAATTAACTCCCTGTCTTTTAATCTCGAATGGCGTCCGCCAAAAATCTTTCTCCAATTTATATTTTTATTTAAGGCTTCAATTAAATTTAACAGCTTACCATAAAATAAGGTTGATCGGATTTCCTGGGGTACAATTTTACATCCCCCGCTGTTTAATCTTTCAAAAACATCATATATGCCGGACTTATAATTCGCTTTCAAATTTTCCTGTTTGATGATCGTCGCATATATCAATGACTCGTCCAATTGAACACGATCTTTTTCATTTAAAGAGTCATAAGTCCTGCCGTCAAATACGTCCTGAACCCTGACCAGCTTAAATGTCTGTCTTTTTTTGTCGTCAGGCTTGGGATTAAAAAACCCGTCATAAAAAAACTGCAGACTTTTTAACCGTTGCTGTCCGTCTATGACGATCAGTTTGTCACTCTCTGTTTCACGGGCCAAAAATATACCGGGAACGGGCAACCCGAGCAGCAGGGATTCAATGAATCTGGAAGCATCTGTCATGCTCCATACATAATCCCTTTGGAAAGGAGGCATGAAAATGTCACCTCTTTTCAGATGTCTTACCAGACTTTCAATATCATAATCTATGCCGAAGCTTTCAATATCATATTGAAAAGGAGCGACAGCGTCATCTGTATCAGATTCATCGGTCACTTCATTTTCTTCTTCCTCTTTTATCTCATCTTCAGTCATGACAATGTTCCTTGTCTGCCCGGTTTGATCGTTTGCCGGACGGGGTTTGCAACCCTGGGAAGTTACGGCTGTCTGAACATTACGGACGGGGTTGCAAACCCCGTCCGGCAGAAAATGCTGAAAATTGCAACCTCTTCACGGATTCGCGTCAATATTCAAAAGATGTCCCATCTTCAGTTTTTTGCATTCAAGATAGCACTTGTTGAACTCGTTAGGCTCCACCTCAATGGGCACCTGATCAACAAGGGTGAGTCCGTATCCTTCAAGACCCACCATCTTCTTGGGATTGTTCGTCAGGAGCCGCATTTTCTTAACGCCGACAGCCGCCAATATCTGGGCACCGATGCCGTAGTCTCTCATATCTGCGTTGAAGCCGAGCTTTTCATTTGCCTCGACCGTGTCAAGGCCCTTGTCCTGCAATGCATAAGCTTTCAATTTGTTCACCAGGCCGATCCCCCGCCCTTCCTGCCGGAGATAGACAATAACGCCCGCGCCTTCATTGTTCATCATTTCCATTGCGCTGTGCAACTGTCCCCCGCAATCACAACGAAGCGAGCCGAAAATATCTCCTGTCATACATTCGGAATGGACGCGGACAAGGACCGGTTTGTCCGGTTCAATATCCCCCTTGATCAGCACAATGTGGAGCAGATTGTCCAAATCGTTTTCATATACACGGATTTTAAAATCCCCTGCATAAGACGTGGGAATCACGATTTCCGACGCAGACTGATACACGAAAGATTCGGTACGCATCCGATACTCAATCATATCCGCAACGGTACATATCCCGATACCATGTTCTTCGCTGAATTTTTCGAGCGACGGCATTCTGGCCATGGTGCCGTCATCGTCCATGATTTCGCAGATCACGCCTGCAGGTTTCAGGCCGCCAAGTCTCGCCAGATCCACAGACCCTTCTGTCTGCCCTGCCCGAACCATCACACCTCCCTTTCTTGCTCTCAGGGGAAAGATATGCCCCGGTCTGACAAGATCGCTCGGTTGGGCATTATCCGCAACAGCAGCGAGAATCGTGGTGGAGCGATCCGCGGCAGAGATACCCGTTGTCACGCCGCGGCTCGCTTCTATGGACACGGTAAAACCGGTATGAAAGGCTGAGGTATTGTCTTCGACCATCAGCGGAAGTTTGAGGGTGTCAATCTTCTCTCCTGTCATGGAAAGGCAGACAAGTCCCCGTCCGTATTTTGCCATGAAATTAATGGCATCAGGCGTAACCTTCTCAGCAGCCATGGTCAGATCGCCTTCATTTTCACGATCCTCATCATCAACCAGGATGACCATGCGACCAAGCTTGATTTCCTGAATTGCTTCCTCAATTGTAAGTAGTGGCATTATAACTCCTTTGATGTTTGATGTTCGATGTTCGATGTTCGATGTTCGATGTTCGATGTTCGATGTTCGATGTTCGATGTTTGATGCTCGATGTTTGATGTTTGATGTTTGATGCTCGATGTTTGATGTTTGATGTTTGATGTTTGATGTTTGATGCTCAATGTTTGATGCTCAATGTTTGATGCTCAATAATCCAGTTTCCAATATCTAACATCCAGCATCAAATATCAAATATCAAATATCTAACATCCAGCATCAAATATCAATTAACAAACCCGCTCTTTGCCAGAAATTCCATGGTAATGGCGGATTGCTTGTTTTCCTGTTTTTGTGTGACAAATCGCTCGACGTATTTTCCGATCATGTCTGTTTCGATGTTGACGGAATCTCCGATGTTCTTAAAGTTTATGGTGGTGAGTTTGGCGGTATGCGGAATAATGCTTACGGTAAAACTCTCCCGGTCACAGGTGTTGATGGTCAGGCTGATGCCGTCCACTGCCACTGACCCTTTCTTTATCATATAATGTGAAAAGGCTCCTGATACGCCGATGGTGACGATGATGGCATTGCCTGCGTTTTTTCGGTGTTTTATAATGCCCATGCCGTCAATATGGCCTGATACAAGATGTCCGTCAATACGGTCAGAAAGGCGAAGTGCGCGCTCAATATTGACACGGTCTCCGATTTTTGCCCTGCCAAATGTCGTTTTTCCGAGTGTTTCAGGGGATACATCCACCTGAAACCGTTTTCCGTCAATTGCAACCGCGGTCAGGCAGGACCCGCTCACGGCAATGCTGTCTCCGATTTTTGTATGCTCAAGAACAAAATCAGCTTCCACTGTCAACTGACTGCCCTGTCCTGATGACCGTATCTCTTTTATGGAACCAAGCCCTTCAATAATCCCTGTAAACATAATTTAAAATGCCTGTTGTCTGACAAAAGATAAAGCCTGAATCCGGTGTCTGAAATTCTTTTTCGGAAACAGGTTAAATGAAATCATGCCATTGCAAAAGTATCCCTTGAATTTGGCAATATGCTGATTTTCAAACAAAATATTGACTGTCAGCAGAACAAAAATTTACAGTGTTTTTCCCCATTTTGTGAAACTGCACGGATTTAATTTAGCAACCTGTCTGAAATCATTATTAAACTCAGTCCATGCAGCTTCACAGACAGCATGAAAACTTTTCGGCCTGCCGGCTGTGTTTCTCAAATATCATATTGAATGGGACAAGCTATTTTCGTTTAATAAAAAAGCCATCATTTCCCTCCTGAAACGCCCATTATTTCCACCAAGCAGGGAAAATATAATTTTTTATTGCATTTTGCAACATTTTTTGTATTAAAATTTTCTGCACAGGGCAAAAAAAAACTGAGCCAGCTTTTTGAACCACCTCAAGCATCAAACATCCATAATAATTATTGCTGACTTTTGCCAAAAAGCATTATATATCTTACACAAAGACGCTGTTCGGATTTCAATTCCTCTCAGGGATTCCAAAAAATACAATTGTCAACGCCGAAATTCCCATGCATCGGCACCAGTGAACCATATTTTTCAAAAATGACAACTTACTCAGATCACCCAATCCAAGTCCCTTTTTTTGTCGGGAAACTTCTGAGCGCGTACGCTCAAAAATGTAAGAGGGATTTCACTGAAAAAGAAAAAAAGGCTGTAAGACGCATATTTTCGGATTTAAACCCTCAAAAGGATAGCATAGTTGAGAATTTTGATATTATTTCAGATTGTTATGACGATTTTGTGATTTTTTTGGGCTACCAGACTCCTGAAAAAATTGTCCAGGAGCTGAACCAACTGGTGCCTTTAAAGCAATGCACGGAAGATATGACTCTGCTGGATGCCGGTACGGGTACGGGACTGTTGGGGGAACTTATTCGAAGTATGGGATTTAAAGGCAGGCTCATTGGAGTGGATATCAGTCCCAAAAGCATTCAATATCTTCAGCAAAACAGAACCGGCATATACGACGAGGCGCAAGTGGGAGATATGACTGCTTTATCTCATATAAAAGACGCTGCTGCTGATGTGGTCGCAAGCGCGGGAGTTATCGGGCTGGCACCGAAAGAGTCATTAGATGAATTATTGCGCGTCACAAAGCCGGGAGGACTTTTAATTTACAGTCTCAGCAAAGATCATTTCGACATTGACCGATCCTGGGAAGAAAAGCACAGGAATTTTTTGATGCGAGAGGTTTGGCAGCAGGTGGAGGGATACCCCAAAATATACCCTTACTATGGTAATGAACTGTTAAGACATTCATATTTTTATCTTTTTATCTTCAAAAAAGGAAAATTGAGATTTAAAATCTGTTGAAAGAAACCCGGCTTTTTTTCGCAGGCGGAGAGCCGTCCCATTCAGGAAAAAAGCCGGGTCTTCTTTTCATCACCCGGTGCCAGCCTGAACCCTGAGGGGGAGCCTGTCGGAAGATTACGCGGTTCTGCTGGTAAATGTCCAGAATGAGGCGATGCATATTCTCAAGCTCGTATCTGGATAAAACAGAACGCCGGGCGTATATGATGTGATTCTCATTGGTGCGGAGCGTCTCGCTTATCTGTTCCATCGCCTGACGGGCTGCCCCCAAATCTCCGTACTCAACAGAAGTAAATCCTTCAACGGATCGGAGGGTTTCGAGCACGGAGGGGGTGCGGCAGACGACTAACGGCAATCCCACACTCAACGCCTGAAGAAGCGACTGGGGAACGCCTTCGGAGGCATACGAGGTGAAGAAAAAAATATCCAGGGCTGAGAAAAATCGTTCCACATTCTCCTGATGCCCCGTGAAGAACAGGCGATCCTCCAATCCTGCCTGCCTGGCTTTGTCTTGCAGGCGTTCTTTCTGAGGACCGTCGCCCACCAGAATAAATTTGAAATGATCCGCCATGTTCGTCGCGGTCTCAATAAAAAAATCCAATCCCTTCCAGCTTCTCAGCACACAAATATTCCCCACGAGAACATCTTTTTCAGATAAACTGAAATGTTTTCTGATTCGGTGCCGGTTCTCCGCAGAAAACCTGAATCGCTTCAGATCAATACCTGTAGGAACCGGAATGATTTTCCGGCCATCAAGCCCCTGCTGCATGAGATTCTCACGAATGGCCGCGCTGGTCGTCAGAATCAGATGGGGGAAATGGCGATAGCTGAATGTCGAACCAATGGGCGTACTCACATGGCGGGTGCGGATGACGAGCGGAACTTTCATCACCCGGGCTGCACACCCCGCGATCCAGCTATCCTTTGATGAGTGGGTATTGACCACCGTGGGGTGCAATCGCCCAATCAGCCGGAGCAACGAGACAAAAGAAGATATATCAGCATTTGAAGCAAATTTCACAGGCCAGACAGCAAACCCCTCTGTCTCAGCCCTCTGAAAAATCTGACTCTCTTTCGGGGCCGCCAGGGCCGTTGAAAGGCCATACTGCCTCATTCCCCTAAGTTCTTCAAGAATCCGTATCTCCTGCCCTCCCCACCCTTTGGAGCATTCTGTATGAATAATGAGCGGTGAGGAACCTCCATTCTCTTTCCTCCATTCTCTATCTTCCATCTTCTGTCCCTCTATCTATAGCTTTCAACAAAAAGATTGTCCGGAGTGCAAAAATTGAGCGGAGCGGTTTTTTGCACAGCACAGCACAGCACGCCAAAAAGATTGTCCGGAGTGCAAAAATTGAGCGAAGCGGTTTTTTGCACAGCACAGCACGCCAAAAAGAT
>Ga0190283_1001244_pt1 | contig 11848 bp, 10 predicted proteins | sample 48691801_MG_FD_161669 | JGI IMG/M metagenome (GOLD analysis project Ga0190283, IMG submission 161669) | Hydrothermal vent microbial mat bacterial communities from Southern Trench, Guaymas Basin, Mexico - 4869-18-0-1_MG | ecosystem: Environmental > Aquatic > Marine > Hydrothermal vents >...
TGTTTTTTGATGTTTGATGTTTGATGTTTGATGTTTGATGTTTGATGTTTTTTCGCAGGAGTTTTTAAATGAAAAGGAATACGAAAGATAAAACCATTGTCAGCTGGAGCATCAAGTGGAAGCTGATGACCACGATAACGCTTCTGATGCTCAGTTTGCTGCTGATACTGACATATTCTCAGATTTCATCCCAGAAAAGACTGATGGAGAGCGAACTGGACAAGCGGATTGCGCTTATGAAAGAAAATCTGACAGAACGGGGAAAGAATTTTATCATTCATCTGTCAGAGCAGACAGAAAAGAATATTGCCTCATTCAACTTTTCCGGACTTATAGAGGATGTAAAGCGCAACGTCGAGAATAATAAGGAAATTAAGTACGCCATCCTGGCGGATTCATCAGGAACAGTTTTTATTCACACTCTCAAGCCTGATCTGGCACAGACCCGACTCACCGGGGAAAAGAATAAAGAAGCGATGGGCAGGACGGTAATGGCGGTCACAGAATACAAAGAGGCGAATGAATCTGTCATTGAAATTGCAAACCCTGTTCAGATCAGCACAACCCCCTGGGGGGTTCTGAGACTGGTTTTTACCCTGAAACATCTTGATACAGAAATAGAAGGCTCCAGACAGCAGATCAAAAAGGAAACCGGCCGGATGATCCGGAAAGCGTCATTGACATCTCTGGGTTTTATGGTGATCTGTGTTATCATCGTGCTGATCCTTTCCACAAAACTCTCAACCCCGCTGATTCATCTCACCCATTCTGCCAGGCATCTTTCCAGAGGGGATTTTACTCAGACTGTTGATACAGGACAAAAGGATGAGATCGGGGTTCTGGCCAAGGCCATGAACAAAATGGTCAGAAATCTGAGTGAAATTATCAGAAAGAATATATTGACTTCAAAGACGCTGTCAGAGGGAACTTGGGATCAGAGGGCCTCTTTGGAGAAAACATCTTCCCTGTTGGAAGAAATATCTTCCATGATCGGGAAGAACGCGGACAGCGCGAACCGGGCAGATAATTTTATGAAGGAAGTGAATCAGGTTGTCAGCAAAGCAAATGAGTCCATGACCCATCTCATCATTTCCATGAACGATATTTCCGGAGCTAGCAAAGAAACCTTTAAAATTATCAAAACCATTGATGAAATAGCGTTTCAGACCCGGATGCTCGCGTTGAATGCTTCTGTGGAGGCGGCCAGAGCCGGGGAAGCCGGGCTTGAATTTGCGGTTGTTGCAAATGAAGTCGGGAATTTGGCCACGCGCTCGGCAGAAGCTGCCAAAAACACAACGTATCTGATTGAAGATACGGTTCGGAAAATTAATGAGGGGCTTGAATTTGTGACCCGGACCAATGAGAGTTTCAAAGAGGTCGTCGCGAGCGCAGCCAAAGTGGCGGCGCTGGTCAGTGAAATATCCGGATCTTCCAGTGAACAGAACAAAAGAATCGGGCAGATCAACAAAGCAGTTGCCCAAATGAGCACCGTGGTCCGAAGGAATGCTGCCAGTGCTGAAGAATTGGCATCATCCATGTCAATCTTCAAAGTTGGAAAAGGGGTATAATGCTTAAATGTTTTTGTTTTTAAGCCCGGGAAAAACCTGTTCCTGAAATGTTTATCGTAAATAACAGGCAGATAGTCCGACCCCGGACACTTAACAAAAATGCCGGGAAACCGGGAAGCAATTTGCAAAATTGCTTTACAGTAAGGCAAATTTCCAATTGGCCGGGAAGCAATTTACAAAATCACCCCATTTTTGGTGCTCTTCCGCCAATACTTTGATAATGAGATAATTTAATAATTACAAAGAGTTGAGAAAATATCGAATTTTCTTCCGAAAGGGAGCAGCATGCTGATTTTTCAACATTGACAATCAGCCCTGAAGATAATCAAAGTATTAGCGGAAGAGCACCCGGAATGATGCCCGATGGGATATTATTTTACAGAAATCGGGAGTTATTCGGTCATGGACACTTAGCAAAGGAATGATGAACAGTTATGGAACTCTCATCTTTAAACGCAGTTTCTCCGGTTGATGGCCGTTATCGGAAAGCGACCGAAAGATTGGCTGATTATTTTTCAGAAAGCGCGCTGATAAAATATCGGGTGCTGATTGAGGTTGAATATTTTATTTCGCTGTGCAAATTGCCTTTGCGGCAATTTAAGGGCTTTAACAAAAATATGTTTGAAGCGTTACGGGCAATTTATAAAAATTTTTCTTTGGAAGATGCCCGGAAAATAAAAGAAATTGAGAAGATAACCAACCATGATGTCAAAGCGGTTGAATATTTTCTCAAACAAAAATTTGATGAACTGGGATTGGAGGCATACAGGGAATTTATCCATTTCGGTCTGACTTCCCAGGATATTAACAATACAGCAATCCCCCGTTCATTGAAAGATGCCTGGCATGATGTGCTGGCCCCCTCTTTGGATGAGGTGACAGGATCATTGGACGAAAAGGCAAAAGCTTGGAAAAATGTTCCCATGCTTGCCCGTACTCATGGTCAGCCTGCATCTCCGACAAGCTTGGGAAAAGAGATTTATGTTTTTGTCGAACGACTGATAAAACAGAAAAAGCTCTTAAAGACGGTACCGTTTTCAGCCAAATTTGGCGGTGCGACCGGTAATTTCAATGCACATTATGTCGCTTATCCGGGTATTAACTGGAACGCGTTCGCAGATAATCTGGTAAACAACATTCTGGGTCTTGACCGTTCAAAAGTGACCACCCAGATTGAACACTATGATAATCTGGCGGCATTTTGCGACGGCCTGAAACGGATCAACACCATACTCATTGATCTGGACCGGGATATCTGGACCTATACTTCCATGAATTATTTCAGGCAGAAGATTAAGGAGGGAGAGACAGGCTCTTCTGCCATGCCGCATAAAGTCAATCCCATTGATTTTGAAAATTCCGAAGGCAATCTGGGAATTGCCAACGCCATTTTTGAACATCTTTCAGCAAAGCTGCCAGTTTCAAGATTGCAAAGAGACCTGACAGACTCCACCGTGACAAGAAATATAGGGGTCCCTATGGCGCATACCCTGATTGCACTGAAGTCCCTGCTGAAAGGGTTGGAGAAGCTGATTTTGAATAAGGAAGTGATCCGTGAGGACTTGCAGAACAACTGGGCAGTGGTTGCCGAGGCGATTCAGACCGTTCTGCGTCGTGAAGGCTATCCGGAACCTTATGAGGCGTTGAAAGCTTTAACCCGAACCCATGCTGATATTGACCAGAAGTCAATCGCCAACTTTATAAGGACCTTGGATGTCTCGGAAAGCATTAAAGAGGAACTGCTTAAAATTACGCCGGAAAATTATATTGGTGTCTGTAATTTCTGATTGAAGCAAAAACTGCTTAATATTTTTTCTGATTATTCTGATTATATAATATACCCGATTCAGAAAAATGTAGTTGGGTGTAGCGTTATAACAGCCCCACCCGTCTCAGCCATCTTCGAGCCACATCTCTGGCGGGAATACCTTCAATATCAACCTTATAATTAAGCTCCACCATAGCATCTGTATCAAGTTTTTCCACAAGCCTTTTGAAAATTTCCTCCAACTGGGGATATTTTTCCACAACATCCCTGTGAAGGACCGGCGCGGGATTATAAGGCGGAAAGAAATGTTTGTCATCCTCAAGAGGCAGCAGGTCATAAGCCTTGATACGTCCGTCCGTGGCATAGCCCAGGGCGACCTGAAGCAGATCCTCGCCGAGGGCCTTGTAAAGAAGGCCTATGCTCATTTTGATAATACTGTCCCGGGAAAATTTCAGTTTATACGCGTGTTGCAGGGACGGATACCCATCGACGCGGGTAAAAAACTCCGCATTGAGACCGAAGGTGAATTCGGCCGGGTGCCGGTAGGCATATTTTGAGAGATCAGAGAGAGTCTCAATCCCCAACTTTTCCGACTCGGTTCGGCGCATCATCAGGCAATATGTGTTGTTAAACGTCAGGGGAGGAAGCCATACCAGATTATGCCGCTCCAAGTCTTCCTTTTTCACCCTGTCATAACACTGCTGAGGATCGGTGACGGACTCTCCGATATTCAGATGGACGGACAGGGCGGTTCCCGTATATTCCATACAGATATCAATCTGTCTCTTCAGCAGAGCCTCCCTAAGCACACTGGTCCCTCCCAGACCGGTCTTGTCAACGCATTGGAAGCCGTTTTTTTCCAGAATGGCGATCATAATATGGCCCAATATTTTCTGTTCTGTAAATCCTTTGGACCCTATCACCAGTTTCAGTTCATCTCCCGGGGCTGCCTGGGGGGTCAGCAAAAGAATTACTGTGGCGGCGAACAGAAGGCCGGCATTCATTATCGTTTTCATTCCTCTTCCTCCTATATGGCTGATGTCCGGTGACGAACTTCTCCTTAGAATAGTATCCGTCAACTACGAGATACCGTATGTCTCCGGGAAACATGCTCCGGGCTGTGCAAAGCTGACCGAGATAGGAGTCCGCACATGTCAGATCGGTGAGTGTGCGGAGCAGACAACATTTCTCAATCTCCCGATATTCGGCTTTTCGGAGCATTCTGGAGAATATCGGGTCTCCTCCGTGTCAGAGGGAGGAGTCTGCATGGCGGAAAGAGTGTACGCCGTCCTGCGACCGACATCGACCACCGCGATTACGGAAATTTCGAGACAAAGGAGGATGTCGAAGTCCTTCCGGAAATTCCGGAAAAAAGTCTTCTCCGAAAATTCATCCTGCCCCGGAGACAGAGGACGGTTGTGAGAAGAACTCCCATGAATTTGAAGAGAGGCTTCGAGAGTCCCGGCATTTTTTTCAGTGTCTCTTTCATTGACAATCTCCTTTTTCTGAGTTATTTTTAATAAGTGTTTATCATATGAAATGAGATTTGTAAACAAAAAACTGTCCGAAGTATTGTTAAATAATACTTATGCATCAGCACTGTTATTCCTTGACCTCCATGCAACATTTCTATAGAATGCAACCCAAACAGAATACGGATGACACGGATTTTCAAGATACATGCAATAAATCCGAGCATGTCCGTGTTCTGTCGTTTATCAAAACAGTTCCATGCAATTTCATCATTGTGCAATATGACACTTGGCAACAAACAATGAACGTAAAGGCAGCCCTTTGAACTCAGAATCTTCTGAAAGCCGGAAACCGCAGACAGCAGGAGGCCGGCAACAGACAACAGGCAACAGACAGACAGACACCCCTGACATGGTGCTGGTACGGTTTATCCGCCTCTGTTCGGCAGTGCTTTCCACGCCGGTATCCCGTGAGGCGGCCGCTCTCACAGTCAACCGCATTTCAGAGCTTGTACGCGTGGATCGTGCTGTTCTTGTGCGTCTGGATGGAAAACAGGCGATTCTTGCCGTAACCGGCGGGGGAGCAGCAGCTCAGGACAGTTCCTTTGCAGACGCTGTTGAAGCAGTGCGCCGACAGTACCGGGACAGCAATGATCCTGTGACCGTTCCATTGAAATCCGATGGCCAGGATTCCGCTCCTCTCAGGAAAGTTCAGCAGGCCATGGGAGGGACCAGCATCTTATGGCTGCCGCTCTGGCTGGACAGGGATGATAAAATCCCCCCTGCTTACGCGCTTTGGCTGGAAAGGTGGCACGGCCATTCCTGGAGTGAAAAATCCGACATCGAACTGCTTCAGCACGCTGCCCTTTTCATTGGTCACGGTCTGGCGCGCCCGCGGGCAGTCCGTCCCAAAAAACGCCTTGTACGGATAGTTATGGCACTGGTATTGCTGATTTTTCTTATTTTGCCGGTGACATCCAGCGTCACCGCACCGACGCGGGTGCTTCCGGACCGCCCGCACCATATCTTTGCCCCGATGGACGGCATTTTAAAAGATCTCTTTGTTCAGCCGGGTCAGCGGGTGAAAGCAGAGGCCGCGTTGTTTCAATATGATTCCCGTGTGCTGGACAAACGGCTGGACGAAGCGCACCGGAGTGTCGCAGTTGCAAAAGCAAAACTGGTGCGTCTCGAAGGCAAAGCGCACCGGGACCCGGAAGCCAGAGCTGAACTCCCGGTTCAGCAATTGGAGGTGGAACGGGCCGAAGCAGATGTCCTTTTCTTTGCAAAACAGCAGGCTCGTGCAGAAGTTCGGACGGCAAAATCAGGATTCATCGTGCTGGATGATCCGGATGCCCTTGTGGGGGCCACACTCCGGACAGGGCAGGTCGTTCTCAGTGTGGCTGATCCATCCCGGACCAAACTGCGGATCATGGTGCCGGCAGGTGATGCAGGTTTCCTTAAAAAAGGAGCCAGGGTAAGCATTCGTCTGGACAGTGACCCGCTTCAAAGTCTTCCAGCGATCGTCGAAAGAATCGGCTTTGAAATCAAGCTTTCAGAAGACAAGGTTCCGTCTGTTCTTGTTGAAGCCGTCTGGAGTGATGACATTCATGACGTTCAGCCCGGACAAACCGGATCCGCAAAGATATTTGGGGAATCAACATGCCTGGGAATGCAGATACTGAGGAAGCCCCTGATTGCATTCCGTTCACTCACAGGATTTTGAATGAATTATGAATGGTGAATTATGAATTAAGTACCCAAAAGTTTTCCGGGATTTTTTCCTGAGAAAACAGCTTTCACAGACCGCGGATGGACACGGATGAACGCGGATAAATCCGCGGCAGACAGGCATCTGCGGTTCCTTATATGCAAATACCTGAAAATATATGGCCAGGTACTTATGCTGCAAACCTGACAAAGAGAGGCCTGAAAATGCTGACAGTAAATGTTCCGGACAGATTGACTGACAAAATAAACGGATTTGCGAGGATAGTCTGCCAGACACCTGAGGAGTATCTGATTGAACTTATAGAAGAACGCATAGAACATGACAGCGCTTATAATGAAACTGCCTACCTTGCAAAATCGGAAATAAACAGAAAACGTCTTGACAGGGCTGTCAAAGATATCAGAGCAGGAAAATACGAAGTTCACGGGTTGATAAATGAAAATGATTAACTGGCACGTCCGGGCATGGGATGATTATCTCTACTGGCAGATCAGTGACAGGCGTATTGTAAAGCGTATAAATGTGCTGATTAAAGATATTCTCCGGAAAGAATACACGCAGGCGGAGGATGGCCGGTTTTGGCAATCTCTCTTGCAATGGCGCCATAGAACTGGGCAAGGTCCCGGGTTTCCCCCTCAAACATGGAAGAAAGAACAAGGGTATTGTATCCCAGGCTTTCTGCTTTCTGCTTTGCGGCAACTATGGCTTCAATATTGCTTCCGATGATAAGATTGTGTGTTTTTTCAAAAACAGGATCACCCGTCTTTGGCGTTTCAGGAACCTTTCCTGAAAGACCTGCCTCTATAAAATTTACAATGGACCGGGGGAGTTGTCTGAGGATATTGTATTTTTTGAAAAGGGCCATGCAATCCTGAAATGTGCCTGAATCCGGCACCCCAGGCCCCGAAGCGATCACATCAAGGTCATCTCCGACCACATCCGAAAGAATAAGGGAAACAAGCGTGGCAGGATAATATGATCTGATTCAGTTATCATGGCTTTGTATGCTTGACAAAATCCGAATATAAAAATAAAAGTGACAGGAAAGGGCATCTTTCACAGAAGCTGAAAAGTGGTTCACACTTTTTCCGATTTGCGGAACGGCTTTGCAGGTCGTCTGAAACAATTTGCAAAATTGTTTTACAGTAAATTGGTGAATAAGGGATGCCCGGAAAAGAATAAAATCTGTTCCTTTCGGATTGTCAAATCCGAATCCCGGCAGAACTGGGCAATCGGAGCGGGGGATTTTATAATTTCCCTAATATAAAAAACTCGTCAGTTGTAAGCTCTCGTAACTTATTGAAATCACTGATACTGATATTTTCCGGATCCCATATATCACTTTATAATTTCAACCAGTTATGGAGTAGCTTTCAACTTTTTACTTTGAACTTTTCCGTGGAGGAAAATATGGAAAATATATACCCGGCCCCTGATCAGGGATGGGAGGCGTTTAAAGGGCACTTCATTATGGCAATGCCCGGCTTGGCTGATCCGAATTTTGCCTATACAGTCACCTCTATCTGTGAACACTCTCCGGAAGGAGCTGTGGGTGTTGTTGTGAATCGGGTTCACCCTTTCCTTTTCGGAAAGGACATTTTTGAAGAGCTTAAAATTGAATATGAGCCCGGCGCGGAATCCGTGCCGATCCACCTTGGCGGGCCTGTCCATAGCAATGAAGTATTTGTACTCCATGGCCCTCCTTTCAACTGGGAGGGATGTCTTATGGTCACGCCTTTTTTTGCCATGAGCAACACCAGAGATATTTTGGAAGCCATTGCCATGGGCAGAGGGCCTCAGTCAATGATGATTGCTCTCGGATGCGCCGGCTGGGGCCCGGAGCAACTGGAGTCTGAGATCAAACAGAATGCCTGGCTGACATGCCCTGTCACTGAAGAGATTCTTTTTGATACACCAGTTGAGGCCCAATGGGAAGAAGCCCTGAGAAAGATGGGAATAGACCCGGCCCTTCTCTCGGATACTGCAGGCCACGCCTGAATTTCTTCATATCCCTTCCTTATTTATCCCTGTTTCAGTAGAGGCGTATCCTGACACGTCTCTACTCATTTTCAGCGGTTGTCAGTTCTTTTTCTGTTTCCTTTGCCTTTGCCTTTGGTTTCCTTTTTTTAAGACAGACCTTGTCTTTTCTTACAAACGCACAAAGCTTGGGGTTGTAATATTCTTTGCAATTAAGAGGATTGTATAACGGACACTCAGGATGTTTTTCTGACATAACTGTATGTTTCCCTTCGCAATTTTAAATTCCGTTTTCATCTGATTTCAAATTGGGAGACTGTTCGGCTCACCGGATATTTGCGATGTAATCCAAACAATTTTTCATACCCTATATCACAGAACCTCAAATATAACAAGCCTCCAAAGTAAAAAGTGAAAAGGAAAAAAGTAAAAAGTGAAAGCTTACCGAAAGGACTTTTTACTTTCAACTTTTTTACTTTTTTCACTTTCAACTTTTCACTTTGACAAAATCGATATGTTCAGGTATTTTTTGTTAAAATATGACTTTCGGGTAAACTGAGATAATGGTGCGATCAAATGATAATCTGAAGGGATATGCGTCATAACTGTTTGCAATGATTTACTTCAAGATGTGATTATCATTTAAATGCAACATAATTGACAATACCCGAAAGTCATGTAAAAATAAGCATACAGTTGACAGGCCCTTATCCGGGCTGTCAGATATGCATAATGAGGATGTGAAATTTTCTATGACAGATATGTATGACACTCTTAAAGATGAACTTTTACAGATCAGTGATGATCTGTCTGTTTTGTTGTCAGATGCCAAATCAGTACCGGGAATGTCCAACGGTTCCTTTGGGGATTGGAAAAAAACATGCGCTGATATTCGCAGGCATATATCAGAAGAGATGATGCGTGTGGCTGTTGTCGGCACGATAAAATCCGGGAAAAGCACCTTTGTCAATTCCCTTTTCAAGGGGGATTATTTAAAGCGGGGCGCGGGGGTTGTCACCTCCATAGTCACCAGAATACGCAAAGGAGAATCTCTTAAAGCAGAACTCCGGTTCAAATCTTATGATGAAGTCTACACGGACATGGAACAGGCCATGGTCCTGTTTCCCTCTCTGAACTGGCGTTCGGGAAATGACGGGTTTGATATAAGACAGGAAGATGAGCGGGCAGGACTCCGGGAGGCGATTGAGAATCTGAGTACGGACCAACTGATCAGCAACGATACCCGCAGTATGAACAGTGTGCTTCTGGCATCCTATCTGGAAGGATATGAAAGGGTGAAAGAGACTCTTTTCCCGGAAGAAAACAGCCTTGAACAAGCTGATTTTCAAAGCAGACCGCTTTCTGTGGTCCGATATGAGGGGGATATTTTTCCGGAACACAGGGCGTTTGTTGCTGATGATGCACTGGCAGTCTATTTAAAGGATGTGCAGTTGGAAATCAGTTCCGGCAATATGGAAGGCAATATGGAAATTGCAGACTGCCAGGGGAGTGACTCCCCCAATCCCCTTCATCTTGCCATGATTCAGGAATATCTGCTCTCAGCACATTTTATTATCTATGTGATAAGCAGCAGAACAGGTCTGCGTCAGGCAGATATCAAATTTCTGTCCATTATCAGAAAAATGGGAATCATCGACAATATCCTGTTTATCATCAATTCTGATTTCAATGAGCATGAATCCCCGGATGATTTGAACGCGGTGGTTAAAAAAATAAAAGCGGAAATTTCACTGATAAAACCGGACCCTGAGACTTACACCCTGTCCGCACTTTTCAATCTGTTTAAATCTCAGGAAAATCAGAACCTGTCCCCCAAAGACCGTCTGAGACTTTCACAATGGGAAAAGGAAACAGCGTTTTCAGATTTTTCAGATAAGGAAACAGAGCATTTTGAATCGAGTTTTCATCATAAGCTTGCAAAAGAGCGCTATTCCCTGCTTTTAAAAAATCACCTTGAACGTCTTGGCGTTATTTCATCAGGAGCAGCCTATCAGATCGGCCTCAGCAGGGATATTCTTTCCAAAGATGTTTATGGCGCAGGTAAGATCATTAAAAAGATCAGGCATCATCAGAAGAAGATGAATCAGATAAAATCCATGACAGAAAGTGTGCTTGATGGCACTGTCAAAAAAATGAAGCATACCCTCAGAGCGGATATTGACCGGTTTTTTGACAACCGGCCCGGTCGTGTGCTGGGGGAGGTTCTCAAATTCGCCAAAGATTATAATGTGCCGTATTATAAATACGAAGAAAGCCCTGATGCTTCAAATTTTGGCAATACAATGTATCTGGTGTTCCAGGAGTTCAGGCAGGCTGTTGACACGTTTATGGCCGAAGACATAAATCCTGAGATCATCCGTTTTATCAGGGAAAAAGAACAGAACATCAGGGAGCAGCTTGAATCTGTGACCGGCCCTTATGATGTCATGGCAGAGGATGCGCTTGCCGCTTATAACAAAACAATGGAGCGTTTCGGAATCCCTCCGATTCAGGAAAATCAGCACAGGGTCGATATCCCGGATATGGATCTGGTGAAAAGAACAGCCGGGCTGAAGCTTCCCTCCCTAAGCGCGCCCATGCGTTACACCGCAAAGATAAAAACCGAAGCTGTCATGCGTTTCGGATTTTATTCGTTTATCCGCCTGTTTAAAGAAAAATTGTTAAGAAGGCCGACTCAGAACGAAAAGGAGGGTGAACTCCTTGCACTGAAAAACGGCATTTCCCGCATAAAAAAGGAAACAAAAAGCTCCGTTATCTTCCATTTCAAGGATTACAGGGAAAACATAAAGTTTCAATATATTTTCAAGCTGGCAGATGCCCTGTCAGATATTCTCCGTGACATTCTCCTTGACCGATTTCAAGCGTACATCACAGACCTTTCAAAAATTGTGGAACTGATCGGCGAGAAACAGGTTGACAGGGCCGACCTGACCCAGATTCTGGGAGAAATGGAAACCGTTTCCAGCGGAATCAGCCAAAGGATAAACACGCTGAGAACAGAACTGATGCCTTCAGAGGAGTGCTGAAATGAAATTTTAGCACCCATTCCGGCGGAACTGAAAAAAGGAGTGCTGAAATGAAATTTCAGCACCCGGCGAAACTGAAAAAGGGAGTGCTGAAATGAAATTTCAGCACCCGGCGGAACTGAAAAAGGGAGTGCTGAAATGAAATTTCAGCACCCGGCGAAACTGAAAAAGGGAGTGCTGAAATGAAATTTCAGCACCCGGCGAAACTGAAAAAGGGAGTGCTGAAATGAAATTTCAGCACCCGGCGAAACTGAAAAAGGGAGTGCTGAAATGAAATTTCAGCACCC
>Ga0190283_1001247_pt1 | contig 11838 bp, 12 predicted proteins | sample 48691801_MG_FD_161669 | JGI IMG/M metagenome (GOLD analysis project Ga0190283, IMG submission 161669) | Hydrothermal vent microbial mat bacterial communities from Southern Trench, Guaymas Basin, Mexico - 4869-18-0-1_MG | ecosystem: Environmental > Aquatic > Marine > Hydrothermal vents >...
AGCCGCGCGAGCTCTTATTGAGGATTTTAATGGAAAGGTCCCGGGGAATATGGAGGACCTGGTATCGCTTCCAGGGGTGGGAAGAAAAACTGCGAATGTGGTACTTGGGGATTGTTTTGGGAAAGCAGTAATAATAGTGGACACCCATATGAAAAGGATCTCACATCACATAGGTCTTACGCTGAATACAAACCCGGATAAAATTGAATTTGATCTGAAAAAAATAGTGCCGGATGCAAAACAGACTGTTTTTTCCCATAAGATAGTGGCCCATGGAAGAAATATCTGTATAGCAAGAAGACCAAAATGTACTATTTGCCCCATATTGAAATACTGCAGATATGGACAGGAAAATTTCGAACCATATTTTAAGGGAATTAATTGATTTATAGATAAACATGATAATTAAATAAGAATTATTCTTAGCACTCCCAGCCAATAGCGATATTAATTGATCCAATTTAGAATTAATCATGGTAGAATCTGTTTAAATAAGTTCTACAATGACAATGGAGTTTAATATTGAAGATATTGGTGATACTTGCTCATCCGAATAATAAAAGCTTCAATCATGCAATTGCTAAAACTGCTGTAAAAACTTTACATAATAATGGTCATGAAGTTATCTTTCACGATCTTTATGCTGAAGAATTTAATCCTATCCTTCCATTTGAGGAATTTTTATCTGAGAGCAAATTAGACAATACTATTAAGAGGCATTGTGAGGAGATAGTCTCTTCGGACGGAATTATAATTATTCATCCTAATTGGTGGGGTCAGCCACCCGCAATCCTTAAAGGATGGATGGACCGCGTTCTAAGGCCAAAAATTGCATATGAGTTTCAGGAGGGAGATCCAGGAGAAGGAGTACCCATTGGTTTGTTAAAAATAAAAAACGCTATCATTTTCAATACTTCAAACACAGTCGAAGAACGTGAATTAAATCATTTTAGTGATCCCCTTGAAACTCTCTGGAAAACCTGCATATTTGATTTGATCGGTATAAAAAATTTTTATAGAAAAACATTTTCTGTGATTATTACCAGTTCTTTGGTAAAACGTAAAAAATGGTTAAATGAAGTCAAAAAAACTGTAAATGAAAGATTCCCCGGCATTTGTTAAATATCTTTTGCAAGTGTTGATTTGGACAGAGCGGCATGCTTTACTCCCTTGGCCACTTTCAGTTCCCCCTCAAGCTTATACACTTTGCGGATCCCGCCTTTGACAACTATGATCTCGAGACAATTATGGTGGTCAAGATGAACATGCTGCGATGAGATTATTATATCGTGATAATCATGCTGTATTTTGACAAGGTTCTCGACAAGTTCATTTTTGTGATGATCGTATACTATTATTACCGCACCTGCGACTTCCGCATTCTTGTCTGACCAGCTCTCCTCAATGAGCTCCTTGCGTATAAGGTCCCTTAAAGCTTCGGAGCGGTTCTGGTACTTCTTTTTGCTTATATAACTATCAAATTTTTCAAGCAGCTTCTCTTCTATGGACACGCCAAATCTTTTTAGCTCCTCCATTACTTCTCCTCCCCGGACATCAATGCATAGAGACTTATATGTTTTTTGGGTTCAAATGCTACTTTTCCACAGGTACCCAGCAGTTCGATGTTTTTAAATCCTGAATTTTTAGCCATACTTCTGAACGCGCTGACTTTGAGTGTAGCAAGATAAGATGAATTTACATAAAAATCTTTGACTTTATTACCTTTAAGTTCCGTAATAACAAAATCAACCCTCGTCTTTTGTCTTCCGTACTGAAAATGCTTAATAAATATAAAAGTATTACCGTCCTTCTCAAAGACTTTCGGCTTGTAATAATTATTTTCATCGATTATTTTGGAGCTGAAATTTAAAAACTGAAGGAGAACAATACCGTTTTTAGAGAGCCTGTTTTTTACGCTTTTCAATGCCTGTTTTATTCTTCTCTTATCGCCAAGTATGGCAATCGTATTGCCAAGGCTCGTAATGAGGTCGAATTTTCCTTCAGGCAGTTTATCCAATTCTTCAAAACCTGCTTTGTAAATAGTCACTTTTGGCGACTTTATTACATTTTTGCCTGCATAATCTATCATATCCTGGTCCGGGTCCACCGCTACCACCCTGTCAGCATATCCAGCAAAAAACTCTGCGTGATGACCTGTACCACAGCCTATATCAAGCACACTTGATATTCTGGTCCTGGTAAATATCCCATCATAGAAATCCTTTTCCTTTTCAAATCTTTTTTCCCAGTCAACCTGAAGATCATAGTACTCCGGGTTGAAATCGAAATTTTTAGTTGCCATATATACTCCCTCAAATAATATTACTTAATTTATATCTCAAGTACTTTGTTTTTTGAAAACTTTGCCGCAAGATCCTTTACTTCATCCTTTACGGAAAAATATACTATGGACCAGCCACTATCCGCAAGCTTGGCAAGTATTTTAAACTGATTTTTTATCCTGTAGCTATCCGATGCCAGAAAAGCATCGTCCATTATAAAGAAACCTTTTCCTTCGCCAAGCATCTCCTCCGCTATGGCTATCCTTATTGCCAGAAAAAGCTGGTCATAGGCGCCTTTGCTGAGCTTTGAAGCCCCGAGCTCCCTCTCATATTTATCTATGACTTTTACTGACTGGAGACTGCTGTCAAAATTCACACTGGTATATTGTCCTCCAGTTATCTCCTCAAATACATCCGACACCCTGAGCTTTTTAAAAAGACCGGATATCTTGGTTTCTTCCTGACTTTTTATATCTTCAAAGATTTTTAAGGCTTCTATGGAAATATTATACTCGCCTTCAATGATCTCTATAAAACTTTGAGCAATACCGCTGGCTTCCCTTAGTTTTCCCAGGGTATTGATGTTTACGGCATTGTAATCTTTTAGATATGGTTCGATATTAAGTTGAGAGAAACTTCTTTGAAAGTCATTTAAACTGCTTCTATGTTCATCAAGTTTCCGGTCAAGCATATCTTCCCTGTTCTGAAGTTCTGAAAGATTATTTTTCAGTTCGCTGTATTCCCCCGGGTCAAACTTTGTATCTTTTTCGGCTACTGGATCACCGGAGGGTTTTAGCTTCCCGATTTCTTTCTTCCAGTGCTCTAATAAACTATCTATCTTATCTTCAAGCTTTTCAAATTTAATATCCGTCTCTTCCTGGATGATCATCCCTGCTTGTTCGGATCCTGAAAGATCTGACATACTCTTGATCATAGATACAATAGCAGACTCAGACCTGTTTCTTGCCCTGATTTTTTCCCTGAACTGCTTAATTGAATTAACATTATGAACACTGAAGAATTTCTCTTTTTCAATTATTAATGATCTCTTTTTATCTTCATCATCCCTTACCTTTGTTGAGATCTCTGAGATCTGAGCGTCAAGAAGTCTTGCCTGATCCTTGAGAGCATCTCTTCTCTGGCATATTTCATCATACTTATCTTTAAAGGACCTGGCTATAGGTATTATATCGTCAATCCCTCTTGTCTTAAATCCAAGCTTTTTGAATTCACTTTCCAGAATGCTGCCGCTTGTTTTAAACTTACTTTTTCCTCTGCCTGCCCTGCTTATATAAATGATCACCGCAACCGAGCCAATAAAAAACAGGGCCGGAAAAATAAATGAAAGCAATATATTTTTTGTAGGAAAATAAACAATTGGAAAACTGGCAGGGATCAGTACTAGAAGAATGGCGGCAAGTATCTTTGGAAACACCCCGATCTCCCTGGTCTCTTCACTCTTCCTGCGGCTGTATATCTCGAGTTCATTTAGTACTTTATCTATCTCCTTCTTTTTATTTTCCATAGGTCCAAGCCTGGCCTGGATCTCAATTATTTTTTCATCAGTTGAGGCCTTATTGGCGCTGTTTTTTTCAAGATCTTTTTTGTAGATATCTATTCTCCTGTCAATGGAATCCAATTCACTATTGAGTTCTAATATTCTGTCATGATCTGCCTGGTTAAAATCCTTTAAATCCTTGTAGTCCTGCCAGGATTTATTGAGAAGATCAAGATTTTGGGATATTTTCCTATATTTATCCCAACTCTGTGATTTTTCAGCCATTTCTATTTTTTTCCGGATACTGGAAATATCCTGCTTTACCTTCAGTTGATCCAGCTCCAGAAAATCATACTTCTGTTTTCCTGCATCATCTGCATATTCTTTACTATCAGAGACAAAGGTTTTTGTTGCGTTCATAAGTGATGCTATTTTGCCATAATCCCTGCTGTCTGAAAGACCTGAATCACTTGAAGCCCTTGTCAGCCTTCCATAATCTTTTATTCCAGAAATAAGTTCCTCGATCTTTTCGAGATTCATACCTGTAAGCCTGTCAGTAATACTCTTATAATATCCGCATTCCTGCTTAAGGGTAAGATCGCTGTCCCGGATGATAAAAATATTCCTGAGATCCAGCCCCGCAAATGATATATGCTTTAACAGGCCTTTTTTTACAGAGATCTTTATTTCCTTGCCATCAGAATCTTCAAATAAAATAAAGCCTTCAGGGTCCTCCTCGACCCGGTTTATCCTATTAAAATCCCTTACTTTGCCCTCGAGCATCATCTTTATGATGGCATCGATGGTAAGTGTCTTGCCCGCTTCATTTCTTCCCCATATGACCTGGAGTCCCGGACCGATATCAAGATCCAGGTTCTGCAGCGGACCATATCTGATTATAAATATTTTTTTTATTTTCATATTATTTTATAAACACATACTCACTTCAAGGCGTCCAGTTTTGAAAATTGCATTATGACCATCTCATCTATCCTGTCTCTTAGCTCCTGATCATCATTTCTGGTACTGCCCAAATTTTCTTTAAATGCCTTATACAGGGGGTCCTCTAACACACTTTTTATATCACGGTACTCTTCAGCTATCTCAAGCCTGCTGCTTTCAAATCCCGAACTATCCATCACTTTGCTTATCTCTTTTCCCAGGTCCCTCTCGCTCATTGAGATAAAACCGCCCAACTTTATTTCAAGGCAGACATCTAGGCCGGTAAAACTGGCCAATCTGCTTTTTAGATCTTTTAAAAGCTTATTCTCCTTCCCGGGATAAAAATTGATCTCTATCCTGTCATAATAAAAAGAATCCAGTTCCAGGAAGCTAAGTCTCTTGTCCCTGATCCTGTTTGTATCAAGAAGCGTCACTCTCCTCCTGCCCTGTTCTTTTCTTGTCACGGATACCGGACTTCCGCTGTAAATAAAAATAGTACTGTCTGTGATATGATTTTCTACCACCCTGGAATGAAAGTGTCCAGACAGAATATAATCAAATCCGAGATCACCCAGAACCCTGGAATTTACTGGAAGATAGGCCTGTCTTTCCTCCTGGCCGTATTCCTCCTCTCCCAGATATGGTATATCAAGCGTACAATGTAGCATTAAAATATTGATCCTGGATTTATCTATAGAATTTTTAAGATCAAATACCAGGTCATTAAAATCCTGGTTGGAATATGGGAGCGATATTAACCTTGTATTCTCATAATCCGTGACCTCGAAAGGTTGTGAAGTCATTATCTTTATGCTGTTTCCAAAATTGAGGTCAGCTCTATAAGATCCCATATCATGATTGCCCGGTATTGCGATTATGGTAAATGGGAGTGAAGACAACATATTCCTGAGATCAGGACGCAATATATCAGCTTGCTCAACGGAGTCGAAGAGGTCCCCCGATATAAGAACAAGATCTGCTTTTTGTTCTATCGCCGTGGAAATAATATTTTCCAGAGCTTTTATGCGCTCAGGTTTTTTTGAGCTTAAATGAAGATCTGAGGTCTGGATTATTTTCATTTAATTACAATAACATTTACTTTGGTGTAAAAAAAGGACTTTAATCATCTAAAAAGCATTTTTAAAGCATTTAATAAGCGTCTATAAAGGGAAGTTTTTCCTTCTTGATAAAGGCGATCGCCTGGCTGGAGGCGACAGTCTTCCCCTCTCCGTTTTTTACCAGTACATTATATGTGCCGATGGTCCGTCCCCTGCTGACTTCTGTGGCTTCAGCAGTCAGTACGTCCCCGGGGTTTGCTGGTCTCGTATAGTTTATGTCAATGTTTAAAGCTACTGCAATATTGCCATAAGAATTTGCAGCCGAACCAAAAGCTACATCTACCAGAGAAAAAATAGCTCCACCGTGTATGGTGTGATGCAGATTAAGGTGGTCCTTTTTGGCCTTCATCTGTACTTTACTATAACCTTCCGACAGTTCCAGCACCTTCATGCCAAATAATCTTACATATGGTTCCTTCTCAACATTTTCCTTTATTAATCCAAGTATATCTTTTCCCATTATATCCCTTCTATACCTTTCAAGGATTAAAATTTATAGATTATAGATCATCATGCCTTTAAATATTTTTCATGCTGTTTGCCTTTATTTCTTCTTACTTAGCAAACCCAGTTTTTCCTTCAAAACTATATCTGAAAGCTCAATCAGGCGGTCATGGGGGCAGACTTCGATGCATTTTCCGCAAAGCGTGCATTTGGAAAAATCAAATTCAGGAATACCTTTTTCCTCATTCCAGATGATCGCATCATTTTCACAGACTTTGAAGCACTTTCTGCACCTCAGGCAGCCGAGATCGCATTTTTTCCTCCCCGGTATATTTTTCAGGGATCCGTAATTGCATAAAAAAACAATATTGGCATACGACTGCACAAGTTCAATAATATTATTTGGACATTCTCTAACACAAAGTCCGCAGCCTGTGCATTTGTCCGGGTCCACCACTGCAACATTTAATTCCTTATCTATCTGGATCGCATCAACCGGACACACTTCCATACAGTCCCCAAACCCAAGACATCCATAAGGGCACTCTTTTGGTCCTCCGGCCAGGCTGGAAGCAGCCTTGCAGGATCTTACACCACTATACTGGCCAAGCCATTTGGAATTACCATAACATTTGACTACTGCCTTCTTATCCATCTCTGATGCATCTATCTCAAGGTCCAGAAGTTTTTCAAGACTCTCAAGCATCTCCGGTTCCTGCAGAACAGTCGCACATGTGCTGGTAAAGAAGATATCCTTATCCTTTGCAAGTGCCTGCGCATAAGCAAAACAACCGGGATACCCGCATGCGCCGCAATTCATCCCGGGAAGGCATCTGGACACTTCTTCGATCTTCTTAAGACTTTCAGGTTCCTTTGGCAGAACTTTAAATACCACAAAAATAAGTACTCCGCAAAGTAAACCGATTCCACCAAGTATTCCTATTATTCCTAACATTCCCATAATATTTCACGATCTATAGATTTTATATCATCCCATTAAAGCCCATAAATGCGAGTGCCAGCAGCGCCGCTGTAATAAAGGCTATCGGAAGTCCCTTCATGGACCTCGGAGTATCTGCCAGATCAAGCTTTTCCCTTATTCCAGACATTATTATAAGGACCAGGGTAAATCCTATCCCTCCGCCGAGGGCGCTTGCCGTACTCTCAAGGATCGTATAATTCTCTGCTGAATTAATAAGAGCTACGCCAAGTACCGCACAATTAGTTGTTATAAGCGGAAGATAGATGCCCAGAGCATTATAAAGACTGATATTTGTCCTCTTTATGGCGAGCTCCACAATTTGTACGAGGGATGCTATCACAAGAATATAAAGGACTATCTGCATAAACTCTACATCATAAGGCACGAGGACATAATTATATATAACAGAGGTCACCACGGATGATATAAGCATGACCAGCGTAACAGCCATACCCATGCTTACTGCATTGGAAAGTTTTTTAGAAACTCCAAAAAATGGGCATAATCCCAGAAATTGGGAAAGTACGATATTGTTTGCAACTGCCATTACTATAAATATTGTTATAAGGTTAGTCACCTTTTATCACTCCTATCCATTTAAAGAGGGCCAGCAGTAGTCCTATTACAAGAAAAGCTCCAGGTGGAGAAATAAAGAAAGTCATCGGATGTTCGGCGAGTACCGGGATATTGAACAGATCGAATCCAAAAACAGCCAGTCCTCCCGTGCCAAGGATCTCCCTGAAAAGCGATATGATGACCAGGGCCAGTGTAAAACCCAACCCTATTCCCAGTGCATCTGCCATGGAATCCAGTACTGAATTCTTTGAAGCAAAAACCTCTGCCCTGCCGAGAATAATACAGTTAACGACTATAAGTGACAGATAGATCCCCAGGGATTTATGAAGGGGTGGAATATATGCTTCAAATACCAGGCTCAGTATGGTAACAAAGGTAGCGATAATCACTATGAAAACAGGTATCCTGACTAAAGGAGGAATTGTTCTGCGGACAGCCGAGATAATTATATTTGAACAAAAAAGCACAAATATGACTCCTGCACCCATCCCGAGGGCATTGTCGATAGAATTTGTAACAGCCAGTACCGGGCAGAGTCCAAGAGTAAGGATGAAAACAGGATTAGATACTACCAGTCCTTTTATGAATTCCTTCCAGAAAACAGATCCCCTGCTTTCCCTTATTCCGTATTCAGTTTTTTTATTTCCATCTTCCATTTTATATAAACACTTCTAAATATAATCTATCCCTGTCCTGAAAGTATTTCAATTACTTCTATCATTCTACCCTGAATGGCTTCAGTAACTGCCCTCGAGCTTATCGTTGCTCCTGTAATGGCATCTATTTTCCCCCCATCCCGTGAAAGCGCAATTTCATCCGCCGCAAGCCCTGCAAACTGCCCGGTAAATGGTTCCTCTGTTATCTTGCCTCCCAGTCCCGGCGTCTCAATATGTGAAAGTACCTCCATATCTCTCAGTGTATAATCCGCATTCATACCTACGAGTATGTTTATCGGCCCTCCATATCCCTTTCCAGCTGCAACAAAGGTATAGCCGGCAATATTATCACCTTCATATACTATAATAATATCACCAGACTCCTGAAAACTTGTAAGATCCGGGAATATCGACTCCAGGACACTTTTAATTTTAGCTTCCGTTTGTGCCGCTACAACCGCTGAAGTAAAAGAATTTATCCACAGCAGCAAACTAACCGATATCAACACCACAAGGGACAAAAACACTATAGGATATAATCTTTTTGATTTTAGTCTTTCAAGCATTTTTCTTTTTCCCCTGGTATCCAAACGGTTTAGGTTTAATATATTTATCAATAAGCGGAGTAAAAGCATTCATTATAAGGATAGAAAAACAAACCCCTTCCGGCATCGGTCCAAAATTCCTGAATAGCACTGTAAGCACTCCCAGACCTACTGCAAAGATTATCCTGCCATTTCCTACCACAGGAGATGTAGCATAATCTGTGGCCATAAAGAATGCTCCTATCATCAGGCCGCCTGCAAGGAGCTGGAAGATAATATCATCTCCGGCCAGCAGTGAGCCAATAGCCACTGTACCCAGGTAAAAAACAGGTATTCTCCAGTCTATTATCCTGAAAAGCAGAAGTATTATCCCGCCTGCAAGGATAAGCAGGGCCGAAGTCTCACCCATGGAACCTGAAGTGTTGCCAAAAAGAAGGTCCCTGTATAAAGTCAGTTTGTCTCCCTGGGCAATAAAACTTTCACCCAGCGGTGACGGGCCGGTTACAGCATCCGGATTAAAGTATGAAGGCAATACCCATGTGGTCATCTCCCGCGGAAAACATACAGAAAGAAAAGCACGCCCTGCAAGAGCCGGGTTAAATATATTGTATCCAAGTCCGCCGAATGCTTCCTTGACGACCGCTATTGAAAATACTGCACCGGTGACCGCCATCCAGATAGGAAGTCTGGGAGGGAGGACAAGTGCAAACAACAGTCCGGTGATCACAGCGCTCCCATCCATTACAAAGCGTTTATGCCTGAGTTTTTTGATCACATATTCAGTGAGTACCGTTGCAGCGATACAGACCGCAATAAGGACAAGGCTCCAGTAGCCAAAGAAATAAACAGCCGCAGCCGCGGGAAAGATAAGGGCTATTACTACAATATACATGATCCTGCTTATGGAAAAACCTCTCCATATATGTGGAGCATGTGTTATCAGCATCTTGCTTCCCATATCCATATCTATCTTTTTCTTATTCATGCTATACCTGCTGCTGACCCTTTTTAGGATTTTTCTCCCGAAAGGACCGCGCTATCCATCATTACAATGATCACTTATCACTTTTTTGCTTTGCAAGCATTGCCTTGCCTGTCTTTATATATCCCACTATCGGTATATTTGCAGGGCATACATATGCACATGAACCGCATTCTATACAGTTCTCTATATAGTGATCCGAAAGCCCGTCACTTCTACCGCTTTTGACTGTCCTGACATAGACCAGCGGCATAAGATCCATCGGGCATATCCTTACACAGCTTCCGCAATTTATACAATTTTGTTCATCCGGTATTCTACTATCCCTTGCAAGGACACAATTGACCCCCTTTGTAACAGGAAAATCCAGCTCTACAAGCGTATTCCCCATCATGGGCCCCCCGATTATGACTTTATTGGTCCTTTCATCATTAATACCGCATAGATCTATAAGTTCCCTTACCGGAGTTCCTATCCTTGCCAGCACATTTTTAGGGTTTTCAAATTCCCCGGTAACGGTTATAACTTTGTCTATAAGGGGTTTCCCCTCTATTAATGCTTCATAGATCGCTTTTGCAGTAGTCACATTATTTACAACTACTCCAACATCCATCGGCAGTCCTCCCATCGGCACCGCTCTGCCGACTACAGTTTTTATAAGCGTTTTTTCTGCTCCCATGGGATATCTTGATGGAAGTGATACTATCTTAAATATATCATCAAAACCGATCTCAAAGATAAGATCCTTTATATGTGTTATGGCATCCCTTTTATTATCCTCTATTGCAATAAATATATCCTTTGGATCAAGCGTTCTCGATATTATATATAAACCCATAAGTACCTGCCTTCCGTATTCCAGCAGTACCCTGTGATCCGAAGTGATGAATGGTTCGCATTCACATCCATTAAGTATAATGGTATCTATTTTCTTTTCAGGAGGGGGTTTAAGTTTTACATGGGTGGGAAATGCTGCACCTCCGAGGCCTACGATCCCTGCTTCCCTTATTGCCGCAAGCATATCTTCCTTCTTAAGAGAGTCTATTATGGACTTTAGCCGCCTGTAATCCTGTGTCAGGTTTATATTAAAAACCTTCTCTATGCCCGCCCACCGGTCCTGGCCATCTGATTCGATGGTCACAGCATCCATCAGCCGGCTTGTTGCGGGATTCATTATTTTTGAGATCTTTTTTACTTTCCCTGAAACAGAAGAATGAATAGGTGAAGATACATATGCACTGCTGTCGGCGATCTTCTGGCCGGTTTCCACCATATCGCCTTTTTCAACTATAAAGCTGCAGGGAGCGCCTATATTCTGGATCAGCGGAAGTATTATTTTCTCAGGAAGTTGAAGTGGTTCAATAGGTTTTTTTGAAGTAATCTTATTTTCAGGCAGATGAAGCCCCCTGAATTTACTTTTTTTCTTTATTAAGACCGCCATTTAACCCCGGATAAATAAAAAACCTCATGCTATTTTACTTCATATACTTCGAAAGTCCAGTAGAAGTGGTGCTTTTTCTTTCATTATCAATTATCAATGTTTCAACTCCATCTATTTCCTCAATCAGCTCAAGTCCGCGGGTGGGCCCCATTACAAAAACAGAAGTGGCCAGCACATCTGCTTCGGTGCAGTTTGAGGCTATTATTGTTACACTTATACACTCATCCGCTGAATAACCTGTCAATGGATCAGTAATATGATGCACGCTCTTTTCAGGATTATAATACCGGTAATAATTACCAGACGTGGCCACTGCCATTCCTTCAATAATAAAGCCGGGGAGAGGTTCAACGGTGCCAGGATCTCCTTTAT
>Ga0190283_1001248_pt1 | contig 11834 bp, 9 predicted proteins | sample 48691801_MG_FD_161669 | JGI IMG/M metagenome (GOLD analysis project Ga0190283, IMG submission 161669) | Hydrothermal vent microbial mat bacterial communities from Southern Trench, Guaymas Basin, Mexico - 4869-18-0-1_MG | ecosystem: Environmental > Aquatic > Marine > Hydrothermal vents > Microbial...
CACCAATAGCTTCAACGCCATCATCGAATGTAGAAAGATACAGTTGCTTGTCATAAGTATGATTGGCTGTCGTATACGACGGATCGCTGGCACCCAAGTAGGCCACAGCAGCTTCCGAATCCAAGGTGAACGCCTCGGCCAGGGTATTGGATGATATTGAAAGATCAGCGTTGAGGCAGGCAATCCCAAAGATGACCGGGGTCATCGAGCCATTACTCAGTTGGGCGACTTGGGTAGGTCCGTAACTCTCACCGAAAATATTCCAGCTCGACCAGGTTGTGGTACTACCGTGACCACGGTAATTCACCAGCCTTTGCCCGGAATTGATGGAATTGATGACGTCAGCATTGGTAGCTTCGTCGCCACCATTTGCCGTAGAGGCACCGTAGAGAGTTGTAAAATCGGGTGGTAAATGGCTGTATGTTGCGGTCCGGATTTCCTCTTTGCAGCCCTGATACTTGCCAGGCGCCAGCTCAGCGTTAGCCACCAGGACCGTGTTGTCCAGCCAATCGCCGCCGGGCGGGTTCTCTTCAAAAATCACACTCTTGTTCACCATGGTGTTGCAGTCCGCTTCGGAATGAACACAGAAACGACCAATGGCGATGTCGGCATAGTCATCACTTCCGACAATGAGTGTGTAATAGTAATCACTCACAAACCCATAACCGGTATATGCAGGTATATCCGTCTCGTTACCAACCAGGAGAACATAGGAGATGTTATTGTTATTGTATTCCTGCGTGATATAGTTCTTGACATCCGCGACAGTAGATCCCACCGTGGACATAGATGTTACTTGAGTGGCTATCCCCTGCGAGTTTTTCCAGTTGACCAGGGGATTCATGTTATCCACGTAAACATCTTCGGCGATGATCAGTAAGTCATAATTTGCATCTGACCCGTTGCCATTGCCTGTTGTCAGTTGAAGCAGATCGTAGTTCAGAAGCTGACTTCTGTAGATCCGATCATAGGTCGCCGATATCGGTTTGTCCCGCGTTACTCCATACCCGAGCCCACCTTGATAGTCCATTTTGATCGTCAAGTCCGTATAGACCTCTAGATCACCGGTGGCAGGATTGAATTGGAACGGTTGAATGGACAGCTTGACGACACGCAGATTTCGCCATGAACCGGGAGTGCCTACCGCTGCAATTTCTTCAGGATACGGATTCGACTGCGTATAGTAGAAAGCTTCATCTATGTCGAAACCCCGTCGCAATTCCGTCTCTCTCAAGGGTGTTTGGAATGGGAAGACATTGTAACCGCCGAGTACGATCGCATTGGAGCGCACGACCGAAACGCTCAACCTCGCTCCCTCAGGAATGGCGATCAACTTGGTGACTACCGGGAGTTGGGGTTTACCTACATCGAGTGTTGTCCAGTAACCCGGTATTCTGAGGGACTGATACTCGAAACCATTATGAAACATTCGTTCACTGGTGAACCCGCTAAGATTGTATTCGATTAACGTCGTAGAGTTGTTCGATACAAGCACGGTCACTTCTGGTTGCGTGGGTTCAGATGTACCGTCCAAAGATATCCACTCTGCCAAAGCGACATTAGAGAAGCCGACCAGTAATAGAACTGCAAGGAAAATAGCCAGTGTTGCCTTGTACATGCTTACTCCTCCCAACATAGTTCGAAAGTAAACGATACCTGCTGCAAAACGCGTTTTCTCCTCCTCTCAGTGAGATGTCAATTAAAGTCTGATAGAGTTGGTTTGTTCTTCGAATGCTCTGTGCCGGAGTGATTTTCCTACAACTCCCTGAATTTGTCAAGTGCTTCTAATCCCGTGACAAGGCCCTATCGGAATAAACCGATCTCATAGAGACCGCGAACACGAATAAAAAACCAACAACGCTGATTGGCGCATATTCATGCTTTAGTTGAAGAAGGATTATGAGCGTGGGAAGAAATAGCATAAGTCAATACACAGGAAATCAACCTCAGAGACTCTCTGGTTGCTCCCTTGGATCTGGCCAGCATAACACAATTCAAGATTTTAAAAATGGTTAGGCGAAAGTCACACTTAATGATACAGAACTTAATGATACAGACCCAGACAGTCCATATGGCCTTCATAAAACTTTTTCAGAGTATACGAGCCATACAGCCGGTTGTCATTCATAGCCATTCTATCTTCTCGGAATGGAGAACGGAAGAACGTAAACGAAAAACTTTGGAACCCGCAACCTCGACATGGCCAAGGGGATGTCGACTGTTGAGATGTTCCGCCGGAAAGACTATGAGTTTGTCCTCATTGGAATCAACCCGGGGTATACGGAAGGCCAGGATCTCAATGAGGCCATCAGGGAGAAAAAGAAAAACCTGGACATCATCGTCCTCACCATGGATAGCGAGCAAAAGATCCCGCGAAAACGCTCCTCTATAATTTATTTTGAAATTCCCATCTCCCAGGCCATTGTCAGGAGACCACCGCAATTCGTCTACAAGCGGCGAAAACCCGAAACCACGGTAATTTACCAGATGCTGCAGGAACACCTCGAAACCTTTTTAGCTCGGGTGGATGGGAACAGTCAAGGCGCTCGCTGGCCCGGTTTCGTGAAATTGGAGCTCGACGCATTCATGGACTGCGGTGTCCTGGCCAATGAAATCGAGAGCCTCCGGTGTCCTGTGTGCTGCAAAACAATTCTTAGTACACTTCTACAAGATCAGGCTGTGTTTCTCTTGCGAACAGAAGCGCATGCTTCTCTTTGCCGAGAAGGTCACTGGCGACATCCGTCTATCTGTGCCTCATCGCTTTCGGATCTTCTCCATCCCCGAGGCAATCCGAGGGGTTTTGCTTCGCGATAGGCTGCTTTTGAAGTTGAATCCGAGATCTGTCTTTGAGGCGGTCAAGCGGGCCATGAAGGAGGCCTTGCCCCGGGACAGCGTAGCGAGCGCGACGTGTGGTGCCATCCTTGCCATCCACACCGCGGGCAATTTTCTGCAGTGGAATCCCTATGTTCATGGGATCGTAAGTGAGGGCCTCTTCGATCGCCAGGGCTAGTTTCATCACATACTGGATCTCGATGCCAAGCTCGTAGAAGATCTCTTCTGCGAGAATCTCTTGACCGAGCTCTTGAAAAAAAAGCGCATCTCGCCCGGCCTCGTCTCGTCGATGGCCACCTGGCAGCATTCCGGCTTTTCGGTGCACTCCACACGCACCCCGGCCGATCCGAAAAATCCTGCCTTCTTTCACATGTTGCGCTACATGGCAAGGCCTGCGGTGGTGCTCTCCAATATGACCTTCGATTCTGAAAACGAAAAGGTTGTCTACAGAGCATACTTCAACGCCATGCAGGGGTTCGACCGGATCGAAATACTCAGGTACATTGCAAAGAAGGATCGTGCGCCGCCGGAAGGACATCCAGCCGCCTGTTAGCCAGGACCTACGAGAAGCGCCAGGTCAACCACGAGACCGTCAAGCGCGTTGAGGAGAAAATACGCTCCGGATTCGGGGTTTTGGGCACTTTTAGCCCGAAGGCGAGGTCGGATCGGTCGGGAGTGCTTCCTCTCATGGTCGAAGTTGAAGGCAGGGCACGCAACGGTAACTCGACCTGATGAATTCTCTTTTCGGTATTGACTCAGCCTCAATAATTGTCTATTTGTAGTAGTCATAATGACTACTACAGGTGTCATATATGAACAAAAACCTGGATGGAAGCACTCTTGATCTCACCCTGAAATCGCTGGCGATCAGACTGGCCTAGAACGAAGCCGAGCCGGTCGAAATCGTGGTTTGTGGCGGATCTGCGCTGATTCTGACGGGCATGATAGGGTGGACCACCAAGGACGTAGACATCGTGGCATTGCGCTGTAAAGGCAAGCTGGTCTCACCAGCTCCGATGCCCGGACCTTTGGTTCAAGCCGCGAAAGAGGTCGCTGAGGATTTGGGCTTGGATCGGAACTGGCTCAACAACGGCCCCAGTCGAGGTCAAGGTGGCCTCTTCCAGATGGGACTGCCTTTGGGCTTTGCGGACCGGCTGCATTCGCAAACGTATGCGGACCGGCTGACCGTCCACTTTGCAGACCGGTTCGACCAGATCCACTTCAAGCTCTACGCGGCCGCCGACCACGGTGGATACCACATAGATGATCTGCATGCCTTGTCACCGTCGCCCGCAGAACTCGATGTTGCTGCTCGCTGGTGTATGACGCATGACGTGTCCGAGGGATTCAAATGGGTGCCGAAGCGATTGTTGCAGGAGCTTGGTTATGGATGCGTCGCTGATCGGCTTTAGGCCCTATTACCGCAATAGGGTTCTTGACCTGCTCTGGAGTCAATGGACGGCCGCGGGCGTCTCGGGGCATGGAAAGGAATGGCGCGGCGTGCCTCTCGATCCGGAAGCCCTTCTTCTCGTCTCCTGCACCATCGCCCGTCACGATGCCAGGCTTTTCGACGGCATGCTCGAATGGATCGATCTCAACGGCAGGTACGTCAGCATCCAGCGGCTAAAGAAAATCGTGGCGAGCGAGGAGTTCAGCGGGGAAGATGTTCTCAGGGCAGTCGCCTCCTTGGCGAAGGACCCGGCATCGGCGGCGAAATGGTCGGGGACCGTTGATGCCGGAGGCCGCCCCGCGGCGCAAGCTCCGCTGTTTTACCTCAAGGACGGACACCCGATGCCGTCAGTCAAGGACAGAGATCCGGTTTTCGCCGAACACGGACTCCTTCGTGACCGCTTCGAGCCGCGTGGTGTTGCCGCTACTTTCCGCCCGGACCTCGCCGCAAATCTGATCCTCCGGCTTCGGGCGCTTGTCGGCGTCAACGCTCGATGCGAGATTTTGGCGTACCTCGTACTCAACAGGGGCGGCTCGCCACGCTCTCTTGCGCGCGAAGCTTACTACTTCCCGGCCACGGTATCGAAGGCCATGAAGGATATGCGCGATTCCGGCTACGTTATTTCGCACATGGAAGGGCGCCGTCGCTATCACAGACTCGTCCCCGATTCGTGGCGAGAACTCCTTCGGGGTGACGCCGCGCCGGGATGGATCATCTGGCCGCGTCTCTATAGCGGATTGGAGCTGGTTTGGAACTTCCTCTGGCATGAGCGGCGACACGATGATTCACCACTGGCTCAGGCATCGTCGTTGCGGCGGCTTTTGCTGAAATCCGTCGTTGACCGGTTCGATTCGAGCGGACTGGATTTCACCTTCGGAGATCTGTCGGCCTATCCCGGCGAACGACTCCTCTCGTTCTTCGTGAAGCGGATGTCGGCGCTTCTCGACCTGTTGGCCCGTATGGGTCGAATGTCGGCGTAGCCATCGAAAACCCGAGGCTGTAGCGATGATGCCGCACTCGCTCTACCATGGGCGGTTCGATGGAGTGATCGGGCTCACGGCGCCAGGCTGACCAGAAGCGCATGCTTCTGTTTGCCGAGAAGGTCACTGACGACATCCATCTATCTGTGCCTCATCGCTTCTGGAGCTTCTCGATCCCCAAAGCGATCCGCTGGATTTTGCTTCGCGACAGGCGGCTTTTGAAGCTGATTCCGAGATGTGCCTTCGAGGCCGTCAAGCAGGCCATGAAGGAATCCTTGCCCCGGGATAGCGCAGCGGGCGCAACCTGCGGCGCCATCCTTGCCATCCACCCCACCGGCAACCTTCTGCAGTCGAATCCCCATGTTCATGGGATCGTGAGTGAGGGCCTCTTCGATCGTCAGGGTCAGTTTCATCAAATGCCGGATCTCGATGCCAAGCTCATAGAAGATCTCTTCTGCGAGAAGCTCTCGACCGAGCTCTTGAGGCAAGAGCGCATCTCGCACAGCCTCGTCTCTTCGATAGCCACCTGGCGGCAATCCGGCTTTTCAGTGCACTCCACACGCGCCCCGGCCGATCCAAGAGATCCTGCCTTCTTTCACAGGTTGCGCTACATGGCAAGGCCTGCGGTGGCGCTCTCAAATAGGATTTTCGATTCTGAAAACGAAAAGGTTGTCTACAGAGCAAACTTCAACGCCATGCTGGGGTTCGAACGGATGACCCCGGCCTCGATTCCATGTAATACCTGATTGTCTAAAATCTCGAGGGACCTTCCTTAGTAGAATCCCGTCGCTGCCAGTCGCTACGGCGATTTACAGGTCTATTCGACGGTGAGCACCATCAAATTCGTGAAGACACTGTATGGATCCCCTTGCCGCCCGACGAGCGCCTGGAGGGGCTTCTCCTCACCGGGATTCCAGAATCCCGGAGCGGTAGTTGTATAGACCAATACGCCGTCGGGGGGTATCGTGCCAATATTGAATCGCATGATCGGGAAGACGAGATAGAGATCCCCGTACGTCGTTGTGAGTGGCGGATCATTGATACCGGAACCAAGAGCTAGCACAACAGGCGTTGATGGTGTTCCTACAACTTTGAGGTCGAAAGGCGAGCCGGGGGTAACTTCCTCCAGGGAGTAAAGGTGAGCATAGAACTCATCAGCCTCGAGATCAGGGATTCCATCCCACCTACGAGAATCTCCTTCAAAATCGTTTTGTTCAATAACGTTGGACCATATGCCAGAATCGCGGCAGGGGGAAGGCCATGTTAGATGATAGTCGCTGTTGCTGGGATCGACAAAGAGGGGGGCTGCATCGATAATGCCGATTCCACAATTCAAAACGCAGCCAGGAGAAATGTATATAGAAGACAATCCCCCTGTCACGTCGCAATAATCGAGGTCCACCCAGGACATTCTCTGTAGTGCTATTTCTGATCCTAACTGTGCGTCGTTACTCCAGAGAATTGTGTTCGTAATTGCCGCGGTCATGTAAGACGCCAACAGGCCGTAGCTGATGCCGCCACCCCTCTCTGCCTTATTGTTGACGATGGTACATTTTGTAATCGTCACGTGGGCCTGGCGACAGTTGACTCCGCCACCATTGCGAGTGGCAGAGTTACTGGAGATGATGTTGTTGGTAAGTATAGGATCACAGCTCTGACACATGATGCCGCCACCGTCGTTTCCTGCAGTAATCATGATTCAATAAGCGGGGTGTCTCCTTCGATTATTCTGAGCCTTCTCAGGTGACTACGGAGAGCGAGGTCGCTGCCTGATCGCAAAGTAAAAGTCAAGTTGAAGACAAGTTTAAGACAGGACGGACCGGCCGTTTGCGGGGGAGGTGCATGCTGGACCCGGCCTGAGTCAAAATTCATCCAGAAAGGGGACAGCCGGAAGCCGTCGGCTTCCAGGTTTTGATTCCGCCCCTTCCCTTATCCCCGCCTGAAGCCACCCGATTCCAGCCGGTTCAAGCGGCCTTGGAACGTCAGCGGATGGAAAATGGCCTGGATCGTTTCTGACTGTAGGGATTGAAAGTCCTATCCTTTATCGGAGCCTGGGGGTAGTACGGATTCAGATTGTCGACCGAGGCAAGAAAAAAGCAGAAATATTGAACCAGACCGCACGATTTTGCGAGTTCTATTCCGATTCCAATAATCTAAATAAGAATTTTCGGACATGCGTTCATAGAGTATTTCAGAAAGGAGACCTTTTGACGAAGAAGCGTCATGTTTCACTACAGAAGATAAAAGGGGTTCCTGGACAACGTAAGAAGGAATTTACACACCATGTATTCTACTAGCAGCAACGTACTGACTGAAAGCAGGTTACAGAGAAAAAACGACAATCCAAAGAGTCAACGTGATACGGTCATCCTTTTTTCACCTCGATGGTATCCAAAATTTGAGACAAAAGACCATTGGCAGAGAATCAGAAAAGCTGAAGATAGATTTCGAAGTGGTGACAATTCATATCCCCAAGATCTGGCCTATAAGAGGCCTCTCAATCTGGGTGTTCCCTATTACTGTCTGGCAATCGCGTCCTACCTGAAAAAGTTGAGTTTTAAGACCGAGATTATCGACATGCATTTAGAAATTTCACCACGTCATCGTATTGAACAGCATCGCGGGAAAATTCTGTGTGTCGGGATTGAGTGTGAAAGACCGTATGCCTACGCTGAGGGAAGCGCCATCAGCAGAGCATTACGTACAGTTTTACCTGAAGTTCCAATTATCTGGTTTGGCTATATGCCAACACTCTTTGCAGGAAAATTCTGTTCAGAAGGCGTAGCAGATATAGTCGTGCGAGGGCAACCAGAAATAACCTTCATGGAAGCAGTAAAGAGCATAGAAAAAAACCAACCTACGAAATCGGTGGAAAGTCTAACCTATCTAGAATCTTCGGGAAAAGTAGTTGATAATCCAGATCGCCCGCTGGTATTTGAAGAAAAATCTCCAGCCATAGATTATTCGCTTCTGCCCATAGACAATTATGCCCTTGGTGGAGGAAAACATGTAGTCATTCGAACGAGTGTTGGATGTGCGTCCCAATGCTCGTTTTGCTGGTTCCCTGTTATGTACGGAACAACTTATGCCGGTCTCTCTGCTAAGCGTGTTGTCAAAGAATTGGTCTTTTTAAAGGAAAAGTACAATCTGAAAAGTATTACTTTTGCGGATCAGAGCTTCATTCAGCGTAAGAGACGGGTTCAAGAGATTTGCGAGGGTATTATCGAAGCGAAGATAGAATTAAAATGGAGAGCAAGTGGTCAAATCAATGTTCTCTATAAGTATCCAGATTCCTTACTCAAACTTATGGGAGAGGCAGGTTGTAGCTATATACAAATGGGCGTTGAATCCGGCTCGGAGCATTTATTAAAATGTTTAAAAAAACCGCACAACTGGGAAATGGTTATAACATTAGCAAAAAGACTTAAAAAATACAACATTGGGATTCGGGCTAATTTCATTTTCGGATTGCCGGGAGAAACCGAGGAAGATTTTTACAAAAGCTGGAAATTGATACGAGAACTTCAAAGTATACAATCTGGTTTGGAAATCGACTACTACCACTATACTCCTGTGCTCGGCAATGAGCTTTACGAAAGGCTCTCGGCCGAAGGAAAATTAAAAGAAAATAAACCTGAGGGGAATGATATAGCATCTTGGATTAAATTTTCTAAAGAAATGGAAAAACCCTGGTTTAATGACAAATATGACCGACAGAAAGAAACGTACTATCATCTATTCGGATATGATGATACACGAGTAGCTCGTATACAACATCCGTTACTCAAAGCGATTGTTCCCATATATAAGCAGTATGCCAGGTTCCGTGCCAAACATAAATTCTATGCATTTGCTTTTGATCATTATTTGGCAAAAACATTGGATAAATTTCAGACAGACAGGTCCTGGGATATGGCATTTAAAATGAATTTATGTAAGGACGTCAAATAGCTGTATAGCCTCCGCATAAACGGGTTTCTGTAGGCATTTGGATTGATATATTTTGTTGCTATTGCAGGATGAAAGGGGCAGCAAATAATATATAGTGGTTGGTAGACCCACTGCTTTTTGCCGTTGTGGAAAAAGCAGTGGGTGTTTTTCCAATCAGGAGCTGCGGCTTGAAAGTAAATCCTTGGCAGCGTTCTCTAACATGCTCGACTCGATGGCTCCCGGAGTGTGGACGCGCTGGCATAAAACCCTTTTCTGAAAGGCCTTGGCCTTTCGACAAGCAATCTGCTTTTACAGACAGGTTGGCAATGAGAAGAGAACCACGAACCTGGCGCCTACTATCCTGACACAGGGGTCTCAAACGCGCTTTCATCAAAACGGTCGCACTTGGAGACCAACTTCGTGAAGCTCTCCAGCCATTAGGAAACCAAGTGTTGCTGTCATTCGTCTATGATTCGGTCGCATCCGAAGATGAGACCGCCGACAGCGACATCGATCTACTTCTGGTGGGAAAGCTATCCTCCCGGCGGGCAGCCAATATTTTTGGCCCCCTCGGCCGACAGCTCGGACGCGAGTTCAATCCTGTTGTTTACCGGGAAGACGAGTTCCGCAGCAACGCCCGGAGCGGAAATCAGTTCATTCAGAAAGTACTCTCCGGCGCTAGAATCTGGCTCATAGGAAACGACAATGAGCTTAAACAAATGCTTGAGTGAAAGGCGCCTGCGCCAGCATCGCTCCTCTCCGGAGATCTAAGATCTTTTTAGCGTGGTGGATCGCGACCTTACTGACGCCGCTTTAGAATCACTTTCTACCGATCGACGCTTTAGCACCGTCTACAATGCTGTACTCCATCTCGCTACGATCGTGCTGCAAGATTCCGGCTATCGCACGTCCGGCGCAAGTCGTCATTGGATAACGTTCCAAGCTCTCACTCATATTATGGGACATGACGAGCAGGATCGAATCGATTATTTTGACTCTTGTCGTCGTAAACGCAACATCGCCGACTACGACGCAGCCGGTGAAATTACAGAATCGGAAGTCCAAGAACTAATCCAAGAGGCTGTAAGATGGTCGCTGAACAATGGATGCAGAAAATCAAAGTGCATCCATCTTCATGGCTTCGTTATAGATGATCGTCAATGTCAAAAAATCATCGGGATAATACACGCCGAATCCGTCGTAATCCGGATAGTCATCGTGATAGAGAATCCAAAAGTTGGAGCCGGCACCGGCTCCTCCGTTGTAGGCGGAGCTGTAAATCTCGTCGTACCATGCCTGATAGTATGCATCGCGGTACGAGAGCGGACGGTATTTACCCATTTCCGCGATAACAAGCGGTTTACCTAATACCGTTTCGGAGTCCTTAATACGTTCTCTCACCCAGAAGATGGCATCACTGAAACCATAGTTGTGGATGTCCGGCCAGACATGTGTGGTGGCATAGTCAACGTCGATAGTTGTATGGTTGCGGATGAAGTCAGCTCCCTTGTTCTGCATCCATGAATGGGGATTCTTCCACCATTCGCTCGGACCGTAGTATCCTTCGCTGCCGACCGTCACCATGTGGAAAACATCGATACTCTTTATATACGCCGACATCTCTTCTATCCAGGCCTGCAGAGTGTCACCTGTGCTATCCGACTCGCAGTTGGGTTCATTGGCCAGTTCCCAGGCAAAAATGGTGGGATCCTCCTTGTAGAGGCGTCCGTTGATTGTGTTGACCCTGTTGAGTACAGTAGAAATATGGTCTTTGTACCACTGCCTGCAGTTGTCATCGGTGTAGAAATCATCGTGCATCGACGCAGTGGGACTCCAATCGACGTACTGGTTCATTCCGCCATAGTCGTCCCAGTTGTTGACGAGCGTCAGAACGACTCTGACCTTGTTGGCCCGCGCCATGGCCAGCACAAAATCAAGCCCTTCGAACACATATTCCTGATACACTCCCGGGTTGGTCTGCAGAGCGTTCCACTGGTCTGGGCCATCATTAAACGCCCAGGTTCGCATCACTTTGAGCTCGAGATTGTTTGCTTCGAAGAGTATCTCGTCGATGGCGTACCGCAGGTTCGAGTCGGCTGCAAAGACCATCATGTAGTACGTATTGAATCCTGCATAATAAAAGGGCTTGCCATTCAGGTAGAACTGATGGCCTCTGATCTCGACGAACTGTCGCGGCAAAGGACCGACGTCATCGATCGAACCCGACAAAGTCGCCGATACTTGCTGCGCGATTGCCGGCGGCGTAAACCCAAGAAAAACGAGACAAAACACTCCGCAGACTATGAAATTGTATCGCATTGGGAACTCTCCTCCAGATAATAAATCTCAGCATTATCTATTTTTACATTTTAAAAGTAGATCATTCCAGGTGATTGAGCAAATTATTTCTTCTTCTGCACGTTATCAAAATAATCAAGCATATAGGCTATCCCGACAAGACCTTCGGTTTTGGCTATCCAGAGGATAGGAATCTCAATCCCCGTCGTCGATCTCGGCGCGTGCCAAACCCTCTCGTCTCGCACAAACTGGGCGGTGAAATCCGCCGGAATGTGCAGAGCTCTCAGACCGAATCGCTGTAAATCGGAAAAGGAAGCACTCCCGACCGGTCCGACCTCTCTTTT
>Ga0190283_1001250_pt1 | contig 11806 bp, 4 predicted proteins | sample 48691801_MG_FD_161669 | JGI IMG/M metagenome (GOLD analysis project Ga0190283, IMG submission 161669) | Hydrothermal vent microbial mat bacterial communities from Southern Trench, Guaymas Basin, Mexico - 4869-18-0-1_MG | ecosystem: Environmental > Aquatic > Marine > Hydrothermal vents > Microbial...
ACTTGTGTTAACATAAATGAATCGGAGTTTATTTGTAACATTGCACATAGTCACAATTTGAACTCTTAAAAAACACACCCTTATGCTAAAAAACCAATGTCTTTGAGACATCATATTTTTTAAAAGCTTCTAGCTCAAAGGAGAAACTCAATGACAGACTCATCTTCACGAGAAAAGTCTCGCTATTGTTACATCCTAAACCTTGGGCTGATAACAATCTTACTGTCGGCCTGTGGTGATCCGGGGATGGCTGATTTGAAAAAGTATGTAGCCGAAATCAAGGCCAAAAAAAACCCACATGTCGAAAAAATGCCGGAATATAGGCACATTCCCCCCTATTTCTACGAAGTACAAAACCTGCGTGATCCATTTATAGCTTTGATAGACACAAAAAAACGAGGAGATATCAGTTTGGGGTCAGAGAGCTCGCCAGGTGGTGAAAAAAAGGCTTGTCCAAGCCCTCAATCTCATCGAATCAGGGTGGGTTTAGAACTGATGCCCCTTGATGCCTTACAACTAGTTGGTACGTTGGAAATAGACGGTACGTTGTGGGCATTAGTGAAATCAACCGGCGATGGTACCATTTATCGAGTCAAACAAGGTGATTACTTGGGAGAAAACTACGGACAAATTATCAATATCTCCGAGCAACGAATCGAAGTATTGGAACATCTGCCTGATGGCAAGGGGTGTTGGAAGGAAGAAGTCGCAAGCCTTTCGCTGGCCGAGTGATTTGGTAATTGGTCAGGATTGGCGGCGCGCGTCCAAACTTGAGTTTGCAGCAGGAGTTAGTTTGGCAGGGTGAAAAGCGCAAAATTATCTCAAATTAGTTGGGGGGTGTTAGAGAGGGGATGCTAGAGTGAAAAAAAATCAACCGAAATGGCTCAAATTTAACGGGTGTGTCCCACTTGTCCTACTTAAGTTTCAATCAAGGGCCATCAATCAAATCAAATTTCACAACATGGCCCCCAACCGCCAGTTCGATAAAACCTTGGTTTTTGGTGAAAGCATATTAACAAAAACTAATTTGAAAACATGGCCCCCAAAAGAAACCTTGAAGTTTGAGCGGCAAGACTTTGTTACTTGATGATCAAGTTTTTAGTCTGACAATGCACAAGGATTGTATATAATAAGGGATTTTATTCGCTAAGCATAAAATCACTTAAGGCTTTTTCTTCTCAAAACATTTGCTGATTGAATAGCTTTCGTCTCTTTGATTTTATTTTCCAAGGAAAGCTAAATTGTTATCGAATTTGTTCATTTTCTTATCATTGCTAAGAAATCCTTTTTTTAATAAGGGATTTTATTCGCTAAGCATAAAATCACGCTCATACCTTTCTTCTCAAAACATTTGCTGATTGAATAGCTTTCGTCTCTTTGATTTTATTTTCCTAGGAAAGCTAAATAGAATTTGTTCATTTTCTTATCATTGCTAAGAAATCATTTTTTATAACAATCCTTGGGCGTTTGGGCGCACGAAAAAACTTGATCATCGAGTGTTATCGATAGTAGACAACTGGGACACACCCAATTTAACACCCCAGGCGAGTACTCTGTCAATGTTCTATTGACGGGTAACAGGAGTCACTGCCAAACTAAAAACGACGCTAAAGCGTCGTTTGGACTCCTATCCTGCCAAACTAAAAACGACGCGTCGTTTGGACTCCTGCCAAACTAAAGTTTGAGGCCACCTTTCATTACCAATTACCAATTACCAATTAGCAATTACCAATTACCAATTACCAATTACCAATTACCAATCGAATAATTCCTGAACGCCTGAGTTGGAGTTATTTAACAGCAGGAAATTTTATGAAGATGATCCCGTTTATCGACAGTTTGAATAATGCATACCGCGTTTTGAGAGTTGTTGCGTCGTGTTTCATTTTGGCTGTTAGTCATAGCTGGCTGTTTAGCAATAACGCGCTTGCCAACGGCGTAAATCGCCTAGAACAAATTAGTTTTTCTACCATGCCGGGCAATCGCGTACAAATCCAATTGAAATTTGCCAACACGAATATAACCCATAACAATTTTTCAACCGATAATCCCGCTCGCATCGTGCTGGACTTTCCCAATACCAAACTCGGCTTGAGAAGGAGGTCTCAAGCCATAGGTATTGGCGTGGTGCAAGGTACAAGTGCGGTAGAGGCCCCTGACCGTTCCCGCATCGTCATTAATTTGGTGCGTCTGGTACCGTTTAACATATCTCAGGCCGGCAAGCGGGTGTTGGTGACGGTGGAACATAAGGCATCCCAAACCACAACGCCCCAAACCAGTGCCTCACTCCCCGCCCCTTCAATGTCGCCAACACCCACCGTGTCGGGGCCACCGACATACAGCATGCCGGGGCAGTCGAGGCCTACTGTAAGACTGCAAGGTGCCTACATACAAGACATAGATTTTCGCCGTACCAGCGGCGGGGCAGGACGTATTGCCATCACATTATCAAACCCCTCTATCAGTGTGGACATGCGCCTAGAAGGCACGGATATTGTATTAGAATTTACCAACACCCGCCTACCCAGAAAACGGGATCGACGCTTGGACGTGTTGGATTTTGCCACCCCAATCAGTTTCATTGATACTTTCCCGGTTGGCCGCAATGTCCGCATGAACATCACCGTCATAGGCAATTATGAGCATCATGCTTACCAGACGGGAAACCTCTACGTGGTTGAAGTCAAAGAAAAAGTCCAACTGAAACAGGAAACCCTTAAGATTGAGGAGCGTAAGTATGAGGGTAAACTCGTCTCTTTTAACTTTCAAAATATTGATGTGCGTTCGGTACTCTCATTGTTGTTCGAGACTTCGGGGCAAAATCTGAACATGATCGCTGGCGAGGAAGTCCGTGGCTCTGTCACCTTGCGACTTAAAAACATTCCTTGGGATCAGGCGCTTGATATTATCCTTGAGGCGAGAGGATTGGGTATGCGAAAAATAGGCAATGTGGTTTTGATAGACTTGAAAAAGAATATTGATGCCCGTAAGCAACGTGAATTGCAGGCACAGATACAACTCCAAAAAGTTGAACCCCTTCGCACGGAATTTATCGTCATCAATTATGCGAAAGCTAAGAACATTGTGAGTCTGCTAGAAACCAAAGGGAAACATTCCTTTCTGTCCGACCGGGGAAATGTCTCTATGGATGAGAGAACCAATACCTTAATCATTCAAGATACCGGCTCGAAAATTGCAGAAATCCGAAATTTAATTACACAACTGGATACCCCGGTGCGCCAAGTCTTGATTGAGTCTAGAATCGTGGTGGCTACCAGTCAGTTTAGTAAAGATTTGGGAGTCAAATTTGGTCACAGTGCCAACCAAGACTTGGGACAAGGCAATGGTATCGTGTTTGGCGGAAAAGTGGGCGGTGATACTCAGTTTTCTGGTGGCACCGGATTTACGGCTGAAAATACCCAGTCAGGCGGGCAAGGTGAAAATTTTATTGTGAGTTTACCCGCCAGTGTTGCAGGTACTCAGGCGGCGGCTCTCGGATTGGCGATTGGTAAAATTGGCAGCTACTTATTACAATTGGAATTGTCGGCCATGCAAGTGGAAGGCAATGGAGAAGTTCTCTCCAGTCCGCGTGTTATTACGGGAAATCAGCAAGAGGCCTCTATCATTCAAGGCACTGAATTTGCAGTACCGAGTACGGCGGGGGTAGGTGCGACGGCAGCGCCGGAATTTAAAGAAGCGTTACTGGAATTGAAGGTGACACCACAAATCACGCCAGATGGACGGGTTATTATGGAATTGGAAGTGAAAAAAAATGACATCATTGATCTCACACAAGGCAGTATCAGCAGACGCGAAGTCAAAACTCAAGTGCTTGTCGATGATGGAGAGACGGTGGTATTGGGCGGTGTTTATGAGCGGACAAAAACCAACAAGCTGGAGAGAGTACCCTTTTTTGCTGACTTACCTCTGATAGGTCATCTCTTCAAACGTCGGTCAAACCGAGATGAAAAATCCGAACTTCTGATTTTTGTCACACCAAAGATTTTAAAAGAAGCTACATAGAATTAGAGATTTTCAGATGGCAGCCAACAGCTAAAGCAGTTGGCTGAAAGCTCAAGTCCCCTAAAGGGGACTAAATAATTATCTGAATATCTATAGGACTTACGCATTGACAGATGAAAATATTTATGAGTCATTTTAAATACAATAACTTACAAATTTCTGGTCAGTTGTTTTTGGGCAATTTTCATCAATTTAGCCATTGGTAAAATATTCATAACTCATTGATATTAATAGTGAATACAATTTTTTTAGTTTGTCAATGCGTAAGTACTAATTTCGACTTAAGGAGAAATCTTATTTAGAAATCTTATTTTAACCCTCATCGAGTTTAATTTAGCCGGAGTCCAAACTTTAGTTTGGCAGCCGCCCAAACTTTAACTTGATGATCAAGTTTTTGATGGTTAGCCATGAGCCTGGGGATAAATCCTTAAGAAAAGAGCTATTGTCTGCTAAAGCAGACTACCCCAGCGTGCGTCAATGCCATTAAGTGTAGGGGCAATCCCTTGTGGTTGCCCTACAAACCGTCATGTCGCGTAGGGGCAATCCTTTATGGTTGCCCTCACCGAAAAGCGGTACGATATGGCATTGCAGCGTGCGTGGGTAGTGCCCTTTAGGGTACTTGAGCTTTGAGCCAGTAGCTCAAGCTACTGGCGGCAGTGGGAAAACTTGATCATCAAGTTAACCCTGTTGTCATTTCGACTTAAGGAGAAATCTGATTTTAACTTTTATCAAGGTGTTAAGATTTATCCTGCCGTCGAAATGACAATTTTATCAAGGTGTTAAGAAACAATTAACAATTACCAACAGAAAGAAGGATAAACTCAATGTCAATACGTTTTTTCAGTCCATGGCTAATGATCATAGTCATGCTCGGTTTGCTCAGCGCCTGTGGTGGCGGGGGCGATGAACCGAGTAGTTTTTTTGAAGATACCGGTGGCAACGTAGGTGGCGATCCACCGCCCGCGTCCGATGAGACCTCAGCTGACGATTTTACGAGTATTGAAGCCTCACTCAGCGCACAGCAGATTATTCCCAGCGGTGGTAGCACCACTGTCGGGCTGACGACTTTTATAGCGGACGAAGCTAGGAAAGGGGAAATTGCTCCCAATGTTTCTCTCAAGATTACCGTCCACCCAGCGGGCGCTGCAAAGTTGGAAAATGTGCCAAACAGCACTGACCATAATGGAGATATGGCCTTTACCGTCAGCCACCCCGGCAGTGGAAATGTCACAGTCAATGTCAGTGGCACTGGTCGTATTAAAAAGGGGTTCAATATCCAATTGTATTTTGGGGCTTCTGTCACGGCCGAGGTTATCAGCGAAGACACTGTTCCGGCCGATGGCACAACCCCAATCAACCTCAAAGTCCTTGCGCGTGACTTTCAAGGGACAGGTATCCCCGCTATTTCAGTCGATTTCTCCTTTCCGATCCATTCTTTTGCCGTGCCTACGGCCATTGGGCAAACTAACGAGCACGGCGAGTTTAGCACCGGCATTACCAACACAGTTGCACAAACCACCAAAGTGACTCCTGTCGCAGGTGGCATGGCGGCCGGCTCACTGAGGCTGAACTTTGACACCAGTCAAGTCGTTACGGTCCCAAAGCGCCTTGATCTTATTGTGAGTAGTAATAATGTCCCGGCCAATGGTGAAGCCACGGCAACATTGATCGTCATTGCCCGTGACACCACCGGTACGCCGGTGCCTAATATTCCCATCAACATTTCCAGTGATTCGGCCACGGCCCAATTAAAAATAGGCGAAGAATCCAATACGTTGTTTATAAACGGTAATACGGGCCCTGACGGTCGTATTGAACTCAATATCACCAACACTGTTGAGGAAACGGTCAACATTGCGGCCGCCATGACGAGCGGCGGTGAAACCAAGGAACAGACTGAAGAAATAAAGTTTACCAATCCTAAATCCGCAAGCGGAGTCGATATAGACAGCATTGAACTGGATGAACCGGTAAATAGTCCCTCTGAGCCCAATGCCAATGGTACCGACACCGTTACCTTAATAGGTAAGGTGATTGATAAAGAGGCTAATCCGGTGGCAAACATTCCGGTCAGTATTTTGAAAAGTGGTGGTTCGGCGATGATTAGGATAGCTAACAATGGCAAAACCAATCAGGCCGGGATTTTTATTGCCACCTTTACTGACACCGTGGTGGAGCAATTTACCGCCAGAGCCGTTGTTGGAGATATAAGCAGTGATCCGGTCACCATCAGCTTTGCTGCTAAGTCACAGGAAGAGGATCCAACTGAGACTTTCCCCGGCAAAATCATTATATTAGCGACACCCGAACAACAATTCATTGAGGAAGGAGGTAGTGGCGACATCAGCTTAACGGTTATTGTGCGCGATGAAGATAACACACCCGTGTCAGATGTATCAGTGATTATGGAAGCCAGCTCAAGTACCGCCATTTTTGATAAGAACTTCGACAAAACGGGCGATAACGGTACGACCTCTTTCAAAATCAGTGATACTGTGGCCGGGAGAATCACAGTAACGGCGACTGTAGAGGGACAGGCCGGCCCTATCAGACAGTCAAAATACCTTAGCTTTGTCAAGGAGAGCGGTGATGTTCCTATCGGCGGCAGCAACGTCAGAACTTTGGATGTCCATGTTTTTAATAACAATCAAGCGGCCGATGGTCAGGCCTCGATTCAAATTGATGTGGTTGCCAGAGATAGCAACGGTGGGGCGGTGGAAAAAGCCCCTATTCTTGTGCAAATGTCAGCTGGCACCGCGGCCGTTGCCAACCCTTCTCGACAGGAGACGGATTCCAATGGTTTCTTTCAAACACAAATCACCTCCACCAAGGCCGGGGACGTCGCTGTTAGTATTGTGGTTGAGGGCACTGCTATTGTTAGTGAGCCACAGATTATTACCTTTACCGCTCAAACTGGGCCGGATGTGCCACCTGCTAAAGTTGAGTTGGAAGTTATTAATAATCGCCAGCCGGCCGATGGTGAATCCAAAATCACCTTAATAGCCACGCCCAAAAATGCCAGCGGTACACCGCTCGCCGGTGTTGATATCAAGTTCATTGATGATTCGGATAACGTCGAGATTACCGGCGGCCAAACAAATGCGCTGGGTGAATATCGCGTCTCGGTAACGAGTAATGTGGCTGAAAGCTTTAAGGTAACCCCGGTGGCAAAGGACACCATTACCGGCACCCCCGTTGTCCTCACATTTATCTCGGTGGATAGCGGTACGATTGATTTCCAAGTCCTCAATAATAATCGGCCGGCCGACGATCAATCCACGATTACTTTGGTAGTGACTTTCCGCGATGCCAGCGGCAATCCTATCCCTGATGCACCCGTCCAATTCATTGATGATTCTAATAATATAGAAATTAGTGGAGGCAACACCAATGCGTTGGGCGAATTTCGCACGACTGTAAAGAGTTCGGTGTCGGAAACCATTAAAGTAACGCCAGTGGTAAAAGACATTATTGGCGTTCAGAAAACCATCACTTTTAGCTCAGTGGACAGCGGTACGATTGATTTCCAAGTCCTCAATAATAATCAACCGGCCGACGATCAATCCACCATTACCTTGGTAGTGACTTTCCGCGATGCCAGCGGCAATCCTATCCAAGATGCCGATGTCAAATTCATTGATGACTCCAATACCGTAGAAATTAGCGGGGGCAACACCAATGCTTTGGGCGAATTTCGCACGAGTGTCAAAAGTAAGGTGCCGGAAACCATTAAAGTGACGCCTGTGGTTAAAAACATTGTCGGGGAAGAGAAAACCCTCACTTTTATTTCCCTTGGAACCACGGTAACTGATTTGAGCGTGAATGTTGTTGGAGATAACCAAGCCGCAAACGGTACTGATGAGATTCAAATTGATGTGGTTGCTAGAAGCAGCGGACGTGCGGTAAAAGGTGCCCTTATTACTGTGCAGTTGCCGGCCGGTTCTGCGGCCGTGGCTAAGCCTTCTCAAGGTACCACGAATGAAAATGGCCTTTTTACAACAAAACTCACTTCAACAGAGGCGGGGGAGGTTAAAGTCAAGATTGTTATTGAAGGTGCCACTGCTACTCTTACTGAGGAGCGAGTGGTGACATTCAAAGCTTCCTCATCCGTGACACCGATGAGAGTTGACTTGAATGTAGAGAACGCGCCGCAGCCGGCCGATGACAACTCGGCAATCACCCTGGTTGTGATTCCCCGTGACGCAAACAACACACCTATCCCTGAGGTTGAGGTTGAATTAGCCAGTGATTCGACAACGGCCAAAATTGCCGAAAGCAAAGGCGAAACCAATGCACTCGGTGAGTTTCGCACCACGGTAACTAATACCGTTGCTGAAACATTTAGAATCACTCCGATAGCCGGGGGCGTGACTGGAAACCCGTTTCTTGTGACTTTTAACCCCATCGGCGAGAATGTCGAATTGCAAGTGACGGTTGTTAATAACAACCAAGCTGCAAACGGTAGTGATGAGATTCAAATTGACGTGGTTGCTAGAGAAGGTGGGGAGCCGAAGGAAGGTATCCCTCTAGTTGTGTTAATAGACTCTGGGGCCGCTGTGGCGGTTCCTTCTCGAAAAACCACCGATGAGAATGGTTTTTTTAGTACGAAAATAAAATCCACTGAGGCGGGGTTAGTCCATGTAACTATTCGGGATGAAAGCACCGGCGTTGCCGCTGAACCTAAGCAGATTAACTTCATCGCTGAATCGGGCATCACACCGACTACCGTTGAATTGATAGCGAAAAATGCACCACAGCCGGCCGATAATCAGTCCAAAATCACTTTAGTCGTGATTCCACGCGATGCGAGAGGGACGCCGGCGGTTGGTGTTGATGTCGAGCTTATTGCCGATTCTGATCAGATTCAAATTGAATCCGTAACGGGACAAACCAATGCGCTGGGTGAATTTCGCACCACGGTGGTGACTGCGACTGATATGACAGAAACCTTGACAACCACCTTAGTTGTTAATGTGACACCGGTGGCGGGAGGCATTGTAGGAGAGCCAACCCCAGTCATCTTTACCCCGGTTGCTGTGCCCATACCGGCAACTTTGAGTCTCACCGTGACTAATAACAATGTCGAAGCGGGACAAGAGGCAACGATCACGGTGTTGGCACGAGATAACAATGGTTCACCCATGGCCGGTGTGCCGGTGAAACTTTCTGTCGCGCCCGGTGATGAACCGCCGGATATAACCGGTTCGGCCCTTTTTGGTTCAAATGGGTTTGAAGGCAATACGGCCGAAAACAGTGGCGTGTTTGAAACCACCCTGAAAAACAATCAACCTGGCACGGTTAAAGTCACGGCCGCGGCGTTAGGAAGAGACGGTGCCCCTCTCTTAAATAGTAACACGGTAGAGGTTGTCTTTAAGTCGGCCCCCGATGATGAGGTCAAAGAAGTCAGCAGTCTTCGCTTGATAACGGACAGTCCACAACTTGGCTCTGAAGGGAGCAGTGAAGGGGTAACTCTCACCGCAATCGTCAAAAATAAAGCCAACAATCTGGTGGAAGGCGCGGTGGTGAGTTTTAGTGCGACTTCTGGAGAAATTCAGCCCCTTACGGTAGAGGGTAGTTCATTAGCCGGCGTGACGAATGAAAGTGGGCAGGCCCAAGCTCGCTTAACGACGGTAGGCAATGCCGATAATCGTACCATAACGGTCAAGGCCACTGTGCCGACGACGACTGGGGAAATCAGAGAGGCAAGTGTTGAGATTGAAGTCACCGGCACGGCCATCATTGTGACGGGACAAGATACTATTATTCTCGGAAGCACTGTCAATCTAGGCATTTCTCTGAAAGATTCGGCCGGCAATGGTGTTGGTGGACAAACTCTGACAGTGAGTTCCTCTCTGGGCAATACCATTGATAACCTATCGCCGGTTACCAATGCCAGTGGTCAGGCGAATGTTGAACTGACGGCCAATGTGGCTGGTGAAGATACCATTACTGTGAGCAAACCGGGGGTTGTTTCTGGCGAACTCAAAATTAATATCTCAGATGACAATTTTACCCTGACTTCTTTTCCAGATTCGGGGGCGACGGAAATCAATCTCAATACCTCACAGGAATTTTTGGTGCATTGGGACAAAGGGAAAAACATCCCCCAAGCCAATAAGGCCATTAATATTTCTTCTACACGAGGCAGTCTGAACACCAACAATGTCGTCACAGACACCAATGGTGACGCTCGTTTCACGATCAGTGCAAACAATTCTGGGCCGGCCGTTATTACCGCAACCGTTGCCGGCGGCGGCTCCTCTGCACAAATCAGTGTTTATTTTATCGCGATTGAAGCAAACACGATGACTTTGCAAGCGGCTCCCGTTACGATTGCTGTCAATACGCCCGACTCTGAGGCCGAGCAAAGCGAGATTACCGCAGTTTTGCGTGATTCTAAAAATAATTTGGTCAAAGGAAAACGGCTAGATTTTAGCCTTGAAGATGTGACGGGTGGACGCTTGTTTCCGTCATCGGCCGTGACGGATAGTTTTGGGCGTGCCAGCACGGTTTATTTTGCAGGGACATCATCTAGTGCGGCTAACGGGGTAAAAGTGACAGCAACGGTGGTAGATACGCCTAGCGTGACGGCCTCCGTTAGGTTGACAGTCGCGGCCAAGAGTTTATTTGTTACGTTGGGTACCGGTAATAAAATTGAGATTGATGGGCCAACGAGATACAAATATCCCTACAATGTTTTAGTCAACGATGCTAACGGTGTCGCTATAACAGACACTGATGTTGTTCTTAGTGTACTACCCCTGGCATTTGGCAAAGGGTATTACTTTTGGGATGGGACTGCTAAGTTCTGGAGACAAGTAATGACCACAAGCCCCGCTTGCGAGAACGAAGATACCTTGTCTCGAGATAGAGGTGACGATTTTAACGGTATCTTGGATAATGCTGATGAGGATCGGAACAGCAATGGGAAACTTGAACCGGGCAATGTGGCAACCTTTGACTCCGGTGGCGTACTGAAAACCGTGGAAACAGATGCCAACGGATTTGCAGATTTTTATATTGTCTATGCCAAAGAATATGCGAACTGGGTCGAGGTGCAATTGACCGCAACAGTCACAGTGACGGGTAGTGAAGGCAGTGGCAAAAGAATATTTTGGATTGGCGGTGCTGCCGAAGACTACACCAATGAGAAGGTCAGTCCGCCGGGCAATCCGAGTCCGTTTGGTGTTGGTAATGTCATAGCCGATACTGAAGATAAGAACGGCAATGGGATATTAGATGGTGATGAAGATGGCCGCATCCTCTTTAATGGGAGATTGGATACTGAAGATTTAAATGGCAATGGGATATTAGACCCAGGTGAAGATGGCACCATCCTCAGCCATGTTGATCAGGCTGGCAAAGATGTTTTCATAAACCCGAGAGTGGGTGAGTTGGATACTGAAGACGCGGATGGAGATGGGGTGCTAGACAAAGGTGAGGATATCAACAATAATGGTCTCTTAGATATCACCTATCTCAGAACCTGCGATACTACCGAGTAGGTAGCATTTTGGACTCCAACGCTTGCTGCTTTGGCTTGTAATTTTGGAGTCCAACGCTTGCTGCTTTGGCTCGTTTCGTCCAATAAATTAAATTAAGTACAACGAATTGCGCGGATAAACGAATTAGGGTAAGTGTTAGTACAACGAATTGCGCGGATAAACGAATTAGGGTAAGTGTAAGTACAACGAATTGCGCGGATAAACGAATTAGGGTAAGTGTAAGTACAACGAATTACGCGGATAAACGAATTAGGGTAAGTGTTAGTACAACGAATTGC
>Ga0190283_1001253_pt1 | contig 11784 bp, 10 predicted proteins | sample 48691801_MG_FD_161669 | JGI IMG/M metagenome (GOLD analysis project Ga0190283, IMG submission 161669) | Hydrothermal vent microbial mat bacterial communities from Southern Trench, Guaymas Basin, Mexico - 4869-18-0-1_MG | ecosystem: Environmental > Aquatic > Marine > Hydrothermal vents >...
TGGATAAATCTTTTTTGCAGCACCTGTCAGAGCTTCTATCTCATTTACAAAATCTATTTTGATATGACCGGCAAGATCTTTTCCTCCCGATCCCGTAAAGCAAATACCTGCAATACTGGCCGCATCCGGCCCGTCAAAGATTTTTTCAAGATCTGCCTTTACGACCTTTACAGGATCTCCAAGATGCCTGGTGTAAGGCAGGATGGATATTATTTTACCATTTTCATCGAGCACAGCGCGGTTTACGCTGATCGACCCGATATCATAACCAAGATACAGTGCCATTCATTCCTCCGATTTGTTTCAATTCATACGGTATATAAAAAATTTAAAATCTATATTTTGGGCATGCCAAAATGCTATTTCATTACTATATAATTATTGCGTAATCATATGCTATCACAAAAAACATCAACATCAAAACTTATAGACTCATTATATTTTTTTAGGTTTTAACTTCTTCTACAATATTGATATCTAATATGTTAATATCTATTATATTAGAGGAAATAGTTTGATAGATCCTTAAACATGGTTAATTCTTTTAGAAAAATTATAGCTATTCTTATTACCATTATTTTTTTTATCCCCTTTATCTCATCCTGTGACCCGACTTTTATTGATGTATACACACAGCTGAATACGGATTATTCAGGAACCAGGACAATTGATATTGCTGTAAAAACTGATTATATAGAGAAAGGCGAGGCCGCACTTTCGCAAAATCAGTCACTCTTTGATAAATTGCTAAGTATCCTGCCAGAAGGCGAGATAGAGACTTATGTGGAAGATGGATATACGCATTTTTCTTCTAAGATGATTTTTGGGGATGTCAACTTTTTAAAACATATATCCATAGATGATTTTTCCGATGATCCTTCAGAAAGATTCATCGCCAAAATGAAGGTCGACGATTACTTCCTTCACCGTGAGGTCTTCTTTGAAGATTATGTGGATATGAAAATCGATGATACACTTCTGGTCTCAGGTGATGATAATTCAGACTTTAACCGGCTGCATGATCTGGCAAGTGCTGACAGCAGCATACTTTCCATAACTTATCAGGTAAAGTTTCCTGTAAAAATAATCGGATCAAATGCCGACCTTATTGGTGATGATAATATTGCAATATGGAATATACCTTATGGACAGGAACGAAATATCCATATAGAAGGGAAAAAAACCAAGTTCCTTTCGTATTTCCTGATCGTCATCCTTGGGCTGATCGGTCTTTTTATATTATTTATTATCTTTGCCATGTTATTTGCCGGCCGCAGAAAAAGGCTTTCATCCTCAAAAAGGCCGGCCAGGACATATGATAATTATTTTAAAAGAGACAGATACTTCAGCAGTGATGACGAGGACGAGGTTTAGAAAATATGCAAAAACCCCACAGATTAAAAACCCCTTTAAATGCAGACGATATAAAAAAACTCAAAAGTGGAGATATGGTCTACTTGAGCGGGACCATCTATGGTGCCAGGGATGCTGCCCATAAAAGAATGCTTAAGGCAATCGGTGGGGGTGATCCCCTTCCAGTCGACCTTAAAGACATAGTAATATTTTATGTCGGCCCTTCTCCCACTCCTCCTGGAAAGAACAGCGGAAGCGTGGGGCCCACTACGAGCGCCCGCATGGATGGGCTCACGGAACCGCTGCTTGCAAGGGGTGTAAAGGCGATGATCGGAAAAGGTGCAAGGGGCGATAAGCTTAAAAAAATGCTTCCTGTATACGGGGCCGTTTACTTTATAGCCATCGGGGGCATAGCCTCGTACCTATCATCCAGGGTGAAGAATATTGAAGTAATTGCATATGATGATCTAGGGGCCGAGGCCATCCATAAGATCGAGGTCAGGGATTTTCCATTATTTGTGGCCTATGATATCTATGGCGGGGATATTTTTGAAGAGGCTGCGCGGAGACAATATTAGTTATGTATTTAAAATCTCTAAGATTTGGTTGGAGATATCTTCGAAGAGGCTCTCCTGAGTGAGTGACACTGAATAAAAACCGCCACTGGAAGTGTTGCGATATGGCATGGGGCAAATTCTATATTGCAGCCTATGGCTGTTGTGTCTCCCCCAAGACCCTGAGGTCCGATGCCTGTATTGTTTACAGCCTCAAGTATCTTTTGTTCAAGCATCTCATATCTCTTATCGCTATTCCTGATCCCAAGTTCCCTGAAGGCGGCACTACGGGCCATTTTTGTGACTACCGAAGCGGTTCCTCCAATACCTATGCCCAGAATAACCGGCGGGCAGCATTTAGTTACATTGACCCTGACCAGGTCGACAACAAGCTCTATTATATCTTCTTCATCTATTGAGGGATTCTGCATCTTAAGATATGAACAATTTTCACTGCCTCCGCCCTTAAGCGAGACTTCGATTTTAAGTCCAGGTTCATTTGTTAATTCAGTAGATATGAGTGCAGGTGTATTATACCCAGTATTTGCCCGGCTGAACAGGGGATCAGTAACTATTGATTTTCTTAAATAATTTTTACTATAGGCATTAGCTGTTGCATCATCCAGGTGTTTTTGCAGATCACCGCTTTCAGCTATGCAGATCCCGGGGCCTATTTTTAGATTTATATATGTATTGCCGCAATCCTGGCAGAGTGGGAGTCTCTGGCTTTTAGCTGAGCCGGCATTTTCCAGTATAAGTCTTAAGACTTCCTTTGCGGACTTTCCAGTTTCCGTGCTGGAATAATATTTTAATGCTCCGGTAATATCTGCAGGAAGTTCAAAGCTAGCTTTTGCTATCAGCTCCGCTACTTTGTTTTTTATTTTTGTAATTTCTATACTTTTCATCTTTTCCCGGACAGTCTGGATTAATGCAGAGGTCCCAGGGTCTTTTACCTTTGTTTATGATCTTTACTATGGGATACCCGCAGTGTTTACACAGATCTTTTCCTGTTACCAGGAGACCCTTCTGGGGCAATGGAAAGGTGTTCCTGCATTTAGGATATGCATTGCATCCGATAAACCTTTTCTTAGAGGCCCTGGCAACCCTCACTATGAGGCTCCCCTCACAATCTTCGATCTGGCATTTCCCCACTATCAGATCTTCTTTTATACCTTTCTTTATTTCCTTTGCGATCTCTTCTTTTTCTTTCTGAAGCACTACCATCACTTCCCTCAGCATATCCCTGGACCTATCCACGACTTCTTCCCTGGTCTCATCTCCATTTACTATGCCGTCCATATACATCTCAAGTTCGGAGGTCATGCCGGGTGAGGATATCTTTTCAGCATGTTTTTTGAGCATCTTTATGACTGCAATGGCTTTTTCTGAGGGTTTAAGCGGATTCGGCCTTACATATCCCCTGTTTGCCAGGGTCTGTATTATCGAATGCCTTGTAGCCTTCGTGCCAAGACCCAGCTCTTCCATCTTCTGTACAAGTTTTCCCTGGCTGTAGCGGGCAGGCGGTTTTGTCTCTTTCCCTTCAAGTGTCCTATCTATTAAAGTAAGTTCCTGTCCGGGTTTGAGTTCCGGTACAAATACATCTTTATGCTTATAATAAGGATAATGCCCGGTCCAGTTTTCCTCTATTATGCTGGAGCCATTTGCTACAAATATTTCACCATTCACATCTATCTTTGCCGCTATACTTTTCATCTTTGCGGCAGGAAGCAGGGTAGCTGCAAACCTTCTTACTATCAGTTCGTAAAGCTTCCATTCATCAGCCTTTAACTTTTCTTTTGAAGCCACGGAGGCAGGGTGGATCGGGGGGTGGTCAGTCGTCTTTTTTTTGCCCCTGGAAGGTATAATTTTCTCACGGGAAAGTATTGCTTTTGAAAGCTTACTAAAATGTGGTGACTCCCCCAGAGTTTTTACTATCGCTGCAAGATCGATCGTTGGGGGGTATACAGTGTTATCCGTTCTCGGGTAGCTTATATATCCGTTCATATACAGGTTCTCTGCAATATTTATGGTCCTGGAAGCCGTAAACCCCATTGAGCTCCCACTCATAATAAGGTTCGTAGTATTGAGCGGTGTTGGAGGTCTGATATCCTTTATGGATTCTTTTGCTTCAATGACTTTTCCCTTTTTGCCCATCCTTGCATAAGCTGCTTCCGCATCTTCCTTTTTGGTGAACTTTTTCTTTTTGTGTGCAGCTTCGAACTCCTCGCCGCCGCTGGTCCTAAATCTTGCCCCTATCTCCCAAAAGGGTATTGGTACAAAATCCTTGATCTCAAGCTCCCTATCGACTATAAGTGCAAGTGTCGGGGTCTGTACCCTTCCCACAGACAGGAACTTATCCCTTACCTGAAATGTAGCAAGCGATATAAACCGCGTCAGGGTGGCTCCCCATATAAGGTCTATATCCTGCCTGGCTCTCCCGGCAAATGCAAGATTCAGATCTATTTTTCCTGTTTTTGCAAAAGCTTCCTTTATATCTTTGGGTGTAATGGCAGAAAACTTGGCTCTGGTAGAGGCAATATTGCTGTTTTTATCCATTACGATCTGCAGGGCATCATAGCCTATGAGTTCACCTTCCCGGTCATAGTCAGTTGCAATGATGACTTCACTGGCTTCGGCGGCGACTTTCTTTAATGCCTTTATTATCATTTTCTGGATGGGGGTCTTTTCGATCTCCGCATCAATAAGCTCTGCGGGATCCACCTTGAACCAGTTGGCAAATTCTTTTGGGTAGTCTACTTTGAGGATATGACCCTTTAACCCGATAGCCTTATAATCCTCGCCATTCGACTTGAAGCGGTGCACTGGCACTCCATATACTTTTTCATCGCCAGCTCCATTTCCTGCAAGGATCTTTGCGATTCTTCTTGCCGCTATTTCTTTTTCGCTTATTATTAGTCTCATAATGCTATGGCCAGATCGACTTAAGTGAATAAAAAACTATCTTAAAATGACTTTAGAATCTTTCTAAGAGTGAAATAATAACACTAAAATAAATAAAAATAAAATTTAAAAATTTCTTTTAAACCTGGTTTTGTCTTATAATTTAATCACAGGCTCCTGTTGTATTTGAAAAAGCGGGGATAATGGTCCGGCATTGCCGGAGATGATAATGACCTGACCTTTTCAATAGATAATTATTTTATTTTTAAGGCTGATAGTTTAAAATAACAAAACCAGAACCGGGTAAAAAACCATACGGAAAGATATTATGAATACTGAAAATAGGTTGACTGAGAGGATCCAGCAACTTAAAGAAGAAAAAGATGCAATAATCCTTGCCCATAATTACCAGATAGGCGAGGTGCAGGATATAGCTGATTTTGTCGGAGATTCTCTACAGCTCAGCATTGAAGCAAGCAAGGTCCTAAATAGTATCATCGTATTCTGCGGTGTCCATTTTATGGCAGAGACTGCAAAGATACTTAATCCTGACAAAATGGTCCTGCTTCCGGATAGTAATGCAGGCTGCCCAATGGCAGATATGATAACAGCTGGCCAGTTAAGGGAGCTTAAGGAAAAACATCCCGGAGCAGTAGTCATCTGCTATGTTAACTCAACAGCTGAAGTAAAAGCCTTAAGCGATATATGCTGCACATCTTCAAATGCCATAAAGGTAGTAGAGTCGGTACCGGATGACAAAGATATAATCTTCATACCTGATAAATATCTCGGAAGTTATGTACAGGAAAAAACTGGGAGGAAGATGATATTCTGGAACGGTTATTGTCCGACACATATCAGGATAAATGCAAAGCAGATAATCGAACTAAAAAAGAAAAACCTGGATTCCGAAGTAATAGTGCATCCTGAAAACACACCTGAAGTTATAAAAGTAGCAGATAGGGTTGAATCTACCGGAGGAATGCTAAGGTATATGAAAGATTCTAGCAATAAGTCTTTCATAGTCGGGACAGAGGTAGGAATAATACACCGTCTCAAAAAGGAAAATCCGGACAAAGAATTCATCCCGGCTTTTGCCGGGGCTACCTGTCCCAATATGAAACTTACCAATCTTGAAAAGATCCTGTGGTCGCTGGAGGAAGAAGAAACCAAAGTAGAGGTCCCGGAGGATATAGCGGTCAGGGCAAAATCAGCAATTGACAGGATGATCGCTTTAAAATAGCAAATAATTTTAATTTATAGATTATGATACCAAGATACCTTATAGATCCTTCATGTGCCATAAAGACTTATCCATATTCCGATTGTATTATCATCGGAAGCGGGATAGCTGGACTTTCTACTGCAATAAGACTCTCAAAACATAATATAAAAGTGCTTACCAAGAGTTCCCCATCTGATTCCACTACATGGTATGCCCAGGGAGGAATAGCAGCGGCCATCAAAAGACCTGATGAGTGGAAAAAACATTATGAAGATACGCTAATAGCGGGCCAGGGCCTTTCTGATAAAAAGGCTGTGGAAATACTGGTAAAGAATGCTCCCAGCATGATCGAGAAATTAATAGAGATAGGGACCAAATTTGATATTGCCGGAGGAGAGATAAGCCTCACGACCGAGGGGGGACACAGCCATGCGAGGGTCCTTCATGCCGGCGGGGATGCAACAGGGGAAGAGATAGAAAAAAAACTTGTCTCATTTACCAGGGAACTTAAACATATTGATTTCAGTCCGGATTATTTCGTCCTTGATATACTTACTTCGTCTGGCAGCTGTACTGGAGTGATCGGCATTGACCTTTCCAGCAAAAGCATTGAAATACATCCATCATCTAATGTACTTATCGCAAGCGGAGGCATCGGCCAGATCTATGAGCTTTCCACCAACCCGCCAATATCCACCGGCGATGGGGTTGCAATGGCATACCGTGCCGGTGCTGAGATAATGGATATAGAGTTTGTCCAGTTTCACCCTACAGTCTTTAGGACCAATGACAGCAAACTCTTTTTAATAAGTGAAGCCTTAAGGGGAGAAGGAGCATACCTCCGGGATTGCACAGGGAATCGTTTCATGACAGGAAAGCACCCCCGGGAGGAACTGGCACCCCGGGATATAGTAGTAAAAGAGATGATAAAGACGATGGATAGGAGCGGATGTGACTTTGTTTACCTTGATGCTACCCATATTCCGGAGAGTCACCTGAAAATAAGATTTCCAAACATAATATTTAAATTAAGGGAAAATGGCCTGGACCTTGCAAAGGACCTGATAAAAGTATCTCCCGCCGAACATTACCTGAATGGAGGCATAAGGACCGGTCATGATGGAAGGACCAATATAGAGGGCCTCTATTCATGCGGCGAGACAGCTGCCACAGGGGCCCACGGAGCAAACAGGCTTGCCAGCAATTCACTTATGGAAGGCCTTGTCTATGGATGGAAGATCTATCAGGATATCGAAAATAGGCTGAAGTCTAAAACTGTAAAAGAAGAAAAACGGGTACTTTCCGGAGTGAAAGACATAGTAAAAGAAGCTGCAAAGACCTCCAGTGGGGGGCACACCTCCACTGGAACAAAACTTGATATCCTGACTCTTGTCTCCAGTCTCAGAAATATGATGAGCCGGAAGGTGGGTATATTAAGAAACAAATCCGGGCTTGAAGAAGCCAGGAAGTTTATACAGTTTCATATCGGAAATAAGAACCTGTACGATAAGGCTGATAAAGATACTGTTGAATTCGCTAATATGCTTACTGTTGCAAACCTTATAGTCAAGTCAGCAGCTATCCGTGAGGAGAGCAGGGGGACCCATCTGAGATCTGATTTTCCGGACAAGGATGACAAAAACTGGAAAAAACATATAATACTTAAAAAAGACAAAGTATCTTTTAAAAAAGCGGATTAGGAACCTTTTTATAACGGGGAGCCAATTCCCGGACAGGCTCCTAAAATAAATTTTTTTAAGTATTTACAGCCGGACATAAAAGGACATGATAAAAAAGATAGAAAAAAATGAAATACTTGCACTAATAAAAAGTGCTGTTGCTGAGGATATGGGTGGCTATGGAGATATTACATCCGGATACCTTATACCTGAAAAGAATAAATCAAATGGTTATATTGTCTGCAAGGAACCAGGAGGTGCGCTACTTTCCGGCATAGATGTGGCAGCTTATACTTTTCACGAGATAGATCCTGAGATAAAGATAAAGATACTTAAAAATGATGGCGACAGTCTTGATTTTATGGACAGGGTCTGTGATATCAGCGGTCCGGCGGTTTCGATATTAAAGGCCGAAAGGACATGTCTTAATTTCATCCAGCATATGTCTGGAATAGCAACTCTTACAGGCAAATTTTCAATGATCGCTTCTCCTTATGAAGTCAGGGTAGTTGATACAAGAAAGACCAGGCCGCTTCTCAGAAAGATCGAAAAATATGCAGTACTCTGCGGGGGCGGCTTTAACCACCGTTTCGGGCTTTTCGATGGTATCCTTATAAAGGATAATCATATAGCTGCGGCTGGAGGGGTCCTGAAGGCTATAGGATCCATAAGGGCCAATGCCCCGCATACACTGAAAATAGAAGTGGAAGTCAAGGATTTTGATGAACTGGAAGAAGCTCTTGAGGGAAAGGCTGATATTATTATGCTTGATAATATGGCCCCAAAAGAAATGAGGCGCGCAGTCAAGCTCATCAGGGAAAAAAGAGAAGATACTATCATAGAAGCCTCCGGCAATGTAAATCTTGATACCCTGGAAGATATCTGCAAGACAGGCATAGATGTGGTCTCTGTGGGAGCGCTTACTCATTCCGCACCCGCAATAGATTTCTCATTGGAATTAGAATAAGGGCCCTTATATAGGTATTGTATCGCTAGACATTGAACCTGAAATAGACAACATCACCATCATTTATCACATAGTCCTTACCTTCTACCCTGACAAGTCCTTTTTCTCTTGCAGTAGAATATGACTGCATCTCAAGGAGTTTGGCGCAGGGGATTACTTCTGCCCGTATAAAACCTTTTTCAAAATCACTATGTATTTTTCCTGCTGCAGCCGGGGCCTTGTCGCCTCTTTTAACTGTCCAGGCCCTTACTTCCTCCGGTCCTGCGGTGAGAAAACTTATAAGGCCCAGAAGGCCGTAGGAATATTTGATAAGGCTTTCAAGCCCTGACTGTTTTATTCCAAGCTCTTTAAGAAAGGTCTCTTTTTCCTCAATGTCGAGCTGGGCGATCTCTTCTTCTATCCTGGCGCTTATGGTAATCACCTCAGAACCCTCTGTTTTTGCATGGTCTGCAACTTTCCTGACAAGTTCCATTTCATCCGGTTCCATGGCCAGGTCCTTTTCTGAGATATTTGCGGCATATATTACCGGCTTTGACGTCAGCAAAAACAATGGATCCACCACGATCTGTTCTACAGGTTCCAGGTCCATGTTCCTGACAGGTATTTCCTTTTCAAGACGGGCCCTCACTTTCTCAAGGATCTTGAGTTCATTTTTCTCGATCTGGCTTCCGTGCCTGCAATCTTTCTCTAGGTGCTTTATCTTTTTATCAAGACTCTCAATATCTGCAAAAATAAGCTCCAGGTTTATAGTCTCAATATCGCTTAAAGGATCGATCTTATTTTCTACATGAACGATATTCTTGTCTTCAAAACACCTGACTACATGAATAATGGCATCTACTTCTCGTATATGTGCAAGGAATCTGTTCCCAAGTCCTTCACCTTTGCTGGCTCCTTTTATAAGACCCGCAATGTCTACAAATTCAATTATTGCAGGAGTTACCTTTTTAGGATTGTATATGCCGGATAGATGCTCGATCCTTTCATCGGGAACAGCAACTATGCCTATATTGGACCCAATTGTACAAAAGGGGTAATTCGCAGTATCTATACCTGCTCTTGTTATTGCATTAAAAAGTGTGCTCTTCCCTACATTGGGAAGACCCACGATCCCTAACTTCATCTATCTCCTAAATATAAATAACCCAAAGATTATAGATTATATGTATTTTATTAGAATTGGCAAGGGTATTATCTAAATTTATATTTATAACTTTACCTCAGTATCGATATTGGCCTATAATTATCTATAGAAAATCATCTTTATTTCAAAGAAAGATAAGCAATGGTAGATGAAAAATATACAGTAGCAAAAAAGCGGGTAAAAGAAATAAAGGATTTCTATATCCACCTGATAATATTTTTAGTAGTGGCCGCTATTCTCACTATAATTAATGTGGCCAATTTTATATTCAATTCTGCGGATTGGAATCTCTGGTTTCTTTTCCCTCTGGGGTTCTGGGGGTTTGCTGTACTCATGCATGCTCTAAGAACTTTCCTTATAGGTCCTGGAAGCAACTGGGAAAAACGTAAGATAAAAGAAGTAATGGACAAGATGGATGAATAAATACCCTTGATGGACTGTATGGTGCTTTACCATTCTTGAAATAAATATTATTTTTAAAAATATGGAGGAGCAATGGAAGAGGAAAAATCAGTAGTTATAAATAATAAGGGATTATCCTGTCTTTTTTGCGGAGCTACAGAATTCAAGAAGGTCCTTGTAAAGATGAACAAGAAATGGATGGCAATTTTTGATGCCGAGATATTTGCTCCGGAAGGAACGGCTTATATATGCAAAAATTGCGGTCTAAAACACGAATTCTTTAAATAGCATCTCTGGTTTTTCTTATTTCTTTAACAGGATCCCAGTTTCTAATTCCGGCTTTCATTATTTTTTCACTTGTTTTCCTGATCCTGCTGACTGCTTCTCTTCTCTTATCAAAATATTCTTCAGTCCGGGAGACGAAAAGATAGTTTTTAATTGCTTTCAGAATGAATTGATTTCTTTTAATTTCTTCTTTATTGCTATAATCATCTATTTTTTTAGCATATCATCAGGTATGGATAACATGATTTTTCTCATGATTTTCTCCAAATTATATATATCTTTATTTATTATTCCATATATTTTTATATCTGGCTGGCTACCATATCTCCCACTTCAGTAGTGCTATAGCCCATTTTGCCGGCGCTCAAGCTCTTTATTTTTGTGCAGACATCAGATACAGCATTCTCTATGGCCTTTGCCGCTTCAGGTTCTCCAAGGTGCTTTAACATCATCCTGCCGGCCTCAATTGCTGCCAGTGGATTAATAATATTCATCCCTGTATATTTAGGTGCGGAGCCGCCGATAGGCTCAAACATCGATGTTCCCTCCGGATTGATATTTCCGCCCGCGGCGATCCCCATGCCACCCTGGACCATGGCACCAAGATCGGTTATTATATCACCGAACATATTATTTACTACCATTACATCATACCATTCAGGATTCTTTACCATCCACATACATGCAGCATCGATATGATTATAATCCGTCTCGATATCGGGATAGCTTTCTTTCATCTCCATAAAGGCCCTGAACCACAGGTCCGCTACGTAAGTAAGCACATTAGTCTTGCTTACAAGGGTCAGTTTTCCAGGCTTTCCTTCCTTTTTTCTTTCCTGGGCCAGTTCAAAGGAATATTTAAGGCACCTGTCTACCATCTGCCGGTCATATACCATTACCTGCGTAGCTACTTCATGGGGCGTTCCTTTTCTGGTCACTCCTCCATGTCCCGTGTATAGTCCGCCGGTATTTTCCCTTACTACTATAAAATCAATATCCTCCGGACCTTTATCTTTCAATGGACCGTCTATCCCCGGATAAAGCTTTACCGGCCTTAGATTTATATACTGATCTAATGCAAATCTTAATTTTAGCAAGATGCCCAACTCAAGGATGCCCGGGGCAACATCCGGATGGCCTATTGCACCCAGATAGATGGCACGGAATTTCTTCAGGTCCTCTATCTCCTTGTCAGAGATAGTCTCTCCGGTCTTCTTGTATTTTTCACCGCCAAAATCAAAATCAGTAAATGAAAAGCTTATCCCGAATTTCTT
>Ga0190283_1001260_pt1 | contig 11739 bp, 9 predicted proteins | sample 48691801_MG_FD_161669 | JGI IMG/M metagenome (GOLD analysis project Ga0190283, IMG submission 161669) | Hydrothermal vent microbial mat bacterial communities from Southern Trench, Guaymas Basin, Mexico - 4869-18-0-1_MG | ecosystem: Environmental > Aquatic > Marine > Hydrothermal vents > Microbial...
CTTCCAGGCAAGCCCCGCCCCAGGCAAGCCCCAACGGGGCGATATTAATATAGCCAGTGTACCTACCTGGCTTTGGTACGAGATTAATCTAAAAACGGGCACCGCCCCTGGCTCGGATGTCATCAGCCGAATTCAAACAACAAATAACAATCATGCAATATAAAAAAGTGATTTGGCGAGATGGCCAAGCTATTAATCCTGGGTATTTACAGCAACAGAATAAGTATTTTGAAACCTTAATTTCTCACCAAAATCCCAGTCTTTATAATTGGGGATTTTGGGCGCTTGAGTTTGATCAGGATAATTTAAGACAAGGAGAAATCCGCTTAATCAACGGGCGCGGTATTTTTCCAGATGGCACTTTGTTTGATATCAGTGACTTGCCTCAGCCGTTGTCCCTTAATTTAGCGGTTCAGGAAATACCGTCAATAACAAGAGTTTATCTTGGAATCCCGCTTTCTAATGAGCAAGAAATTGATTTTAACTTGGAAACCCAGAAAGAGAATACTGATAACTTATGTCGTTATCAGGTAGTACCCTATTCGTGCCAAGACATTACACATCCCCCAAACACTCAGTCGGAATTTGACTTAAAACTAGCCATTCCAAATATTCAGATTTTGTTGGAAACCGACTTAGAAACACAACATGTTCAATGGTTAACGATGCCTATTGCCCAAATCAAGTTAGACAATGCTCAGGTGGTACTTGACCAAACTTACTGGCCGCCCTGTCTGAATAGTTTTTCTGAGTCAACGTTAACCGGGCAACAATTAAAACGCATCAACAATAATGTGCTTGAGAAACTGGCCCAACTTAGAGGCCATCTTCAAGCCAATCTGACGGATAACTCATTCGGTGCTTTTACCGTCAACCACTTTTTGCTACATCTTGTTAACAAATATCAGGCAGTACTTACTCATTTAGCAACGCTACCTCAAGTTCACCCTGAGGCGTTTTTTCGTTATCTATTATCCCTTGTCACGGAGTTAACGGCTTTAACGGCTGAATATCCAAAGGTGCGTTATGAACATGACGAGATGTCCAACGGGTTTACAAACTTACATCAACGATTGGTAAGTTTTATTGAACAACATCTGAACCAAAAAGAATCTTTAATTTTAACATTGTCTGGTAAACCTTATCCGGGCGTGGTGCAATTCAAAAGCGCAGATAAAATTGAGATGAAACCCAATGTTCGCTTAATATTGGAAATAGCTCAGCATTTGAAAGTGCTTATGGTGGCCCAAGACCGTTTTATTCAAAATTTGTACCAAAGCCTGTCTGAAGGTCTGCAACTCCGTCAATTGGATAAACAACTGCCTGAAAAATTGCGAAAACGTCAAGGTTATTGCTATTATGAATTAGAATTGACAAACGATAAAAAGGCAGATTATCTTTCCGTCTATGTTCAAGACGAACAACGAGGAGAAAATAATGAACTTACCCTCTGGTTTGCTTGATTTGCTGGTGATGGGCCGCTTGTTTTCCCAAGTGAATACTGGTGAGGCGGCAACAACGGTGAGAAACTTATGCACTGAGACATTGAACTCAATTGATCAAGATGAACATCACTTGTTAGGAAAAATTATTGCGATCTATTTGGATGAAAAAGCCCAACAAGCGGGTTGGTTTGAACAAGGTTACTGGACACAACCGTTGTCCAGAGAACGCTATCCTGAAATCCGTGCCGTTAGTGTCATATTTGACGACTGGCTCAATCGCCTAGATCAACTGGAAATATTGGTGTTGCGTTTTTGCATTTTGCAAGGGTTTAAAGGGCCGTTTAAAGATCCACAAAATCCAAAACATTTTCGAGATGAACCGGCACAAAGTCAGTTACTTGAAAAATTTCACGACTTAACCAGAAAATTGCTGCCTTCAAATCTTGAGACGTGCTTTTTTATAACTCACTAAATGACGCACACAGGAGTCCAAACTTTAGTTTGGCAAACTTTAGTTTTGCAATCGTCGTTTGCCAGGAGTCGTTTTTAGTTTGGCTGGACTAGGAGTCCAATCTTGGGCGAGCACTCGTCCAAAATCAATTTTGGACTCCATTTTAAATAGTTATCACAGCTTCTGAGATTTTGTGACGATGGAACCCCGAAGGGTGCGGGTGCCGAGGAGAGTGATAAATGACCTTAATTGAATTACAACAAATCTTGGCGAGAGGTAAGGATAGTCAATATCAGTTCAAACAAAATATCACCAATGCCGACTCGATCAAAGCAGAAATCGTCGCAATGGCGAATGCCGTCGGGGGAAAAATTCTTATCGGGGTCAATGATAATGGCGAAATAACAGGTTTAAGCTCAAAAGATATTCGACGCTTAAATCAATTAATTTCCAATGCCAATTGTGCTGGGCTTGCGCGGAAATTGCCCATACAAACCGTAGTGTCATGTAGGCCAATCCATTGTGGCGGCTCCCTTTAGTTTGTATGGGCTATCAGAAATCCGAGTAAAAAATCGGAGCGTTCGTTGCGTCTAACATCTTGTTGACGACTACATTATTTTTCAATAGTATATATCTAATCGTTCAGAAAAGTTTTGTACCGATGCAAAAACCTTATCAGTTTGTAAACGGTTGGAATCCAAAGCTTTAGCTTTTGGGGGGGGCATATTGGAGTCCAAAGCTTTATTAGCGTTAGGGGGGCATGTAACCTTGAATTGAACCATGCCCTAAAACTTGGTTTCTCAAAGTTGGGTTTTCGTAGGCAGTCAGGGTGGTTGCATTTAATCTTTAAAGTATTTAAAATAACTAACATTTTTCTACAGGTTAAGTACGATTAAAAATTTGTCGTAGCGATGCAGACTCGTAAAGTTATGATTGTAAAGGATTTTGGGGAGGGCCATCATTTGTAGTTCATTGGTGACTCTCTTCTCCCGAATACTTAAGAATTAAGAGGTATTAGCTAAGAGTTAATCGTTAGCATTTGATAGTTACCCGTTAACTGTACAACCTAATAGTTAATACTTAATAGTTAAGTACCCGTGCAAGAGTTTTCCAGTATGATATTTTTGTTAGGTTGATTTTTTTCTGATTGTAACGGATTTTGGGGGCAATAAGAATTTCAAAGAGTCGTTAAGTTTTGAGGCCGTTTTTTGAGTGATTTCTTCCTTTTATCCGACTTTTTAATGCATAAACTCCTATTGAGGCGGTATAGGCTCAAACTGGGGAGGCGAGTAGGTAAATTCCTTAGGTTATAAAACGTGATCCCCGAAAATATTCCGCTTCAGTTAATCAAAAAAAACCAAAGTTTAATTAATTAATCATTAATCATTAATCATTAATCATTAATCATTAATCATTATCACTGGCTGTGTCATATAACCGGTTCAATCCATCCAACTGATAGCTGATAACAAGGAAACTAAATATGGCGTTTAATATATCTGAACAATCTCTAGCCCACTTTGAACGTTTTTTGGCATTACCAGAAAATTTATTAACTTCTCTGGTTAATGGCCTTGAAAAAGCACCTATTGGCTCGTTGCCAAAAAGCCTTTCAACACAACTTTATCAATCTCTAAATCTTGACCGAAAAGATTTGGAAAACATTCTGAGTGCTATATTTAATCTCTACAAAGCGAAACAACAAGCTAAAACATTTGGGATTGGTTTAGAGGAATTTGTAGATGAAGTGATTGCATTTTTAGAAACACGCCATGATGATAAAGTCAACCATAAGACTAAAAATAACTTAATACAAATACTCAGTATTAAGTCAATTTCGCTCACCATGACGGCCATTGCTATCAGAACAGAAGCTGAGAAACTTGCTGTAGAAACAGGTATTTTTACCGATCTCAGACCGATTTTTTCTGAAAATGACATTAAAGGGTCATTAATTCTTCATAATCTCAAAGTTGAGTTTTTAGAAAATGGTGAGTCAAAAGAAAATTTTTTCTTGCTGGATCGAGAAGATTTGGCAAAATTAAAAGTCCAGATTCTGAATGCCGAATTAAAAGAACAATCGATCCGAAAAAAATTGGGTTCATCTGAAATCATAGAAATAGAAAATTAGTATGCTGACTAAAACAAACCCGAACCAATCGGGGTGGGAACCTTCGTTTGGTAAATTAACGCTTAAAATGTCTAGTGGTTGTGCATTTTCTCACGATGAACAAACCACTCTTGATTTTTGCTTGAAACAACGACATTTTTCTCCACCGGAAAAAAACCTAGTCGTCAAATTAGATTCAGTGCGACAAGTAGAATTGTCTCCAAAACTGTGGCACATTGCCAATGCTATAGAAGAGTCAAAAGACATTTTAGAGATTGAAGCAGATTTTGATGAAGAAAGTAGTCAAGGCTGCCAATTCTCCACTTGGGAAAAGGCAGTAAATTTTCTGCTCAAATACTCACAATGGGCTTTAAAGTCTTTCAATTATATTATTGATCGGCCAAAAATTTACGATGGTCCGGATTCAAGCGTAGATATACTTTGGAAGACGGAGAGTTATAGATTGTTGATTAATTTTCCTCAAGATACGACTCAACCGGCGTCTTTTTACGGTGATGATCGAGCTATGAATAAAATAAAAGGTACTTTTGATCCCCAAAAAAATAATCTTGGTTTATTGATGTTTTTGTTAGGTGTTGAATAATGCATGAGATTGAGGATATCCCCAATGAGGACAGACTTTACTATAGAGTTCATCAAAGTTATTTCTCAAGGGGCGAGTTAAAACCCGGTGTGTTTAGGGAAATAGGAGACGGCATGTCTACCGATTGGGCCAAGTATTCAACGCCACTTGAATCAAGAAATAGAGCGAAAAAACCCGAAAAAAATGGTATTGTAAGCTTTATAGTGGGTGACTTAAGGAAATTAAACTTAACGGTAGTACATGCCCCATCAAAAGAGAACCGGGCACATACCAATGTAAAATTGGTAAATGATGTCGAAATCAGATTAAAATTACTAGACCAATTACTCGATCCGAATAATGAAACTGTTAAATGGGAAATCCCAATCAAAACTATCACTTAATATTCCTTCAATCCATCCGTTACCACTCCATTTAATAATGGTTTTTAGGCAATAGCGCAAAGCACTAATCGAACCTAAGTTATTGATTTTATATATGTAAAAGCGGCCTTTCGGCCGAATGAAAGCGGTATTACGTTTTTAGGCTTATTTGTTAGGATGGAACCCCAAAGGGTGCGAGTGCCGAGGACAGTGATAAATGACCTTAATTGAATTACAACAAATCTTGGCGAGAGGTGAAGATAGTCAATATCAGTTCAAACAAAATATCACCAATGCCGATTCGATCAAAGCCGAAATGGTCGCAATGGTGAATGCCGTCGGGGGAAAAATCATTATCGGGGTCAATGATAATGGCGAAATAACAGGTTTAAGCTCAAAAGACATTCGACGCTTAAATCAATTGATTTCCAATGTCGCTTCTGATTTTGTTAAACCACCGATTACAGTCTTGACAGAAAATATTCAAACAGATAACGGCTTGCTTCTCGTGATTTCGGTGCCTGAAGGTTTGAATAAACCCTATCTGGATAAATCGGGCGTGTCTGGAGTCCAAGATTTATCTTGGACATTGGGGGCCAGCGTGAGTCATTAAAATATCAATTTTTTCAGACTTATTAAAAGCTGACTTAGCTTTAACCTCGCTGAAAAAACGGGGATCAATACTGACTTGTCGATGTGCTTTGCGATATTTTTGACGGGCTTTTTTACCACGCGCTCGATGCGCCGTTATGGGCGGAATACCGCCAAACCCACCGAGAGTTAGGTGCTGGCGTTTTGAGTGCTTGAAAAGCGTGAGTTGTTGACCGTCAGGAATAAAATATAAGCGTTGCCAAGGATCAACGGTTTCTGGCCTGGAAAACGAGTTAAGGTAATCAAAGTCCTCGTGATTACCCCTGATAAAGTAAGTGCTAGGCGTATTTTGGCGACTCAGATAAAATTGAGCCTCTTCAGTTTGAGTGCAGAATTTGTGAAATCCGAGCTCATCAGGATCGATTTGGGCGTATTTTTGAGTGGCATCATCTAGCTTAAAAGGAGTTGGAAATGCCCCCATATCGCCCACTTGAAGTAAGCCTGATAATTTGAGGCCCGACTCGTTTTCCCACAGGAATGCCAGTGTGTACATCAGAGCAATTCGGCCATGAATATCGCCAAAGACGGCAAAATAATGCTGATTACCAGAGTCCATCGTCATTGAGTTTTGAAGTTCAGTCGTTGAAAATGAGGCTAAAAATAATTACTCGCCTTTAGTGGGCCAGCTCATCGTCGGCGATTGCTCCTGATTATAACGAATCTTATTGATATCTTATCAACGCGCCAACCCCAAAGGGGTTGAATATAAATAGCCCCAGGTGAAACCTCAATGCCATTAAGTTAAGCTTTTGGGTGAGGGCAACCATAAAGGATTGCCCCTACATTACATAACGGTTTGTAGGGGCAATCCCACGTGCAAAGCCCTTAACTTAATGGCATTGAGCTTTTAGCCTGGGGATTGATCCCCAGGCTAACTTCTTAGCCAAATTTGGGTGTCAGTCTGCTTTAGCAGACTTTAGCTTTTAGCCTGGGGATTGATCCCCAGGCTAACTAAACCAAATAAATATAGGAACTTTTATGGTAAATTTCAATCGCAACTGGTTCATTGAGTTTATCAGTCTAATCGGTGTCGTCACATTAATTATTTTCTTGGCTGATCAAATTTCGTTTAGCCAAGCAGGCGAACCGCTATTGGGCAATTCCTTAGCCAAATGGTGGACAGTGATTGCCTTAACCTTTCTATGGGGTTGTCATCAACTGATTCTTGACCTCCCGCTCCAGACGATTTTAGCATCACCCCGTGTCTGGATATCTTCTCGCCGTCATTGGCTCATTTCCGTTCTGGCTTTGTTGCTGATTTGGGCGGTTCTCTATTGGGCCAATCCGACATTGACGTTGAATCAAAACACCGTACCGCTATTGCCAACGGAACCCGTTCATCGCCTCTGGTTAATATTTGTTATCACCCTGCTATGGGGCTTTTATAATTTACGTCTACAATTACCCCGAGTCTTATTAATTGGTTCAGGCGAGTCTGGCAATACCGCGTTACTCGAAAAACTGGCCGAAACGCTCCCGAGTGGGAAACTCACCGATATTAGCCAAAAAGACATTGATGGTAGTAGTATTCATATCGAACAATTTTTTGGCGAACAAATGGTTTGGGTATCGGTACCCGGCCAGTGGTGGCAGCAGCCAGAACAAGCGGTTTATCAACAATTGAGACGCATCAATGCGTTAGTCATCACCGTTTCGGTGGCAGAACTGAATAGTCCCAAGGATACCCTGAATCGACAATCCATTATTGATAAGCTTTATCAACGCTATGGCAAAATCCTGCCAGTTTATCTGCTTATCACTAAAATGGATGACGTGGTGGGTTTTAGCGACTTTTTTTCAACAGAGAAGCTGTCCAAATTTCCATTGGGTATTAGTTTATATAGTCCACGCAAACAAGGCTCAACAAAACAGTTCGTAGAAATTATGGGCCAGCGTTTCGACGCGTTACAACAACAACTAGAGACTGATGTTTTTACGGCCCCCCAACCCCCGGCGGAATTAACGGAGGCATTACAAGATAAACACTTTCGGCGTTTAGTCTTTGTTGGAGAGTGGCAAATTCTTCAGTCTCAATTACAGAAATGGGTGAACACCCATCTTGAGCTGGATCATATCCACCTTTGTGGTGTGTATTTTACCAGTGCAAAACCAACCGATGTGCCTTTGGAAAGCACATACCTCAAGCAATTGGCGGATAACATGGGCCTCACGGTACCTTCCATCGCGCCGACTGCCCAGCGGGCCCCATTTGATGGGGTTAAAAACGCTTTTCAACTCCTCAGTGACAATCTGGCACATCATTCTTCTCAGAAATATTCTCAACCGATGACAATGAAACAGAAATTGAAACAGAAATTAAAACCCATACTGATAACGACGGCTGGCGTGGTCGTGGTGAGTGTTATCACCTGGGTGCTAGTGCCAAGGCCCCAAATTACGTTTAATCTCACAGAAACCGACTTGCAACAAGTCGATGTCTTTTATGGCACCGAAGTTGAACTCGAATGGCAAACTCAACATGCCACTTCAACTCAACTCATTATCCGTTCCGGCCTTGAACCTGAAGGCACCGCGCCAGAAACCCGGCCGATTGAGAGCAGCGGTACTCAAAAAATCTCGGTCGAACAACCGATGGTAGCCACTTTGAAGGCCTCCGATTATTTTTTATTAGATATACCGCTGCTGTCATCCACGGTCGAAAAAACCCTCACCATCAATCTGCGTCCACCCCAAGTCACTTGCCTTAGCCTGGATGGGGAATGTCTTATTCGAGATCATCACAATCCGAATCAACCGATGAAAGCGACGAGTCAACCCTTATGCTACGGCAGCGAAACCCAGTTAAGCTGGAAAGTCCAGGGTGCCAAAACGGTTAGCCCCATTTTTCAAGGCAGTCAGCCTACCAATACTGAGCTGCCCGTCACGTTGCGGGTTGACACGCCCACCACGTTTATGCTAACGGCCACGAATGGTATTGATACCGTGGTGACTGAGCTGGCGTTGCCACTGGCTGCGCCTCAGATTGAGTGTTTATCTGTTAATGGACAATGTATCGACTCAGCGCAATTGAATGATCTGTGCTTTGGAGACACGCTGGCTATTCAGGTTAAAGGCAGTTGCTATCAATCCGTCACGTCTCAAGTACAAACCGATGAACTCAACAAAACCATTGAGGAGACTCAGTTTAGTTTGACACCTGAAAAACCGACACAACTGAGTGTGATTGTCACTAATGGTGTCAATGAGAGCCAAAAAGATTTGGCGATTAACTTTAAGCCGCCAGTGATTGACTGTTTGGCTGTCAATGGGCAATGTGTTGAATCGGCGCAATTGGATGATCTGTGTTTTGGAGACACGCTAGACATTCAGGTTAAGGGCAGTTGCTATCAATCCCTCCACTCTGAACTGAAAACCGATGAACAACTCAAAACCATTGAGGAGACTCAGTTTAGCTTGACACCTGACAAACCGACACAACTGAGTGTGATTGCCACTAATGGTGTCAATGAGAGCAAAAACGCGTTGGCGATTAACTTTAAGCCGCCAGTGATCCACACGTTTTGTGGGCCAGGTAGCACGGTGGCATTTGGTAGTGTCCAACCGTTAAATTGGGAAACCAGTTGCAGTGCCAAGGTGGTTTTAAAACCCGTCACAGAAACGCCAGAGGCTCCGATAACCAGCACCTCAGCGTCGGGTGAAATATCACAGCAAATTAAAAGTACGCGCTATGAACTGACGGCCTACAATCATTTGGGTAAAAATGCCCAACCGGCCCAACAAGTGATTGATCTAAAAGTCGCCACCTCCGGCCTACTTCCAGTCAGGCTGCCCAACAAGCCTGCCTCTTCCTTTTTTATCCAGCGGCATGAAGTCACGCAAAAAGCGTATCAAGAATGTGATACCTGCGAACAATGGGCCGATAAGCCAGTCTATGATAGCCTTTATTGTATTCACGGCATTGATTGGAAGCAGAAATTGCTGTTAGGTGGACAAGGTAACAGCCCCAAAGCCATTGTTTGCCTGAACGCTGAACAGGCCGAAGAACTCTTGGAAACGGAGGAGTTTGAGCAGTTTAGTTATCAGCCCTCACCAGACGACCTGGAAATTTCTGATCAAGCGTTGCCAAAAGAATGTTGGGTATCACTGGCTAATAGTATTCTGTTTGGTTGGCCGGGGGGCCGCTTACAGCAGGAGAATCTCCCGGCCGTATGCGTTTCTTGGAAAGAAACCGCGACTTATGCCAATTGGAAAAGCCAACAACAAGGCTTAACCCGTTGTTACGATAAGTCTTTTCTCCTACAGCGTGGCTGTAACGGTTATCGTCTACCCACCAACCAAGAGTGGCAATGGGCCGCTTTGGGGATTGAATCTCAAGAACGATGGTTTCCGTGGGGCAAGAAGCGTTTAGACTGTAAAAATTTGCGACTACAGCCGGATTGTGCCCTACCGCTACCACGAGAAGTGGAAACGAATGGCCAAGATTTATCGCCGTTTGGGGCCAAAGATATGGGGTTAAGTGTCAGTGAATGGGTGAATGATCGGAATGGCGAAGTGGTGATTGCTAGAGGGTTAAATTACACCACCTTCTGGCCCCTTTATACCGACGATGTGCGTATTGATGATCACTCAGATCAAGACGAAAATTACTTTATTGAAGATCGTGTCAGTAACATTGGTTTTCGGTTAGTTCAGCCGTTGACGGAATCCCAAGAAGAAAGCAGACTTTGTGTCCCGACAGACAATCATAAATAAAGGGGCAATTCTTTATGAAAGCCCCACTTGCTGGGGCTTTTCATCTGGATTTTATCCCGTAAACTGTCACTTCAGGAGTCCAAACTTTAGTTTGGCAGAGTAGCAACACGCGGGCCTGTTATTAACCTATATTTTTTATGGTTATTTGGCCTGGTTTGAGGGCCATACAATCGTTTGGATGCTTTCAAATCATGGAGTCCAAGATTTATCTTGGACGTCACAACAAGCGGAAAAGCGCCGAGGCTGGAGTCCAAGATTTATCTTGGACGTCAGAAAAGCGCTTTAACAATTTGAAGGCGATAAATCGCCTACTACAAACGGGAAAAGGCTGGAGTCCAAGATTTATCTTGGACGTCACTACAAACGGGAAAAGTGTTTTAACAACTTGAACGAAAAAGGCGATAAATCGCCTACTACAAACAATAGACACTGCCTATTGACTTTTTTGAACAAAATCCTCATGATGTGACAACTGCTAACTGCATTTTTGATGACTTGATAGAAGACATTATACGGAACGTACTTCAAATCCGTGAAAATGACTTCCTTTCCCGCTTATTAATTTTATAGGTTGAAACAAGTGACAGCCACAGTCGTCCAAACTAACGTTTGGCAGGACTAGGAGTCCAAACTTTAGTTTGGCAAAGTAGTCACACGCGGGCCTGTTATTTATAGACATTTTGTAGGGTTATTTGGACTGGTTTGAGGGCCATACAATCGTTTGGATGCTTTCAAATCATGGAGTCCAAGATTTATCTTGGACGTCACAACAAGCGGAAAAAGGACGTCAGAAAAGCGATTTAACAATTTGAAGGCGATAAATCGCCTACTACAAACGGGAAAAGGCTGGAGTCATCGATAAATCTTGGATGTCACTACAAGCGGGAAAAGTGCTTTAACAACTTAAACGAAGAAGGCGATAAATCGCCTACTACAAACGGGAAAAACAAATATTAACGATTTTTTAAGGTTTAAGGGCAGATCATGATTTATAACTTTGTAGCCGAACAAACCGAAGCCGGATTAGACTTTGATATCACTGTTGACAAAGATAAAAGAGTCTATTGCTTTATTGGTGACAACGCCGTCGGTAAAACGAACTTGCTTGAAAATATGGCAAGAACACTGCTTTATTGTCATACGCTCTTTCAGAAACCAAATAGTCAGAAATATTCTGGGCTTTTTTTTGAGAAAGAGATTTATGAAGTCATAAAGGACTTATCTTTGCGGTTAGCCAGCGGCGAGATTCGTCTTAATCAAACCGAAATCAAAGACAACGGGGAGGATGTTACAGTGTTTAAGCATCTCTCCAATAGAACGCGTCATCTGACTATTGACAAACCCATCGTCTTTATTGGTGCCAAAAATAGGGGCTATACCCAAAATATTGATAAAAATCACCT